>ENA-OOJM01000336-OOJM01000336.1-human-skin-metagenome-genome-assembly--contig:-NODE-336-length-9858-cov-7.987555_pt1 | contig 9858 bp, 14 predicted proteins | sample MGYA00248875_ERZ500988 | MGnify/ENA primary metagenome ERZ500988 (study PRJEB25958, sample SAMN03398507) | human skin metagenome | study: EMG produced TPA metagenomics assembly of the Human Skin... | reverse complement strand
GAGATTGGTCAATACAGTGGTCGCTACATCCGCTACGGTGTCCGTGAGCATGGTATGGGTGCCATTATGAACGGTCTGTACGCCTATGGTATGCATATCCCAACTGCCGGCACGTTCCTCAACTTTGTTACGTACGCTTGGGGCGCTGTGCGCCTGTCATCGTTGTCGCAGTTCCAGGTGATCTGGGTTGCGACTCACGACTCGATTGGTCTTGGTGAAGACGGCCCTACTCACCAGCCGATCGAGACGGCCGCCGCTCTTCGTGCTCTGCCCAACATGGACTTTTGGCGCCCTGCGGACGGTAACGAGGTGTCGGCTGCCTATAAGATTGCATTGGAAAGCCGCAAGACGCCTTCAGTGATTTCGCTCACGCGCCAGAACCTGCCGCAGCTTGAGGGCTCATCGATCGAGAAAGCATCGCGTGGTGGTTACGTGCTGGTCGAGAACACTGATGCGGACATTACGCTTGTGTCGACGGGTTCGGAAGTGTCGATCTGCTGCGATGCTGTGGTCAAGCTGGCTGAGCGCGGCATCAAGGCGCGAGTCGTCTCGGTTCCGTGCTTCCGGGTGTTTGACCTGCAGCCATATGAGTACCGCATCTCGGTGCTGCCATCAGGCAACCCTATTATGTCGGTTGAAGCTTACAGCACATTTGGCTGGGGTGTGTACTCGCACGTACACCATGGCATTAACACCTTCGGTGTGTCGGCGCCGTACCAGAAAGCGTACGAAAGGTTCCAGCTCACCGACCATGATGTGGCTGACAAGGCCCAGAAGGTTGTCGAATATTACAAGAAGCTGGGACAAGTACCCTCGCCCATTGCCATCCAGGCTGCCTTGGAGTTGCAGCAGTAGGTATATCTTCCCCAATAGCCCACAATAAATAGTAGTCTTCTATTTGCGTCTACATGTGTCCTACGCCTTCAGCCACCGCGTCGTCGCGTGGGCTGAACGGTGGTGCTTTGAATGCCAGCCTTGTCTGATGGCGGTGGATCGACGCCCTGGGCAGATGTGAGTGACTCAATTGCCCGAATAGACTCGATTCGATGCATCTCACGTTCCGTCTGCGCCCGGATTGCTTCAGCATGATCCGACTCACGCTCCGATTCTAGCTGGGCCCTTTCAGCTTCGTAGCGCATCTCCAATACCCGCGCATTGTGCTGCACAATCATTTGGCGTTCGCGATCCCGCAAAAGCTCCTCGATGGTCGGCGGGTATTTTCTTGTGTGCCGCATCCAGGCATCCCACTGAATCGGTATGTCTTTTGGATTGAAGTCGCTCGGGTATGCAATTGCCTTGTTCCATTGTATCAATCGCCTCGTCCGCTTTGGATCGCCATGAAGCGAGGGCAGTTCGTAATATACATTTTTATTGAGATCGTATCCCACGATAAACCTCGCTCGACCGATCCGAAAGATGCGCGACAAGGTACGCCACACCTCGGACACCATCGCCGCGGGCAACAACTTCGAACCGGTGGACCTGCGGGGTCCATGTTGCTCCACAGTGAGTGTAGGTGTGTATATTACATAGACTATGGCAATCCAGCGTCGTGCCATGTCGACCAGTCGTGGGTATGTATCTTGCGCACGTAAATATTTTCCTTGTTCGCACCGAAATAGCCCTGTTGCGCCCATTCCATCAATTCGGTTTGCGAAAATGGCCCAAAGATCCGAGTTTCTGGGTCCACAGGCTGATCGTGTGCCTTGGCCATGTGGCCTAGATACGCAGGCGTCCATTTGTACTCCCACAGTGAGCCAGTAGGTGATGCTGGAGCCTCATGCTCCTCATTCAGCGTCCTCGAGGGATCCCAGTCCTCTGCCACTATCTTGGCTCGTCGTACCAAGCGCACGAGGCTCTCGTATACCTCATCGTAAATATTCATTTGTCCAAAGTGGCTCATCAAGGTACCACTGACATGGGTCAGCCTTTCAAACTGTGCAATAGCCTTTGTATCATCCTTAGATCGTTTCGAGGCCGCACCAAGCCTTTGCAGCGCATCCAGCACCGACTCGCCCGGCATCAAGCACTCAGCCAACTGCTTCATAGCATGTTCCATTGTGGGAAACTCGGCATTTTGCTGTTTTTCGCGCTCAATTTCTGCCTGCTCACGGCGACGCTGTGCTTCATGCGCTGCCCTGATCGACTTTTTCGAGTAGTTGCCTTCAAGCCATCGATCGTTCTGGCTATACTGATCGCGCTCATTGCGGATATAGTTTCCGTCCTCATCAAATTGACCACTTTCCATCTCAGCTTTCATATTAAAGCTCTCCATGCGGAATCCCATGCCTTGTTTCTTGACGCGCTGTACATCCCTCCCTGGCGAGCCTGGCGGTGTTCGCTCGGCATCTGCATTTGCATCCTCATGCCGTGTGCTTTTCAGTGCTTGCTCCAATTCGTATTCAGGATCCTGATCATGAATAAAGCGATTGTCTTCCTCGCCCTCATCGTCGTCGTCGCCATCCATATGTGTGCCTGCACCGAACTCTTGCCCTTCAATATCAGATAGCTTGAGGAATCGCTTTTCCTTTCGAGATGACTGCTCTTTGGGCTCTGCGAACATATCATCTTCATCCTCTTCATCATCCTCTTTGTCCTCTGCTTCTTGCTTAGCTCGGCGATGCGGCACGCCTGAGTCATTGTCAGACTCGTCAGACTCGTAGCCCTGGGTCATGACCCGTCCACGACGCAGCTTTTGTTGCCTTACAGCATGCGCTTCCAGATCCAAGTCGTCTAGTACGTTCTCATCTAGATGCGCACGCTTCTCAGGCGCACGCAGCGCTCCCTCGTTCGCTTTGCGTTTCATACGGAGGGGGGTGAATCGAAAGCACTTCTCCACTTTTGCCCACTCTCGTCACCATGGACGAAGCAAGCACGCGGCGGGTACAATTACCGCCGCGCTCTGAATACCGCATTGAATTGGATGCAGGTGAATATGTTGCTATTCGATTTGTGTCTGATCCTATCTCTGGACACTATGGCGATGCTGAAGTGTTTGGTGCACCCATCGTGGCCGGATCTAATGAGCGCTGGTACACGTTTGGAAACGAAGCCAAATTCGCCATTACGTCCTGGGGCGGCGCAGAACTAGAAATATATGGAGCAGCATCGACGGAGTATATGGCAGACGAGCCATCGCACACATATACTTATTATGCAAATCTGCATTTAAACTTGGAACGTGCGCGCATCCGAGCTCGGGAGCAGCTGCGCACCGATCCGTCGTTGCTACAAACGCTCGACGCGGTCGACGTCTCCGAGCCGGCGAAGCCTATGTCATACGAACAGGGTGTCGAATCAGATGCAGACCTGTATCGCGCTGCCGGACAAGGACCACGCGTCATGGTCGTAGGCCCAGAGAGTGCGGGCAAAACGAGCCTGATCAAGTACCTCGCGAACTACGCCATGCGCTCACCAGCTGTCGCAAGCGTGCGCGAGGGAGAATCTAAGCGGGTCAAGGCTGAAGAAAGCGACGAAGATGGTGAGGAAAAGACCATGAGTGAAATTACGGGCTGGTGGCCTATGATCGTGACACTGGATCCTGCTGAAGGCGCCGTGCCTGTACCTGGATGTATAAGCGCCATTCCTCTTACACCTACACCCATCACTTGGCTGCCATCACCTTCGCCGGCTCTACCATACGGTGTGACGCCACAAACGACCGGAGCATTGCCTCCGAGTGTATCCACCGTGCACAGCGTCATGCCCATGACCCTATGGGTGGGCAAAGAGAACATGCGGGAAAATGAGCGTCATTCAAAACGTCTCGTTGACTGGCTCGCTTACTATGTCGAGAAGCGTCTTGTCAAGGATTTACGTGCTCGCATGTCTGGTCTGCTACTCGACATGCCAGGCATCATTACGGCCGATGCTCGCACGCGCTATGAATTCATCCAATACTGTGTTCGTGCATTCAAGATCGATACTATCGTTGTTCTTGGTCACGAGAAACTCAATCTGGAGCTCACGCGCATTTATGCTAACGATACGTCAGGCCATGCTCCCAGTATTGTTAAAGTGCCCAGATCTGGCGGTGCAGTGGAAGTCGACGAAGTCTACAAACAAAAGCTGCACGATTTGCAGATTCGCTCCTACTTTTATGGTATGTCGCCGGTGATACCTCAGGAGCCAGAAAAAAGTGCTCCCGCTGGCTTGGACGAGCCGTTGGGCGGTGTACCTGTCTTAAATCCATACTCTTTCACTATTCCGCTCGATTTGCTTTCCATATACCGCGTGGGCCAAGACCGCGTTGCGCCGTCTTCTGCTTTGCCCATTGGTGCTGAGCGGACCCTATCTGAGATGCAGGTGGTGAAACTGGACCCTGTCAACTCACCGAGTGACTTATCCTTGCTTTTACACTCTGTTCTAGCTCTAATTGAGCCGCCAGCCGCGCTCGAGCATCATGGGGAAAATGCTGCATCGGAAGAAACGCCAGCAAAGGAATATAACGATGACGAGCTTTTGGGCTCTACGCTCCTTGGTTTTATACACATGTACGTTTTATTTCTCTACTGACACGCAGCTCCGATATCGATATGACCCGTAAAAAGCTCACGGTATTGTCACCTAAGCCTGGAAAACTTCCTAGCACAACAGCATTAATTGGCGTACGTATTTGTATACTAACGGTGTAAGAATCTACAATGGCAAGATATGTAGTGGCATTCACAGTTTAAAAGTCGCCACCCATGTCGCCGCCCATGTCGCCGCCCATGTCGCCACCACCCATATCGCCATTCATATCACCATCGTGGTAGCCGTCCATGTAGGCGTCATGTTGCATGTCATGCATACCATCTGCCAAGGCCATACCGCCAAGCAGACCAACACCGCCACCAAGCAGACCAGGGCCCAGACCACTGCCCATGCCGCCCATCGGACGTCCAAATCCGCCCATACCTCCATAACCGCCATACCCACCCATGCCACCACCCATCATGGGTGCCTGCTGGTGTATATGCACTTGCGGGGGTTGCTGTGAGTACATCTGTTGCGGATAGGGTTGGTGTTGCGGATAAGGTGGGTGTTGTGAATAAGGTTGCTGGAAACGCTGGCCGCCTTGGCCGGGCGGTGGGCCTGAAGGAGGCTGATAGCTAGATCCCTGATCATCGATGGGATGAATCCACGTCGAACGTGGAGGATTCGCACGTGTGTCGACGTAGAAGTACTGCTTATAGCTGAGACACGTTAGATATGCGTCACGTACTTGTTGTCAAATTGCTTCACCCACCCATCTGGCAGTGGACGAGTGTCTTCGTTTTTGTTTGTACTAGCATCATATGATGGGGGTTTATCCTGCTTCTCGCTCATGGTTGAGTTGCAAGACGTCAGACGTGGTGGCCTGTTCTCAAGAACGCTCCTACCTTATTAAGCAAAATGGGGAAAGTCATGGGTGTTGGCTTATCACGTGGCCTAATCCTCGCGTCCGCAGGTCCCCGAGCCGTTCGTCCGCCTTCCGAAACCAAAAATGCAAGTACCCAGTATCCCAGCTGGCACGACTACCCACTTGTCACTATCAAACGAAAAAAGTCTGGCCACCTACATAGGAACAATAGATATTATGCATCAAATCGGGTCTTTAACGCACCACCCTAATCTGGATTGCATTCGGTATCTACATCCATGTCCCTGATGCTTAGGCCATTCGGTCACCCTTCTTTTTCTGCTTACGAGGAGGAGTGACGGGTCGTCCCATGTTGATTCCTCCATACGCGTACTTCTGCTTCTTTTCTGCTGGCTTGAGAATCTGGAATGAGCAAAGCAGCGTCTCATCGACGCTCATCATGGCACCTGCGTTGTCAAATTCACCACAGTAATTGGGTGCGGAGAACAGTGTCACAAGCTGGCGCTTCGCGAAAAACTCGTATCCATCTTCCACCACCTGATGGGCACGGCAAATCAGGTCCATATCATGCTTTGCAAGGAAACGGGACACCACGTCAGGACCGAATGTGAATGAGACACCACGGTCGTTCTCAGACCAGCCCGAAATGTCCTTATCTGGGTCCGACCACAGGAGGTCACAGAGCAGACCCGTATCTGGCACATCTGTGGGGCGCATCACACGGCGAATCTGTTCCATGCTCTGAAGATCAGGTGACAGCCCGCCGTGCATGGTAAAGATCTTTTCATCAATAATTGCAGCAATGGGCAAGCAGTTGAAGCAATCTGTAAATGTTTTCCAAAGCTTAATGTTAAATCGACGCTTGCATTCGTCGTAAAATCCATAAATGCGGTTAATGCTGGCACACTCATGGTTGCCACGAAGAATGAAAAAGTTTTCTGGATACTTGATTTTGTATGCAAGCAACAAGCAAATCGTCTCCAGACTCTGCTTGCCGCGGTCAACATAGTCACCTAAAAAGAGGTAGTTCGCCTCTGGTGGGAAACCTCCGTACTCAAATAGACGGAGAAGGTCATAGTACTGACCGTGTATGTCGCCACAGATTTTGATCGGCGCTTCCAATTCAAGAAGAATAGGTTGGTTGATAAAAATGTCACGAGCCGTTAGACAGAGATATTTAATCTCATACTCTTCCAGATGCACAGGCTTTCCTGGGCGCGAACCGCGCACTGTGTTAGGGTTAGTTTGCATGCTCTTGTGATTTTTTTAAAAAAAACATACCTTCTAGGAGGCGATCGATGATATTATCTACATCGACTTCGGTCGACGGATTGTCTCCCATGCTAAGCAACGTTATCTAGTGAGTCAGCTTCCATACGCTTAAAATTGTGCCTTTGCCATCTCGTAGGTATGCCGAGAAAGCAAAGATCACACAGTGTGTCTCACGTACATGTCAAACGAGAAAACCGGAGTTTGCAATACAGAAGGGCTGGTATCTCGAGGAGGAGTGAGATTCCTTCTCCTAAAACTTATGACAACGACCTTCTTTTGATGCAAATGTGCAGCGTGTTGCACACAAAACGTGGATTTAGCACCAGCGTATCGACGTTGTTTGTTGAGATTGGAGCCGCGGGTCAAAATTTTCATAATGCCCGGCTGTTCGGCTGGCATGGAAGGGTATCTTGGGAATTATGTTAGATGACTAATCAGGTGATCACCCGCCCAAATACCCGCTCGACCAACCGTAATGGCAGATGTGCTCAGGTGGGTTATCGAGCTAGGTCATACTCCCAGAGAGCAACGTAGCACAAATACTAGAAAATTTATTCAACGCAGGGTATGTAATTAGGAGGAAGAGGGTGTGAGCACAGACCGCGTGGCCGAGCGAACACTCTCTGGCGTAGGATACTGAGCATCGGGCGCGTAGACAGACTCGAGGAGGAGCTTAGTAGCCAATGTGTCCAGTTCCTCTACACGTTCGGCCTTGATACTGCTATCATCCGATGTTGTAACAGCCTTGGAGCTCAGTAGCTTGGATGCGCACATTTTCAGGCCCCAAAGTGCACGGACCCACGGGCCTTGCACACGGTCAATGACACGCGTGCTGGTGGGTGATAGGTTACCGTTACCTAGTTCAAGGATGCGCAAATATAGTTTGTAGGCTTTGACGAATTCGCCCATGGTGTATAGTACTTCAGCATACTTAAGCAAGTAAAACGCATTCTGCGGAGCAAGAAGCAGGAGCTCTTCTAGCGCGAACGCGGCCTGTGAGTACTTGTTTTGATGCAGGTACAGCGATGCCAACTCCAGCCAAGACTCCTGATCTGTTGGGAAAATGTCAACAAACTCGGCAAGGGCCTCTGTGGCACGTGGAATGCCTTCTGGCTTGGTCTTGATGCACGCAATACGGCGCTTGAGCAGAAATACATTGGATGGTTCTTTCGTTAAAAGGCCTTCGTATAGCTTCTGTGCCTCATTGAGGTGGCCGTAGGACTCTTCAATGACACCCTTGAGGATGGCGACACGAGAAGAATCAGCAAAGCGCGCTTGCAGACGAGAAAGACACAGCTAGAAAATGAGCAATAAAGAGTAACATACCTCTGCAAGGTCTTGGTTTCCAAGTTCTGCGGCAGCCATGCCAAGCTGCTCCAGAAAAGGCCACACATCTACGCCCAGCGATCCCAGCTGGTTGTGTTCCAGCATCCATTCACCGAAGCGCACAACTTCATACGGGTTGCGCTCTTGTGTACTGCATGTTATACATAATATTGACATACATCCGTTGCTGCTTGAGCCATGCTATGGCGTCGTCCACGGAAATCTTAGCGCTCTGCGACATGCTGAAACAGTACAAGCTGCATGTATGCATCTCCGTACGAATCGTAGCCTCGTTCGGCCGAGAAATCACGGGCGGCGTCGGTGCGCCGCTCCTCGAGGGACGCGCGCAGTCCTTGATTGGGACTTTTCATCGAGGTTCTATTTGTCACTCAGAATGGTATGTGCCATCGTCATTATTGGGCGAGATGCTGACCGTCCAGGGAGCTGGTCCTCGTTACCCTTACCCGAAGGAGGTGTGGTCGCCAAGCGGTACGTTTCTTGATTTTTTGTAAGTGAGAGGCTAACTCTTGCTAGGTGGTTGGTGGTCACGGTATGTGTGATCCATATGACGTCTCAGCTGACAAAGTAGGCCCAAAAACTGGGCGACCAACACCTTGGTGGTGGCTAGTGGCTTGGCCATCATTTCGTACGGTATTTTCAAATTCGGAGCTGAGCGTGAAGTGCGTATCCTGGTCATGATAAGGACTAACCGTGTGCAGTGGCGTCATCAGCCTCCGATTCACCCCATTCCATCGCAGCTGGTACGTAAGATTGGCGCTCACGACATAGTGGGCTCGCCAGTTCCGCGAAGGCGAACTGAAGGTCAAGTCCGAAGAGTAACGGGCTGGGCATGTACGCTACATAGTATAGCAACCCGTATACGCTGCATGCGCTTGTTGGAAGTCCATTGGATGTGCAGCATGGCTACCTTAGCGCCAGATGCCCTGTCATGCCGGTGTCTGAGTGCGCAGATGATGGACATTGGTGGCCGCCATCCCGGCTTGGCCTGCCTCCGGGCTTCTCGGCCCACAGCGTCCGCCTGGCTGAATGACACACATCTCCACACCTCGTGTGTTCACAGCACATGCGTGGGTCGAGTGTGGCGCAGCACCGTATACCGCGCGTGTATGCGTGCTACTTGCTGCGTTCGCTCTCTAAACCGAATCAGACGTATGTCGGCTCAACACCCGACCCAGTACGGCGGCTGCGACAGCACAATGGTCTTGTAAAGAATGGCGCATTTTATACCCGAATGGCGCGCCCCTGGACGATGGACGTGGTGGTGTATGGCTTCCCATCCAAGCTGGCGGCACTGCAGTTCGAATGGTCGTGGCAGTCACCACATCTTTCGCGGCATTTGCGAGTATGTGACCGGCCCGGAGGGTCGATAGCCACCTACGCCGGACGAAGTGCAGAACCGCTGTTTCCTGCGACGCGGCGTACGTCCAAGTCGCGCAGCGGTCACACGCGTGTGCGACAGCGCTCTACATCTGAGCCTGAGCACAAGTTTGTGGTGCTTCGTGCGCTTCTTGCGTCGGAGCCGTTTTGCTGTTGGGATTTGCACGTCGCCTTGCACTCCGAGTATGCGTTTGGTCTATGGCGCTACATGGAACGGGCGCATCCAGACCGCTACCGATGGTCGCGCATTACGCGACGCCCTTTGCCCGCTGCATACCCCTCTCTTTCCTGCGACTTTCGCGGCGTGCTCGGCGATCGGGAGCCGCTGGCCTACGACGAGCATGCCGCTTGGCCCCCGCTGCCTGAGGCTGGTGCCAGGTCGGTCACACAGAAACGAGCCGGCGCCAAGGGCGCGGTAAAAGAATATTTGTGGGATGAGCTGACTCCGCCTGCGCGAGATGCTGAGACCATGGGCCTGTCCTGGGATGAATGGCGTGCCGCTCCCACGGGAAGTGCGT
>ENA-OOJM01000331-OOJM01000331.1-human-skin-metagenome-genome-assembly--contig:-NODE-331-length-9885-cov-6.183520_pt1 | contig 9885 bp, 5 predicted proteins | sample MGYA00248875_ERZ500988 | MGnify/ENA primary metagenome ERZ500988 (study PRJEB25958, sample SAMN03398507) | human skin metagenome | study: EMG produced TPA metagenomics assembly of the Human Skin... | reverse complement strand
CGTGCGTGTCTACCCACAGGGGCCATAGCGTATAGTCCAAGTCGAATACGACCAGCCGTGGCCAATGTGCCTCCATGACCCACAGGTAAGCCCCACGCGCGCTTCGCTCGGCTGGCGGGGCTTCTCCACCACTTCGTCTCGTGGTGGGTGATGAGTCGACCGGCCGATAGGGCCGTGCCGGCGTTTTATGACGAGGCCTACACACGCGCTAGTTCCTCGGTCGCGCGGATTCGCGATGGACTCCCGTCATTTCCGATGCCCGCGCTGCGCGTCCAGCGCGTCGGGCAGCTGGATGCGAATCTGCTGGATCAGGAGCTGGCCGATTTATTGGCACAGCCGGTCACGGCCGCCTTGCGCAGAGCATCGCCCTGGCTGGAGAGGCGCTATGCGGCAGAGATCCGCATGATGCTCCGGCTCATTTTGTACAAGTTCAGTATCTATGACCATCGTGCGTCGTATGGCGCCATGCTCCAGAACCTCCAGTACCGCAATGAGTGGGCGTCGCCCACCACGCGAGATGCGCCGCTGACACGCATCCAACTCGCGTTATATCCGCTGTGCACGATTATCGCGCCGTACTCGCTTGCCAAGGCGCATGCGTACATGTCCGCGCACCAGTATGACCAGGCGCCTCGTGAGAGTGCGGCGTTCGTAGCCTATGCCCTGTGGCGGCACTGGCAGCGGCTGTGGGGCTTGGCAGCCCTCGTCAACTTTGGCTTGTTTCTGTGGAATGGCAGGTACCGCACGATCACTGACCGCGTCCTGGGCATGCGGCTTGTGTATGCGAACCGCGCGCTACATCGCCATGTGTCGTTCGAGTTTTTGAACCGACAGCTCGTGTGGAATGCCCTGACGGAGTTTTTGCTGTTTCTCCTGCCCCTTCTCCGGCCCCAACGCGTCTTGCGGCGTATCGCGCAGCTGCCATCTCACCCCGCGGTGCTGGGCATCGTGTACGACGTGCTTCCTCGCAGTGTGACGCGGCGCATGGGCTTGCAGGTGGACGAGAGTGACGGCCAAGTCCGTATGGCCCGTTGGATCAAGAGCCCGCGGCTCGGGCGGTACTGGTACCTGCCCGACGAATGCTGCCCGCTGTGCTTTGAGCGCCTAGAACGAGAGGCGGGCGTGTACACAGACACGCCGCCCTCGCCGCCGCCCCTCCGGTCGGCCGCTATATCTGATAACGGTCGTTCGATGCCACAGCCTAGCGAGACGCACTCGGCCGCGTCTCAGCCCCGTCGGCGCCTCGATCAGCGTGCCGAGACTGTCGCCGACGAAAAGGCCGCGCATCGTGCCGAGCGCCTAGCTGCGCGCCGCGCGGCTCGTCATGGCGTGACAGCTGCGCCCGGTGCGACGCGTCCCACGCTGCACGACACGTCGCCCATGGGCATCAAGTACATGGATGCCCTGATAGTGACGCCATACCGCACACTTCCCTGCGCCACCTATGATCATGCGTGCCAGTACTGCTACGTATGCATTGCCGAGACGCTCTGCGACGAAAACGTGCAGCTGGATCTCCAGCAGGTCGGTGGCTGGCCGTGTCTTCGGTGCGGCGAGTATGTATGGGGAGCTGAGCGCGTGCCTACATAGGGTATCTAGTCGCTACCTTCCTCGTCCGAGGCCTGCATGTCCAGTGTGGGCATGGCCTCTTCCTCGTCGTCGTCGTCGACCGTGCCGTTGGCGGATGCGAGCGGCGCGGCGGGCAACGGCGGCGCCGGCGTCGAAGCCTCGGGCGGAGCAGAGAAGGTGGGCGCGGATGCCGTTGCTGGTGCCGTTGCTGGTGCTGGTGCTGGTGCTGGTGCTGGTGCTGCCAGCCTGGGCGCCATGCCCACAGGCCCCAGGGGTGCCACGTCCGCGACGGTCGTCCACGTCGAAGCCACCGTATCAGCGCCATGCCAGGCCGGCGTGGGCAGCGGCACACGGTCCTGGGCGTCCGCTTCGGGTATACGCTCTTCCAACGCACTCGAGTCCACCACATCCACGAGAGGCGGCACACGAGGTCGCAGCACAGGTAGCAGGGCAGAGGTGCCCAGCACACACGCGCGGCGAACGCGCAGCACGCGCGACTGAGCACCTCGGCGCAGCACGGCATGCACGCGGGGGAGAATAGAGGCGATGAGCGCGCCGGTGTGCGTCGTAGCGAGCATCGTCAGAGCATGGATGCCATGCTCACACAGCTGCACCATGTCCTCGTTCGATGCGTCCAGGATACGCGCATCCACCAGCGCCTCTACAAGACCCACGAGACCCAAGGCGCCCGTCCGTGCAAGATCTCGGTGGCCTGGCGCAGCACTCGAGGCCAGCATGCCGAACAAACTCACATAGAGCTGCATCGCATATCGCACGGCCTCGAGTGCATCAGACGTCTTGACCAGGATCGCATCCTGTGGGGCGCGCGACGAGACATGCACGGCATCGCTCTCAAAGGCACGCACGCGCTTGAGCGGCGGCGCACACGTCCACGATGCTGGCTCCTGCACGACGTACGCACTCTGCGTCTGGACACAAAGTCGGGCGATTCGCTGCACCAAGGGACCCGCAGGATCCAGCGGCACGGCAGCACATGCCGCCGAGTCAGGCGACAGCAGGTGGTACAGGGCGCCGAGCGCACACAGGCGCTCCTGTGCGCCGGCCGCACGCTCGGCCATCGCACACACAGCATGGAGGGACTGCGCCGCATGCATCGGCACCCAGCAGGCCTGCTGACACGTCGTGGCCACATGGACGAGGAGTTGCGTGCCCATCTCGCGCAGGCGCGGCACGATCGCTTCTTCGTGCCGCAGCTGGTCGACAGGCGCATCGTCGCGCGACACGCGCGCCTGGATCATGGCCGTCGCAATCGCCACACATCGCGCTACAGGCACAGGCACAGCTCGAGGAGTGGGTGCGCTCATAAACCAAAACAGCACGCCCGGAGCGTCGCGGCGGCCAAGGAGCATCTCGCAGCGGCGCAGGCATGCAGGTAGACTGATGGCGTAGTCAGGCACCGGCGCCGTCCATGCAAGAGGCATAGCTGCCAAAGGAGCAGGCACGCCCCATGCAGCCCATGGCACCGACGGCGCACAGCCATGCAGGGACGACGCCAGGCCGTCCAGCATTTCCTGCATCGTGGCGGCCCAGAGCTGGGCCTGCGAGAGTTTCTGAGGGCCCGTGTAAGTCATCGCATCTCGTTCCACCGAAGTCGTCGACGCCGCGCCTGTGAGATGCAGCGCAGAGAGAAGCTGCGCCGCACTTGAGACGACCGCAGCGCTCCTGGGCGTCACCGACGCGTCCATCGCCGCGTACGGACCAAACAGCGTCTGCATGCACAAAGCGTGCATGCGCGCCACATGCGTGCGGTACGTGTGCGGGTACAGGCGGACGTGTAGCACAAGAGCGTCCAAGAGCTGCGCAAACGCACGGCTCGACGGGCCCACTTGGCACGCCTCACACACGCTCACGACCGCATGGCCCATCCTGGTGAGGTGCGGGGCAGTCACGGCACGATGAAAGTCGGGATGCGCCTCACTCTCCCGCCCCATGACATCGAACACAGCCAAACGCGCCAGCGGGGCCACCGACACGAGCAGCGCGGGTGGAACGCCCTTCGCCGCGACATGCTCCAGATGCGTCATCGCGCGCTGGACCCATGCATGCCCGTGCGCTTCGACCACACTCCATCCACACTGCTCCACGAAGGCATGTGCTACGTCGGCGCCCACCGCCCATGCAGGCTCATCAGCATTCTGCGCGGGCGACGTGCCCAGCCAGGACGCGATGCTCTTTTCCAGCGCACGTATCGCGTCGGCGTCTCCAGCCTCCGACGCTCGCCGCATCACATCCTGCGACTTGGCTGCCTGGAGCGCTTCTCGCACGCCGATGCGCGTGTCAAGCGCCGTCAGCAACGGCGCAACCAGAGAGTCGGCCAACGACATGGAACCAGGCGCAGAAAAACCGCCCCCCACCACCGCGGCCGCCGACGAGCGCCCTCATGTGCTTAGTCAGCCTGCAGGCAGCGGCCGGGGGCATCCACACCGCCGACTCGTGCGCGATCGGTGTCGATCGCGACGATGGTGACGAGCCTAGCGCCGCCGCCGCCCCATGCGGCACCGCATCGCATGCCAAGGAACAGGCCTGCGCCCCGTGCACCAGCACGGCCGCCGCGCAAGATGGACCTCGACATGAACAAGCCGCCTGTGGAGCGCCTGTGCACCCTGCCCACCTTCCAGGGCGCGTTCAACGCGGGCGAATTCGTATCGGCCCTGTGTGAGGATCACATGGTGCAGGCCAAATCAAACCCCGTCTTCGATGCACGCCCATTCTCAGAGACCATCTCCAAGGCCGTGCATGAGCTGCAAGGCATCAGGACCAAGGTGCTGGAACGCACGGCCTCTCTCAATTCGGCGGTGCAAGTCTCGCAGTCCGTCTACACGAAAAAGATTCGGCAGCTCACGAACAACTTTGATGCGACCCAGTCCTCCTTCGACTCGCTGCAAACACGCATATCGGAGGTGGGACGCACCGCCATCCGTATCGGTGAACAGCTCGAGGCCCTGGATCGCCAGCGAACGCGCGCGAGTGAGACGAAAGATCTGATTGAGTTCTACTATATGTTCGCCCGCGGAAGCTCCGAGCGGCTCGATCATCTGCGCAAGCACGCGGGGCGCGACGGGCGCCTGAAGGCGGCCACCATCTTGCGCCGCCTAGCGGTCATTAGCCGAGAAGTGGATATCGAAGGCAGCAGCGACACGAGCCATGCCATCGAGCGCTACTGCGAGCAGTTCGAGCGAGACATGCTGCGCCTATTCGACAAATACTACCGTCGCTCTGATCCCAAAATGATGAGCCATATTGCGCATGTGCTCCAACGATTCAACGGCGGTATGTCGTGCATCAATATTTATGTGAATCAACACGACTTTTTCATCTCGAAGCAGCGTATGGCCGAGGCGGAAAAGATTGGCACCGCACCTCTCTGGGCACACATGAGCGACCCCAACTCGGTGCCTCCTCGCTCGGAGCCATCGCTCGACGCGCTCTATGCAGACATTCGTCGCACCGTCGAGCTGGAGGCCCAAATTATCGCTGCTGTATTCCCCACACCCTTACTCGTGATGCAGCTGTTTTTACGACGCGTGTTTGGACAAAGCGTACAGGCCTACATCGAGGCCATTATGCACCGCGCCCTAGAAAAGGACGCTGCGGCTGCAGGCACGACACGCCACGATACCACCATCGATGCTGCTGGCCTCGCATTTCTCCGTATGCTGCACGTCACACGGAGCTCAACACTGCTTCTCGTATCAGAGCTCAAGACCATTGACCTGCGCAGCGCGGGTATTACCGTGTCCTCTGGGTCGTATTCTAGCAGCAATCTCGACGGCCTATTTGCCCTTTCAAACCAAGAAGCCGATGCATTGATCGGCACAGACTCGTACACATCTGAACAGCTCGCAGCAGCGGGTGGCTCCGTGCTTGGTGCGATGCTGGATCAGAGCGTCGAAGAGCTGTTCTTCCAGTACCTCGAGCAACTGCGGTACTTGGACCGCGAGTGCCGCGTACTCAGTGGTCTCTTTGCCCACGCCCTGCAATACTTCTTTGCTTGGCACCAAGCCACCCTCAAAGCAACGCGCACGAACGCCACCATCTTTAGTCGCATCCGCGACCAATTTACAGGAAATACAGGCTCGTTCGGAAGCTCTGTGGCCTTTTCCACATTAAGCGATAGCGCCGGCTACGGCGCCGCACCGCAAGTATCCTCATTCAAGCGCCTTGTGGACCGCGCGCGTGGTATTAGTATGTCAGAGGAAGAAGTCGCACCGCCCCTACCCATGGGCGAAAACCCCGATGAGCGAGGTGAGATCTCACTCAGTCTCGCCGAACGTCTCCTGCGCTGGCATGCCGAGTCACTCGGCCGCTGCGTAGACCTATGTGCTGCATCCGACGTCCCCAAGAACACCTTTATTCTCCTGCGCGTCTTAACGGACGCCTATCTCAAGGCCTACGTCGAGGCGGCCTTGGAAACGGCCACGGTCCAAATGTTTGGCTACGATGTGCGTGCGCCAACGCCGCCCGATAACAGCGTCTTGACACTCTTGCGTCGGGTGGAAGAGCTCACGGAGCTATGGCAGCATTACGTACAAACCGCTGTTCTCCCACTGACCGCATCAAGTGTCACCATCCGCCGTGAGACAGCCATTTACAATAACCACAACATGCTCCGAGTGGAGGGCAAAAGCGAAGCCCTGCTGCAAAAGTATACCGACAATCTGCTAGGCTTTATGGCATCACGACTCTCGACACAGAAGCGCACAGACTATTGCCCACGCAACGACGATGTGGCTCTGACGCAGCTTAATACGGAGCCTTGCCTTGCCATCGTTGACACACTCGAGGTACTTGAGCAGGAAGCCCGCAGCACTCTATCTGAACGCACCTGCGAAGCCTTGTTTACAGAAGTGGGTATCGGATTCCATGCATTGTTATGTGATCATCTCAAGAAGTACACGGTGAACGCCACGGGTGGTCTTATGCTGACCAAGGACCTGGCTATGTACCAGGACGTATGTGGCCGTTTCGGCGTTCCGATCGTGAACGACCGCTTCGAAATGCTGCGCCAGTTGGGTGCTCTGTTCATTGTGCAGCCAGGCGTACTCAAGTCATACATGCGTGAGGGGCACTTGAGCAGCGTGGATGAAACGCTCCTGCGGCCTTACTTACTTCGTCGTCAAGACTATGCTCGTGATGTGCGTTTGCTTGAAGAGGACAACTCAGGTGATGCATCAACTGACGAGGTACAAGGCCGTTCCAGTACTCTTTTCGCATCTTCGAACCAGTCCCCGAACATGTCCGCCTCGTGGTCAGCGGCAGAAAAGAGTAGGGAATTTTCACGAAACGTCTCGTCCTTCGTGACAGATGTTCCAGATCTGGCCAGTGTGAGTGAGCAGCTCGTGCATCCACCGCAAGAACGCCCAGGATCATCGCGAAGCTCCCGTGGTGATAGTTCGCCGGCTCGTAGCGGTACGCCGCAAGCCATGCATTTGTCAGTGATCGGATCACCAGGAAGGATGGATACAGGAAACGAGCGACCAAGTCGGACGCCATCGCCTTCAAAGATGTCGCGCGATCCGCTCGCAAGTTTGCACAGCTTAGTGCAAGAATTGGACCTCAGCTGATCAGGCCAAGTACTCCTGCATGGTTCGTCCTGCAGACTGACACGCGCTTAGCACTTTTTGTGAATAGGTACCAACGTACATGCCGTTTCATTTTCATCCAGTCCTTGCAAAAACTCTTGCATCTCCATGGTAAGCCCCCCGGCCTCTTGCATGTGACCCGCGGTGAGAGCGTCGCTGTGGGTTGTAGTGCGGCCGAGCAACACGCTGAGCTCGTAAATGCGAGGAAGTCTTCCCATATAGGTCTACAGTAAGTGCGCAGCCACCTACCTTGGCCAGCCATTGCTTCATTTCCTCTGAATCCAGCCTGTACGTCAGAAAATCGATACGCACAATTGGGATAGGCGCAAGGCCATCGCGTACCAATAGGGTACCAAGTCACGAAGCCGAACAGAGGAAGCACTGGCATTGAGTGCTGATCGTACGCGGGCTCCATATGGCTTGGGCTGCTGGATTGAAATAATGTCATATACAGCAAGCATCTGAGCCATCCAGTATGGCAGTTCGAGACGCGTGTGTTTGTGGATCTGTGTGAGAGAAAAGGCCACGCACATCCTCCTCCTCCGAGCCTTCAAGATAACCTAGACCAGGCACGTCGATATTGAATACGCAGGGGATTTGCTGCGTAAGAAATCTGTCTGCGTACTTGGCTTTCGACAAGAATGTCGTCTATACCCCAGTAGTCTTGGTTCATATTCTAGCGACAAGTTACGAAGGGAGCGGTGGGTCGCGTTGCGTAATTCCTAGGAAACAGGAGACAAGGTCACACGCTCCACATACGAAGGCAAACAGGTAGGATCAAACCCAGCCACCTCATCCAAGAGAGCAGGAATAAAAGACCCAGGGCCGTGCACCGTTGGGCGCTCGGCAGCATGCTCAGATGCAATGGTGAAGGTTAGCAGAGCAGCCAGCGCACCCACAAGCAAGGCACTATGAGTGCGCGGCGGCACGCGGCGCTGTTGAGTCTGGCATCCCAGCTGAACGCCATACTTGACCTGTGCAGCCGCCAAGCCAGCCGCTACCATGCACCCAAGAGAGCATCCCGTAGCGGTCACGCATCCAAGCATTTCAGACCCACATCGCGACTCAATGACGCATTCGCCATCGGTGAGATAGTCGACCTCACCGGTGAGTAAAACAAAGGCACCTTCTTGACGAGCTAGACGACGTACGAGTGCAGGAGCTGAGCGAAGCTCTCCCACACTATCCACGCCCTGAGCCTTAGCGTCATTGGAGCCACACAAAGCTGCTATCTCAGCCGCATTTCCTTTGATGAGTGTGACTTGCGTTTCGTTGAGAATGCTGTGTACAGTAGCAAGGCGGTATGACGTGGCGCCCACGCCCACAGGATCCAAAACCACTGGTTTCCCTCTCTCATTCGCGGCAGGGCCAGCCACACTCATACCACGACGCGCTTCAGACGAAATACTGCCGAGATTCAGCAGCAATGAGCCTTGCGCATAGCTGAGTGCTTCAGCCTCCTGTGCTTCGTGACTCATAATTGGACTGGCCGAAAATGCCAGGGTGATATTCGCGCTAAAGTTCGACGAAACGTGCGAGGTGATAGATTGCACAAGGGGCCTGGGCAAAGTTACGCGGGAGGTATCGTGCTTGCGTGTATTACAGTCGTACCGTGCATGGTGAGCCGTCAGAAGCTCTCGTGACTGTTGTACAAGTTCGTTGGGTTGAGCACTGCTAGAAAAGATGCTTTCATGCTCTCGGCGAGCACTCGTAACAATATCGTGAAGTTCTTTGGCAGCAGCATCAGGATCTTGACGAGATACGATGGCTGAGATGACAGCAATACCATCTGCCATTGCATGCTCCGTGGACGAGCCCAGCAGAGATCTACGTGCTGTGCGCGCGTTCAGGCTGCCAATGAGCACACTAGGAAGCGATGTGTGCTTACCGGGAGGCGTGGATGCCGACTCGCGTCGAAGGCTGGCCACGATATCCCGTGCACCGCATAGCATGAGTGCATCATCATCTTTGACACCGTCTTTAGACTTGGTCGGCCAGCATGGACCGATGCCCACATAGTTCACATCACTGTTCAGTGCTGCCTGCGCTTCTTCCACAGTGTGCACGGACAAGCCTATAATGCGGTTGGGTCCTAGACGTCTGCGTGCACACTCGATCTTCTCATCATCCTGCCCAATATGCAGTCCCACACGCTCAGGAAGATGTTCAGCCACATCGATGCTATCATTGATGATCATGCGCACATGGTACTTATCACAGATGGTGAGGGACGCACGCGCAATATCGAGAAATTCCTGGAAAGAGGCACTTTTCTCGCGAATTTGCACGATAGGTACATGACCATCCCTGATAGACTCCTCCAAACTCACGAAATAGTCTTTGCCTGGTGGCAAGAGTTCACGACCTGTGACAAGGTACACAGAGAGATCCAGCGTCATGGCGGCGAACGAGCCAACTTGGACCATCCGCACACAGCCGACCCTGGTTGTCACGTGATTTTACTCTTCCTCGATCACGACCAGCCAGGGAATCTCGCTCAGGACCCAAGCCAGCATGCTTGTGACGCGCGGATTCTTGGGACTTGTGTCCAGCCTGCGAGTGCCAGCCAAAGGGCCTGTGATGCCTATTTGGAGCTCACTTAGGATGTTATCGAATGTCCCAGAAAACGAGGCGGACGATCAATCTTCCCAGAAAAAGCTGGACCAGCTCGCTGATTTTCTCGAGAGCCGTCCCCAAAAGGCCTCTCAGCAGT
>ENA-OOJM01000328-OOJM01000328.1-human-skin-metagenome-genome-assembly--contig:-NODE-328-length-10030-cov-6.951980_pt1 | contig 10030 bp, 7 predicted proteins | sample MGYA00248875_ERZ500988 | MGnify/ENA primary metagenome ERZ500988 (study PRJEB25958, sample SAMN03398507) | human skin metagenome | study: EMG produced TPA metagenomics assembly of the Human Skin... | reverse complement strand
GCTGTACCAGGACTGGCCGACCCTCTTGGGCTTCATAGGCGACGTGGAGCCCGTGCACGGCGACGATGTGTGTCTGAATGTGTCGATACCTGGCGTGTCGATCCCACGCCGTGCCCGACGACACTCGCCCGCGTCTGACTCGGAGGCGCTCTTGGTGCTCAATGTCGTACTAGCTCACATCCGGCATGCCATGCGGCCGTCGTCTGTATGCCACGCGCTCGCCCTCATCGTGCACATGGCCTGGGCCTGGCTCAGTGACGAAACGCGTCTCGATCGCGTCTTGCCGTACCTTGTGGTCCTATCGTCCCACTCTCATCCGCATGTCCGCGCCATGGCCCTGCACAGCGTCGCTGCTCTTTTTGAATGCTTGAATCACCTCACTCACGCGAATGAACACGTCCTGCAGGAGTGCGTATGGCCGTCGTTCGCAGCACTCGTGCGCGATGCATCCGTGCATGTTCGCTGCATGGCTGCCTCATGCCTGGCCCGGCTCGCTCGGCAAGCCTATCGATTGTGGCATGCCTCGCCTTCGCTCGATACCGATCTCGCATCCCTTCGCGCGTGCCTGGGCGAGTATCTCGGTGCCTTGGCCGTCGATCCCTCGTCCAGTGTGCGCCGCGAGCTCCTGGCTCATGCACCATGGGCCCTCCTTGGCACGGAGCGTATCGAATCAGATCTACTACCGCACGTGCTCACCTACCTCAACGATGACGATCCGCAGCTGCGCATGTCGTTGTTTGAGGCCATCGTGCCGATGGCGCCTCTCGTGGATGTCGACACATACTTTCACCCGCTGCTCATCCAGGCTTTCGGCGACGAGGATGCACATGTCCAGGCATGTGCTTTACATGCCTTTGGGATGCTGATCGAGGTATGGCGCCCCGTCGTGCTGTGGGAACTCGCGTCCTACGTCGCCAGTCTTTTGTGCCATCCGAACGAATGGGTCCGTGAGGCAAGCATAGACGCCCTTGTACGTGCCGCTCACGCAGTGCGTGATGCAGATCGTTGGCTTCGTTTGTATGCGCTTCTCCGCCCTCGCCTCGCTTGCGATGTTGCCTGCCTTTCCAGCTCGACACTTCGCGAGCACGTCGTGCCGCCTATACCCACGTCTGCCCTGGAGGCATGCATAGCCAGAGACGTGCCAGCTCCTCGCACAGACTATGCGAAGCCCGCGCAAGAAGCCATCGACGAACTCGTCTACCCACCTGCAAGGCCACCGACCGTCGACCCAGAGTGGGCAGCGCAGCTTCCCCCTATGCCTGCCGGCACAGCTCCTCATCTCGCGGCCCTCTGGTGGTACATAGAGGGCCGCAGGCGGTCCGCTCCAAGGACGCGTGGCAAGGACCCAGATGGGTCTCTCGATGGCGTCCCGCAACGTACCGTGTTCTTCACGGCACACACGGCCGATCTAGCTCCATCTCCGTTCTCCCTGCGAACGGCTGAGCGCCGCCTACAGACTCTGGCGCCCGTGCAGCTCCGGCCCGTGCCATCCGAGGCGCCCGGCCAGGCACCTGCCGCGGTGCCTCCGTCAGATTCGCTGCGAGCCGCGCGGCGTTCGTCTGATACGCTGTCAACGCGCTCGTTCAAGTTGCCCTTTTTGGGTATGCCCAGTGCTACTGCACAGACGTCTACGACGTTGGTGCACGCCCAGGCTGAACGAACGCGCGCTGAGCGCCTCCCAGAGCCACCGGCGCGCAACACGCCAATGCATACGTACGAAGGGGTGGATCCCTACATTCACGCGCATCTCCGGGCGGTGTATCATCAGCTTGCCAGCATCCCCGCTGTGCATCCCCCCACGAAGCCACGGCGTCTCGACTCGTCGAGCAATCAGCGCCCACAGGGCGCCTTGGTGGCCAGCTTTGCCGAGCATCAGGGCGCTATTACGTCCGTGTGTGTGTCACACGACCATCTCTTCTTCGTGAGTGCATCGATGGACAAGACAGTCCGAGTATGGGACACGGCGCGTCTGGAAAAGAATGTCAACTCGCGCTCGCGGCTCACGTACGCGACGCACACGGCCCCCGTGACGTGCGTGTTGGTGCTGGGTGGCACCCACTGTATCATGAGCGCCTCTATGGACGGTGCGATCCATGTATGGGGCTTGAATGTCTCGCTGGGCCCATCCTTACCGCGGTACGCAAAGCCGCACATATTGGGCAAGCACACTCGGTCCGGTGACTATGTGCGATGCATGGCGCAGTGGTCGAGTGGCACGGACCCCGTCGTGGTGCTTGGCACGAGCCGTGGACAGATTGTATTTTGGGACGTACGGCACATGCGTGAGATCGACACGCTGAGCCATCCTGCTGCGCACGGCTCGATCGAGGCCCTGGCCCTGGATCCACAGCGGCATTGGTTGTGTGCGGGCACCTCGAATGGACACGTTGCCTTATGGGACACTCGCTTCCATGTGCGTCTCCAGACGTGGCGGACCAGCAACCATGCTCGCATACGTGCGTGTGCATTGCATCCCACTCGCAAGTATGTCCTAACGGTAGCCACCTCTGCCGTCTTGTCGCTTGATCTCGGCACAGGCGCCGTGCTCGAGACCTTCGACTCGCGAGAGTTTGGCGAGCATGTCCCGAACATCACGCTCGAGCCATGCGCCGATGAGGCGCCGAGTGACACGTGTTTGGATGGTTCGTATGCTTTGTGCGTGGGTGCAGATGGGTATTTGAGCTCGCCGGCAGAGAGTCCCCGTGGGTGGATCGTCACTGGCGGCAGTGACCGTGTCGTGCGGTTCTGGGATTTGGGACGGGCCGATACCTGCACTGCGTTCGGGTCCCAGATCCACGGCGAGTTTACCATGACGCATCATCGGTACATGCATACGTTTCAGTGTGTGGAAGCACCCACGAAGCGCTCGCCGCTGCACATCCACCAGCAGGTCAAGGATGCGATGGGCTCGTTGACGTCGCATCAAGATACCATCACGGCGCTTGCGGTGATCGAAGCGCCGTACCGATGTATTGTCGCAGGCGATCGCTCTGGCGTCCTGTGCGTATGGGAGTAAAGCTATACACCACCAAACACGCTAAACTTGCGCACGATACTGGGCCCGTGCTCCTCATAGTCATGTTTGTTGTAGCAGAACGAGTAGAAATCGGGCAGAGAGCCTAGCAACGACCCACCGTACCAGACGGCGTAGCGCTGCATACGATGTGAGATCACGTTCACATCGAGACCCGAGCTGCGAGCCAAGTTGCCACTGGCTGCCTCGGACGCAGCAAGGCGCTCACTCACAATAGAACTCAAGTCCTTTTTGAGGCGCTGGCCAAAGTGCTGGAACATGGTGGAGCCACCAGACAAGACGATGTTTTTGTAGAGACCACGGCGGACATCAATCGGGCTCTGCTGGATCACGGTATCGACAACCTCGGGCAGCGGTGTTAGAAAGTCGGACGACACCATCTCTGGGTTAAAGAAGATTTCAGGTGCCAAGAAACGCTCATAGCCCACCTCCACCGTGTAGGGACGGCCTGTAACAGTATTTTCGCCCTGGTAGCGCTCAAAGTACTTGTACGGGTCCTCGTCGTAGCGGCGGAATTCGCGCACAATGTCCTGGCACACGTACGAGTAATCTTCCTTGATTTTCTCGGCCACGCGTCGGCCATCCTCTGCGGGAATGTTCGCCGACTCGCCGCGCTCACGCAAGAGCTGCTGCACAAAGTATGTAATGTCGCGACCAGCCAGCGGAATATGCTTGATCGCACTGCCAATGACGTAGCCTTCTGCCACGGGGATGACGTGCGTGACTCCGTCACCACTGTCGATCACTGTACCGGTGAGTGTGCGATCTGTCACTTTGTTGCTTGTCCAGCTAGCAGCCAGAGCAAGCACTGCCTGCACGGCAATGTACAGCCCTTTGATATTGAACGATTCAAACATAATCTCGGCGGTTGCCTCACGATTTTCAGGCGGGTTGAGCGGTGGCTCGGTCAACATGAAATAGTTTTCTTCCGGCTCCGCACGCAAGTACTTGAAAATACTCTGCTCCCAGAAGCGCTCCATCAAGTCCCAATTTTCCACCACTCCATGTCGGATCGGCTGGTGCACCTGGTACGTTTTGGCATTGGCATACGCCTCGTCACCGATAAAAAAGTCTAGATCATCGATCCCGCGCTTCGATACAAGCGACGAGTTACTCATGCCACTCGGCTTTGATGGAACGGAGGGGCGCCCGCCGATACTCGATTGTCCCCCGGCACTCGACGACGCAGTAGCAATCGCCGTGGGGAACACAAAGGACGGCTCTGAATTGCCGGCAAAGCTGGTGTCAGTGAGCTAAAAACATACCCCATTTTCGTATATCCTGTACCATTGTCACTATCATTAGTTAGAATATACGTACAGCACAATCACGTTGGACCGCGACATCGTGGCAAGGGTGGGTTGGGACAGCCGGGCTAAGGCGCACGGGGCGTTCTCGATGTCCAGGCTGCTTATCATACCGTGACTAATATGTACCACCCCCTTTTTCATCCACGCGCCGCTCCTTCTGGCCGTGGTCCGTCATGTCGTGGAAACTGCCTCCCACGGCGTACTTCTCGCGCACGGTGCCATCGACGAATGCACCTGTGCGGTCGCACATAGCTACGCGTTCAAACGTGTGCGTCACGGCCGTAACGCCGAATAATGTGAATCAGGTTCGGCGTATCAATGCAGCGCTCTTTCCAGCTACTGTCAATGAAGAGATGTACGAAGGGGCCTTAAAAGACGATACCAACGCCCTCTTTCAGATCGCCTTGTTCAACGACATACCTGTCGGTGCCATTTGTTGCCGCCTGGAAGATGGATCTGACCCTACGAAGTGTAAAGTGTATGTCATGACCATCGGTGTATTGGGGCCGTACAGGCGCCTGGGTCTCGCCACTGCCCTGATCAAGTACATCCTTGCTACTGCGACGCCAGGATCCCTTTTTGCAGGTCGTTCCGTTGAGTGTGTATACCTGCATGTGCAAACCAGCAACCAGGAAGCCCGTGCATTTTATGAACAACTCGGCTTCACCCTGACCGAGACGATTCCTGCGTACTACACACACGCAGATCCTGCGAGTGCATGGGTATTCGAGAAACGGGCAAACTAAGGTATCGTGTCAATGTGAGACATTCTGTTTACGCCGTTTCTCTTCCAAAAGAAGCTGTTCTTCTCGCTCATCCTCACGACGGCCAAAGGCCGAGCTCCGCAGTTCCTCTCGAAGCACGGCATCCGCTCCGGCCTCCATATCATCGTCACTGTCAATATCACGAGCCATATACCTAGGTGTTAGTTATTCGTACATACGTTTGACGGTTGCGTCCAAAGAGCTGCCAAATCTGATCTCGAATGGATGCATGAGATGGACCCGGTTCGACATTGTCCTCGTCGCTATCCTCCTCCTCTTCTTCTTCTCCTTCTTCTCCTTCTTCTTGATGCCTTAATTCTTTTCGTCGTCTCTCTTGCTCAATAAACTCTTCACGAGCACTCCGACGACGAGGTGCCAGGGTATGTGCTTGCCTAGCGGCACCCTCTGGTGCGCCCGGCTGAACGCGTACTTTTTGAGGCCTGAACGGTACGCCCATATCTTTGGCCATCCGCTTCATGCGCTTCTCTTCTCGTGTTAGTGTCGTTGCTGTTTCTCTAGCACGCCGAACTTGCGAGCGATGTTGCACTGCCACGGACCTAGCCTTATCGAGGGCGGGTGCACGTTTTGTCGTGCGTCCCACGGCTTTTTCTATAGCAGCTTTCTCTGCTGCGCGAGCAGCCGCTTCCCGGCGCTTTTGCGCATCTTTCTGTATCTCAATACGTTCCTGCTCTAGTGCACGCTGCTTTTCCCGACGCTGGCGCTCGCGTGCCATCCATTCTGCACGCTGATTTGCTCGCTCAGATTGTACACGTTCATCGTCGCGTTTCTTTCGCGCACGCTCCTCGAGTGCCTTGTCCAGCTGTGAACGCTGCTTTTGACTCTGCTCTAAAGCAGCACGCTTTAGCTCCTCAAACTTGGGGTCAGCGACGCGCACTTACACTGCTTCCCATATGTCGTCCTCCTACCCCAGGGTGGTGCGGCAGGGAATCTGCGTGGAGGATTAGCTTAGGTCAGCCTGTCTGTAAGGCCATAGCAGACGCCCTGCAGTTTCTTTCTCAACCGATCGTGACGCGTGGATATGGCATCGACGGGCGCACATAGCGCACCACGAACTTGGCCCCATGTGCCCGTGTCTTTGTTTGTGTCTTCCGGCGCATGGCATGTGCCAGTGAAAGGCTTAGACCCGTCGACACTGCAATCAGGTTTGCCCCCTTTGCATGAAGCTGCGCATGTGAATGCACTGAATACACTGGCTGTGCCCAATCCCGCATCGATCGGCTTGCAGGTGCCCAATTCTCCGGAGGATGAAAAAAACATGACGAATGTCGAAAAGTGTCGTCACTGGGCGCTTGCCGACGGCTACGATGGTATTGCCATCGAACTAGCCAACGCACGTTGGCATGAGCGTTGGGAGCATTTGTGCCTGCGTCCAGACTCCGGCACTCCTGGACTTCCACGAAGCACGAGTCGAGCTAATTTTTCCTCGCTACCAGGAGACATGGATGCGCGCATTCAACTCGAGGCAGAGACGTGGCGTGCACAACCCCATTTTTTGCGTTCGGAGCTGAATATCCTCCATACCCGCGAGACATCTCATGTCACCGCCATAATTAGTCAGTGGCTTGAGCTCGATTCCTTGGATGAAGGTGTGCGTTTCGACTCGGAACTCGCTTTGCGCCAGGAACTTGCGTATGCCTCTTACGTCGGAGTTACGCAAATTATTCTTCCCGCACCGAGCAGCGATCCTGAGCGGCGACCATTTTTGGCCGACTACGCGCGTATTCTTCGCTCATGCCTTGAAGGCATGGCAGATCAGCCTCCGCTTGTGCATGCGTCGATGAAAGTCGCTGTACGCCTGCCTGTCAGTTCGACGTACATTCTCACATCAATGCTCATGCAACAAGCTACAAGCAAGGGGCCCAATGGCGCAGCTGCGATGCCAGCAGCAGCATATCTTCGGACCAAAGACAATTGGGCATGGGAGACATGGGAACGCTTACAAGACTTGTGTGGATACCACTCACAATTGCACATTGCACTCGACTTGTCCATGCCTCTTCCTCCAACTTCGTCCATGATGCGCTGGATTCATGAACCTGTATCGCATATTCTGCTTCCGTCCTCATCGTTTCTAGCGAATGCTAAGGGGTACCCTGTCCTCTCCAAATCAGCCCAAACGCTGGTTCGGAGTCTGATTCCACATACACCACACATTATTCTGAGTGACATCACAAATCCACCAACACAACACGTACGTGGTGGTCCAATTGCCTACATCCAGTATATTCGACATCTGATCAAAACCATGCAGCCACCTTCAAAACTTGAGCACCTCGCATCTACGTTTGGTGATTGTCTTCAAGCACCGCTGCAACCCATGTCAGATCAACTTGCTGCTGGAACGTACGACGTGTTTGAAGCAGACACGGTAAAATATGACTTGTACGAAGAGGCGATGTTCCAGGCATTTACTCAGCATGGATCACCAGGCACGCGTTTACAGGTTTGGATCGTGGGAGCTGGGCATGGTGCTTTGGTGCCCCGTTGCTTGAGTGCTGCTGAACGCGCATCGCGTGTCGTCTACATCACGGCTCTAGAAAAGAACCCTGGTGCTTTGATCGCACTTCAAGACCGACAGCTGAAAGAATGGGGCTCTGATCGTGTTCGCATTTTACTGGGCGATATGCGTGCCATGCCAGTGCCACCCAATGTAGCGGACCGAGCAGATGTGGTGGTAAGTGAACTTCTGGGCAGCTTCGGTGATAATGAGCTTGCACCTGAATGCTTGGATGGAGCGATGCGGTTTCTTAAACCGAACGGCATCTCTATACCTACCTCTTACATGCCCTATATTGCACCGGTTACTACACCGGCTTTGCATTCTGCCATCAAAACTGGTATGTCCCAAACATCATCAGCACAATCAGGACAGGGTATGGGCAAGGCCCAAGATGCAGTGCAGTTTGATGCACCATCTGTTGTGCTTTTCAAACGAATGAACTTGCTCTCTGGTCCAGACAGCGCTTCGCAGTACCCCCGGGTCCAAGCGTGCTGGCGGTTTGAGCATATGTCCATGGATGAGAGCGGTTTGGCTTGTGATGTTCACGGTTTGCCACTTACCAACAACCACAATGCTCGCTCATCGTTGAATACCTTTTACATTCCTCAGGCTGGAGTGTGCCATGGCTTGGCGGGATACTTTGAAGCGCATTTATTCGGTAATGTCATGTTGAGCATCTTTCCTGATCCCACTCGAGCCAGTCCGGACATGCAGAGTTGGTTCCCTATTTTTTTCCCCTTCCGCACACCGTTGTATGTACCGGCTAACTCTGAGCTCGATGTGCACATGTGGCGTCTCACCGACAATAAGCATGTGTGGTACGAATGGAGCGCCGAAGCCTTCATGCTTTTCGACACGATCCATGGGCCATCTAGTACCACAGTATTGTCTCCGCAAGGACATGCATTGCCCATGTTCCAGGATGAATCAAACCAGTCGGACAGCTTGCCGCCCTTCATTAATGCTCCGCATACACCTATGATGCCATCTACTGGGGTCATGAGCCCCGTTATGGACAACGCTGCAGCAGATGCCTCCTTGTCGGTCCACGTTCCCAATACAAATGGCGTTTCAGTTGCACCAAATGCAGCCGGGCGGCGTATAAAGGTGGGCCAGACAGACCTAATGAACCCTGGGGCCTGTGGGTCAAAATCCATCATTTCTACCTAAATGATGAAGGTGGAAACACTATCTCGTACGGCTACATCCACTATCAAAATTGGTATCCTGGAAAATCGTACTTAATACCTGCACGCGCCAGCGCAGCACGGCGCTTCTTTTGACGCTGCATGAGCTTGCGATTCACTTCTGCACGTTGCTCAGCAGAACGCGACTTTGAACGTCGCTTGCGTTCGACACGGTCCATCGGCACCCTACGGAACTTGCGGTTTGCACCAATCCATAGGTTGGGATCCACTTCTTCAGATGGAATCATAGCCAGCTGCAACAGATGACCATCCAGTAAATAGTTGTTCATGGTGTCGACCACGATCTCTGCCACGTCAGGCGACTCAAATTCCATAAAGCCATAGTGCTTGGAGCGACCTGTGTTCTTGTTCCGAGACAGACGCAGTCGCTTAATATCGCCAAATTGAGAGAAGTATGCGCGCAGCTGATCTTCGAAGAAACCATGAGGAAGTCTCCCGACGTAAACAACGCCCGTTTCTTCTGGTTCCTCGTCATTAGGCGCAAGCCGCTTCTTGCTCTTGGCCTTTTCTAGGCGCTGGCGGACGCTTGCATCGTCACGGCTGCTAGGTAGCTTGACGACCTCATCAAGTGTTGGGATAGCTTGTTTGGACAGAATGTCGTCCTCTTCTTCTTCGTCTTCTTCATCGTCGTGCTCTTCATCCTCGTCCTCGGGCTCCGGGTCACCGGGGAAACCACTAAGCATCTCATCTTCGTCATCTTCATCCGCATCTACCACAGTTGTAGCTTTTGCCTTACGTGGAACACTCAAGGAAGAGGCAGATTTGTCTGACGGAAATTGTACCACATTCGGCACCTCATGGATGCGCACTGACTTGACTTTTTTGGGGATGGCAGGCTTTTCGGCATTGCTCGAAGCCTTCTGTTTTTTTACCTGCTTAAGTGGTTGCTTTACCACCTTTTTTACAGGCTTTTCCTTGGGGACGCCTTTTGACACTTTCTTCGTCTTGGCCTTCAATCCCGTATCGGGGCGCTCAGCCATAGTCAATGAATCTGGCAACAAGCAAATTGGCACGCTCCGACAAAAAATTGGATTGACCACGTGGTCGCCGCGTGGCTCGCCGAAGGGGGTGGTCCAGGATGTTCTACCGCTTTCGATGCTTGGCGCGGGGATCCATTACTTGAAGCGAGCGATCTGGTCATCTGTCAACACTCTCACTCCATACTGAGAATCTCTACTACAAACATGTCTAGT
>ENA-OOJM01000327-OOJM01000327.1-human-skin-metagenome-genome-assembly--contig:-NODE-327-length-10085-cov-7.960419_pt1 | contig 10085 bp, 7 predicted proteins | sample MGYA00248875_ERZ500988 | MGnify/ENA primary metagenome ERZ500988 (study PRJEB25958, sample SAMN03398507) | human skin metagenome | study: EMG produced TPA metagenomics assembly of the Human Skin... | reverse complement strand
AGCTAGGCACATTTGAATACCAGGTGGTAGCGACAGCGGGGCAGGACGTGCTTTATATTGAGGAGAATTCGACGTGTGCAGCGAAAACAAGCCTTCAACAGCCGTAGAAGCAGCCGATGGTGGTGGTGCTGGGACCCAAAGTGGATTAGTGGCATCCAGCGTGGGCAGGAGTGCAAGCGGTTCAGGAGTCACATCGTTGACGGCAGTTTTTTGGTCAGTTACGATTCGCGAGCCGATTTCGTGGCGAATGAGACTCTTGATCAAATCAGGATCGAAGCGGCGGTACAACTGATGGCCCCATACCGAGGCAGACACGTCGAAGCCGGAGCCGACTTTGCCTTGCGCTGCACAATGCGCCAGCTGTGCGACATTGTGAATGAGGCCAAGCGAAGTTGAGGTCAATTGGCCGGATTCGACTTGTGCTACACCCAAGTGTAATAGCAGAGCACCAACAAGAGATGTAGTCATCGCGGCGCTCGATCCCAACCCTGTTTTATGAACGTCACCCAGTGTACATGGATGAGACGTGAACGGCTCGAGAGCTCTAAGCTCCTCGATTGTTGGCACCTGTCCATTCACGCGTCGAGAGTAGTAATCATTGTCCCCGATGATCATAATATCAAGACCACACGATAAAGTTTCGCGGGCCTTCGTTGGGCCCAAATACTCGAAAGAAATATGTAATGCGTACAAAAGAGCCAGGGCGACGAATGGGTTTGGGTCACCGCATTGAATTAAGCGCAATGCATTCGCTGCTTGGATGGCATCTTTGACATCTTCTTTTGGTAAGTGATAGGCATATAACCATTCTGCGTGCTGAAATTGCGGCGAACGCACTCGGATCGTACTTTCGGTGCGTTTTGATACACAGGCGTAGAAGCGAGCATTTGTTACGAGCACAATTCCAGGGTAAGCCGGATCGAGGACGAGATAACCACCAGCAATGAGGACCTTTCCAGGAGCTGAGACGATAGTAGGTGCAGGGTCCCACACCATACTGTCCAGGACAAGACCAATGAGAATGAGCGGGAACCAATTCCTAGCCGTGTCTGCTGACATAAAAATGTGTCCGCTTGTCGCGTCCAGACGCGCACAGCAAGCTCTTCAATCATGTCAGCCATGCAAGAAAAGCATGAAGGCTTGGTTGAGGCACATACGGCCGCACCATTGACCATCTTCAAAAAGATATATCCGACAGACTATTTTCGTCGGCATCTTGAGGAGCGAATTCGAGAGGATGGGCGCTCCCTAGATCAATTTCGTTCGGCATCCTTAGCCACAGGTATTTTATCACAGCCTTATGGCAGCGCACTTGTGCGCTTTGGTGAAGGTACATTGGTCACGGCTGCGGTGCATGCAGAGGTGACTGAGCCGACACTGGAGCGCCCTAACGAAGGATTTGTTATTCCAAATGTTGAGCTCCCCGCTTTGTGCTCACCTCAATACAAGGCAGGTCCTCCAGGCGATGAAGCACAAATTATGACTCACTACTTGCAAACGTTCCTGAATCAGTCTGGTATTCTTCCATGTACTTCATTATGTATCGAGACTGGATCAGCTGTGTGGGTTTTACATGTCGACGTTGTTTGTATTAGCGCAGATGGCTGCGTGATGGATGCTGCGGCTTTGGCAGCTGTGGCAGCATTGTACGATTGCCGTCTACCACGCGTTTCCCGTCACATGAATTCTAGCCAGGTCATTTGCGATACCGATGCCACAGAACGCCTATCGCTTACTTGCATTCCTATCCTAACAACAATATCTCTGTACGATTGGACATATCTCCTAGCTGATGCCACTGAATTTGAACAGTCATTGTGCGCAGGAAGTATCCAGATGGGTGCGTTGGACGACAAGCCTAATGGTATCTTTTGGACTAAAGTTCGGGGAAGATGCACAGCTATGCAACCACATGTCCTTGAAAATGAGTCGTTGATTGAATGGTGCGAACGTACAGCCCAGAATCGTGCACAGCAACTGCGATCATTGCTGTTAGATGCTTTACATGCCTAATAGCCGGCGTAGGCGCGTGCACGCTCTGATGTAAGACATACCCATACGCACCACACAATTGGAAGGCCCTAGCGCCTGAGCGGTTACTTTTTAAAAAGACAGCATTCATTCGGACAAGATCGATAATAAGTGTGCGACGTGCGGGAGTCGTCGACGTCAAAAGTTGGGTCAAAATGGGAAGGCCATGTTGTGCAGCTGCGACTTCGATTATCAGAGGTCGGCTTGGTCCTTTTGGCCTCGCTGCTTCTTGCTGCGATGCCGTAACTCGACACAGGACATCAGCATATTTATTTTGGAAGACTTCGCCACAGTGTCGCTGGGCACATTGCACCGCTTTTGATCCGTACGATGACAATGATACAGTGGCAGCGGAACTTATTAATCGCTGTGCGATGCATTCGCGAATCGCAGTGCTACCATGCTCAATGAGGTGTTGAATGACCCAAACCCCCCATGGATGACATATGCACTCATGAAAACGCTGGAAGACTTCCTCAATGGCATCGTCTGTTTCACTCAACATCATGTTCGCCAAAAGATGTTGAAACAGAACACTCCCCGTCTCTGTATTCGCTATATCGGCCCACTGGCCCCGTAACGTATCGTGAATCCGCGCACGAATTTCAGAACGCATTCCCGTATTAGACCATCGAACATTGAAAATTTTCTGCCAAACGCACATAGAGTGCTGCGTTGTGAGGGTAGTTTTGAGAGAATCTTGTAAAAGTTCCCTAGTCACAGCATTTTTCCATATTTCAGGGCCATCCAATACTCGCATAATCACATGCACGCCGCATGGTGATAAAGTAAGTGGTACGATTGCGCCACAAAGATACTGTGACATGTCTTTTTGTATGCTGAGCGCGCGTTGAACAAGATAGTGACCGTATTGGTCAGTAGCCAGAGGTACCATGAGCGGTTTCATAGCGTTCAAAATAATTTCACGGCGCTCAGTAGTACCACGTTTGAGTTGAACTTGGAGACTCACGCTAGCATCTTGATTGTGGTGCACTAAAATGTCATGGAGAGCATAGTGTGGAGATTCGAGGCTCGCTTCTGGAGGTGTGGTGGAGGTTACATCGTGATGTTGGTGCGATGGACTCAGTACATCAGCTGTAGAGCAATGGTCATCCATGTCAAGATCCAGTTTCCGTATGTAGCTTGTTTCGAACTTGCTGCTTGAATTTTTACATGCAGGAAATGGATCAGGACGTGAAAAAATTAGCGCTTGTGGAAATGCATGTAAGCCTTGTGTGTGAGCTCCGAGGAGGCGTACCTGGTAAATAAGACTCTTCCTCCATAATGGGGGAAATCCAGTAGGGATTGAATGCATCCGGTGAAGAAGAGCGAAATGGTCCGTCATCAAATCCTCTTTGTGTCCTTGGTGTACTCAAGGGACCAGTGGACGACGATCGAGAACTAAGAGATGGATCACTGCTAGGTGTAATGGGCAAGGTATGACTTGCGGCGCCAAAGGAGCGCTTCCATGATTGTCTTTCCATCTGCATGACCCGAAGCTCCAGAATACGTAGGCGTTCTTGCATGCGTAGCTCTATGCCACACAGGTGTTCTTCCACTTGCTGTAGGTGTTCAAACAAGGCCACTGACACCTATGAATGGTAACTTACTACGTACCTTCTGTGCGTGTCTGTGGCTGAGGTGTTGACGCACAAGGGATGATGTCATCCATGGACTGCATGCTGGTGCACATAGAGTTAGTCTCAGACATGGTAAAAGCAAGATCGGAGCGAGTGCAGAAGGATAAGCAAGAAATTTTAACTTCGGATGCGCTTTATATGCTCACTGGGACGACTAGATCATGATGTTCGAATGCGCCCTCATGGCGCATATTAACGATATCATGCACGATTCCGGGACGCTACCGATTTTTTAAGGTGACGTTTGCCCCATTCTTGGCTGAAAGCGAAGTAGCACTCCGGCTCTGTTCCGATTCGCACAGGCCAACTAGGCGTTCGATTGGCTTGCCTGGGGTTCCAGGGACTGGCTTGGTTAACCCTCCACATTGATCAAACCCCAAGCGTGATTACCCAGCGACACAGACCTTCAAGATCTACTCAATGGGCCATGTCAACGCTGCAAGATGAAGCACATCAGCACTTGTTGCCCTTGCGTGCATCCCGAGATGAGTCAAGAACACTAATTGAACTGCGAGACTCCTCAAAAAATACAGAGAATGACGACGAAATTCGTTTTGAAACACCATTTTTAAACTCAGCCTTAGCCTGGCAAACCATGCCGGTGTATAATGCAGCAGATGCACCGCTGCCGTTGAACACAGCCGAAAAACAGACTTTGATTTTTCGTACAATGGTCTTCTTGATAGGTACGCTGTTGGGCAGCGTGACTCTGCTTTTTATCATTCTTTGGGCTGCATTGCCCCCCATTCGTGAAGAAGATCAAGCATTTGTCCATGTACCGAGATCTTTTCAAGATTTAAAGGTTCTTTGTCAGGTCATTGATAATTATAACCAACAGCATTATTACCGTGTTATGGTGGTGTGGCTTTCAGTGTTTTTATTGTACGCTTGCACCTTTCACTTACATACAGCATTCAAACATTTTCTGTCCCAGGATCAATGTATTTATGCATTTTGGCTGGTGCATTATGGGGCGTTCCGGTTGCACTTCCCATTGTGTGCATGTCTATTGCTACAGGTGCCACTTTTTGTTACTTGCTAAGTAAACATGTTGGTGACTGCATTCGAGTTATGCCGCGATGGCAACAGCGGGTTGATACATGGAAGGCTACCGTGCAGCAATATGAGGGCAATCTTTTATCATACCTCACTATCCTTCGAATGATGCCCGTCCCCCCACATTTTGTTGTTAATATCATTGCTCCTCATCTTGGTGTACCTCTAAGTACGTTCTGGCTGTCTACATTATGTGGTGTATTTTGCACTTCACTCATTTATACCGCTATCGGAAAAGAAATCGGTCAAATCACTTCATCTGATTCTTTCCATATATTTACTTGGCAGAATATGTTGCTCATGACTGTCGTCGCTATGGCATTTATCTTACCAACGTTGGTCAAGGGTCGTGTGCAAGCACCAGAGCAAAGCCCTACGCATCAGGGTAACATTCGTCTCACAGAAGATGCGAGGGGGCGTACCTGGAGAGATCGAATGGTTCAGCTCTATCAATCGTTATTGGCCTTAATTCATCCTGCTTTACATGCACGCCCGGTCTCAGTCCCAAGAGATTCTGGTTTGAGGACATCATTGGATAGCGATGAAACAGAAGAGTCGATAGGTGCCTGACAGGATCAAGCTCCGTCCTTCACGAATAAGAACATATTTGCCCGTGCTTTTTTACGCCTCAAGATAATCTATTTTAAACAGTATCTTCGACGAAACGAAACGATTATAAACGTGGGGTCAGAAATTTTTGGCATTCTAAAGCAATCTGTAAACCCACAAAGGGCGTTCGTAATTTAATATAGGGGCATGTTTCCAAGAAAACGCTCTCACACGTCTCGACAGAAATGCAAAGTAGATATATATGTGTCTGCTCATAATTTAGTTCGAGCTGCCTGTCATAGAGGCTTCGGCGCTTGCTGTTGCAGCAAGGCGCGTGCGACGTCGTTCAGCCTCCGCCTCTTGCTCGATTTCGATCTGCTTCACGATCTCTTCAATCTGCGGGAGTTCGAGAGTCTTCAAATGACCATGCCCGGTCATCACGACAATCTCAATATTTTTAGCACCTGCCTGTACAACTTCCAGTAAGCTTTTAATGGCAAGCTTGGTAGTTTCTTCCTCCGACATGTCATCCTTGTAGTTCTTCTCCAGAAACTCGCGCACAGTCTTAGAAGAACGACCGATGGCAGTCGCTTTCCATGCCGTGAACATGCCCGATGGTTCTGTTTGAAACAGACGAGGCTGGGTTTCATTTTGATTGAAGCCGATAAGAAGCGTCGAGATACCAAAAGGACGCATACCTCCAGATTGTGTGTATTTCTGCTGAATACCGGCAATGTGCCGAGTGATATAGTCAACCGTTACTGGATCTTCCACAGTGAGTCTGTGTGATTGGCATTCAATTCGTGCTTTGTCGACTAGAATACGAGCATCCGCGTTCAAACCTGCAAAGGTAAGACAAATGTGTTCGTCCAACATGACAGTCTTGCGCACAGTGCGAGGGTCTTGTAATTGCTGCAAACTCTTTTTCTCAACACCAAGAACAGCAACATTTTTTCCACGAATACCGACGGCGCAAGTACCTTTCCTTACCGCCTCAAGCGCATAATCGACTTGGAACCTGCTGTGTCAGCACAAGACGAATTCCTCAAAGCACGTACAAATGACCTGCTCAGGTCAGCGAGTTTCATATCAAAGAAATACTTACCATCAGGGGAGAATACCGTAAGTGCTGAGATATAAGTTAGTTTATCGAAACTCAAAGTATCGTACCTCTGTCGTAGGAACGTGACATGATCTCAAAGAGGCAAAGTTACGGTTCTGTAGACAATACAGGTATACGACAAGGCTGGCTCCACGCGTTACGTGTATCCGATCACAATTCTGGGATTTAAGCTGACGGAGCGCATTCCACATCAAACTGGAATTCAGCATGACAAACCGCCAGTGGTACGCAGAAACAAAATAGGCAGCATAACAATTGTAGTAAGGCCGTTTTCTATAGAATGCACCGAGACAAAAACAGGTGCATGAGAATGTATGAGAGTGTTAGTTAGCTCACGCTCATGATGGCATTGATCAGGTCACCATCATTTTCCTTCAGTGCCTTCACGGCTTTGCGACGCGAGCAAGACACTTGTTCCATAACAAGATCAATGTCCTTTTGATCGACGCCCGTTTCATCGATAGGAGCATTTTCGTCTTCTTCTTCATCGTCCTCAACCTTCTTACTGGATGTAAGGTCGTTCAAGTTAAAGCTGGGAGCCGAAGAGGCAGTTCCAGCGTCATCGCTGACAGACTTCTGAGCCTGAGCCATCTGAGCAGCCTGAGCTTGAGCAAAAGCACTCATGTCTTCGCTCTTCACCTCACCGAAAATGACGTAGCAGTCAGACACAGCAGATTTGAACACCTCTGGCTTGGCAACCACGTAAAGGTGCTGTGAATATGTTAGTTATATTTACATTCAGCAAATTTATACTTACACCACGCGGGCGTCGCAGAGTAACGCGCTGAATACCTTCCACTTTCTTCAGGCCCACACCCTGCATAAGCTTGCGGCTCCTGCGCTCGGCGCGAGATTGCGGGGCAGCCGGCTCGTTCGCATCTACCTCCTGGTTCTCGAGGTTAAGCTGTTACCGAATGTTAGAATTCATGGACTTAGATATGTGTGAAATACATACATCTTTCATGGCTTCAACTTCACTGGCACTCATGGTGATATGGTTCGAAGATTCGTCCAGATTCGATACCTTCTGGTGCAGGTGCGCCTGCTGCGCCGCCCTTGGTCATGAAAACTACACGCCGCAGCCATTCGGTCGTCACGTGTACCACGTGTCGAGTCCTCCACTCAGAGGGTTACACAGAGTGTCGGCACTCTCGCAATTAGTGGCTCGACCGCGAGAATCTCTGTGGCAACTGTTCGCAGAAGTACAAGCGTAGCTCATGTTTAGAGCCTTATTATACCGACTTCCACAAAAGCAAGTGATATGCAAGAATAGTAGCGCATGTATCACTTGCCGCGTACGACCAAGTTCCCTCGTTGGAGTTGACATCGCCACACGCGCCTTTGTTCATGGTCCTCATCCAAGTATCAAAATCAACTCGGCTTGTTCTTTCCGTGGATTTATGAGTATTGCAAGAAAACCGAAAAATCCAGAGGATCCGAATGCTTTGAAAGGAGATATGCTTGGTGTTTCCTTGACAGAGCGAGCCATTGAGGTACGTTGAGAATGCTTATCGTGACTAGAAATTGCGCACACTGTCAGAACACGAGAGAGATCCGAAATTAGGACTTCGTGTGATTGTTGAACCAGGTGGCTGTCATGGATATGTCTACAAACTAGAACTATCGAGCGAATATGAAGAGGATGATTTGTACGTTGTGTTAAATGAAGAACTGACATCAGTGTGTTTGTGGAATCCAATGCCAGAGTGATTGTGGACAGCGTAACGCTAGCCCTTATCAAGGGCAGTACTATTGATTATGTGACGGAATTGATTGGAAGTCAGTTTGCCATTGTCGAAAATCCCCAAGCAAAGGGCAGTGGTTGTGGATGTGGTGTTAGCTGGGAACCAATTCTGTGATGGTATTCTCTTTTGTATCGATACTATAGGCATGTCATTTCAATGTGCTGTGCATTGCGGGTGTCAACGAGGGACCAAGAGACCCTATCCACGAAAATCATGTGACTAAACTTGGGGTATGCCCATGCGGGGCGCCATGAGAGTCAGCGAACCCTACCGAGGGCTGTATTCAACGGAGCGACAATTTGGCGCTATTGCCACTGTTGTGCTTTGAGTATTGCTCCGCCATGAAAACATGGGGGGAGATTACTAGTGTAGGTTCTGCGATTTTTGGAAGTAGAACACTAACATCAGTGCATTGACGAATGGCTTATGCTGGTATGCAGGAACCATGAGAGTGCGCTCACTAACTTATTAGTCTCTCAATGAAAGCGACACCATTTCAGCAGAATTTAATAAAAAATACAGCATGACAGAATATGTGCTTGGATTTGACGCATTTTCCATTCTCCGGATTTGTGTAGAGAGGGAAACTGGAACTCGTCGTGCTGCCAAAATTATAATGCGGCCTTGTTTAGATCCGGAAGCTCAGTTTGCCGAATCTAAAGTGAGAAAAGAAGCTAGTATTCAAGATGAGATTAGCATCATGATGCGCTTGGATCATCCCAACATTAACCTTTTGCGAGACTATTATGAGACTGATAACGCTATCATTCTTTTGACGGATTTTTATCTGGGGGGTGAGCTGCTCGACGATACTTTGAGGTATTCTTCCTACAAAGAATGTGACATTCAATGCATTATGCAGCAGCTTCTCTCTGGTGTGCAGTATCTTCATTCGAATGGTATTGTGCACACAAACTTGAGACCAGACAATATCCTCGTGTATCACCAGAAGGATACATACAAACGCGTTACAATTTCTGATTTTTATCTCGCACAAATCATGCCAGAAGAAGACTATTTGATCTTGGCATCTAATTCTGCTCAATATTTTGCACCAGAAATTTTGATGGGCCAAGGTTACGATCAAAGCGTGGACGTTTGGTCATGTGGTGTCATTGCTTATACTTTATTATGCGGCTATACGCCATTCCATGGTGATAGCATGCAAGCCACGCTCCAAAATACTGTAAACGTGGAATATGAATTCCGCAAACAAGATTGGATATTACAGTCACCATACGCCCAGGACTTTATCCGGCAATGTGTTTGTCCCAAGCATACACGAATGACAGTGCATGAAGCATTGCAGCATCCATGGATTACGCAATCCTTGGAAAGTCCTGAAGGAGAGATGCCTGAATTGACGAGAATACCTAAACAATCCTCGTCTCCTCGCTCCAAAACAGAATTACTCAAATCTCAAATACAAGGTCTGGTCGCATTGCAAAGTTTACGAAACCAGAATCAAACCGTGTCAAATCGTCGAAGACCAAAGCTTGACAATTTAATCGAGCAATTTCAAGCGCGAGTGAAAAAACTTGGTGATCCTCCATCCAAGGGGGATGCTTACAGTGAAACGCGGTGTGCCAATGCACCATCTGATAAGAAAGCTTGTAAAAAGGACGAAAATATAACAAAGCAAAGTTCTTATACAGGACACTTTATTCGTGAATCAACAGCAGAATCACAACAAGTGTCGCATTCGTCGGACACTATTCAAGTGCTAAATAAATTGCTTGAACAATATCGTACTGCAAAATTGCCTGCGTATTCGCGAGTGGATCCAAAAGCTGAACTTCAGCCAAAAGAAGATTTGACGTTCAAAAAAGCAATCCGATCCGTTCCTGCTATTCTGAACCGAGGCTATTCCTTTGGAAGTGCCATAATATCGCACTTGGTATACGGTCCACCAAAGAAGTCTTGGGGCGTCGAGATGTCTAT
>ENA-OOJM01000326-OOJM01000326.1-human-skin-metagenome-genome-assembly--contig:-NODE-326-length-10119-cov-7.933625_pt1 | contig 10119 bp, 7 predicted proteins | sample MGYA00248875_ERZ500988 | MGnify/ENA primary metagenome ERZ500988 (study PRJEB25958, sample SAMN03398507) | human skin metagenome | study: EMG produced TPA metagenomics assembly of the Human Skin... | reverse complement strand
CTTGATCATGATGCGTTGCAAGTGGTTCAGCAGCGCTGTGCTCGGGTGACACAGACACAAAGGCCTTCATCTCAGGGCGAGGCGCTTTCAGCAGCTGATGAGGCTTGGTCTCGTCGTATTTTAGGCCCCGCACTTCAAGAAAGACCCCAAGTCCCCTCAGCTTTTGCGTTCGACCATTATGAGCATGTGCAAGCCTATGCACACGCTGTGCCTGTACGTGATCAAGACGCCGCCGAAACCGAACCTATACGCTTATCGGCCCACATCGGTAATGTGACTGTGTCTCCAAAGGACCCGACTTTAGTTCTCCAAATATCCGTCTACTCGCGACGCCATGTGCCGCTTTCGCGCCGGTCCCGTGGTCTAGACGGATCGACACCGGACTTCTCCCATGATACCCCTGCCTCCTATGATATAGACGGAGAGCTTGTGCATGCACAAACGATCGAATGTACATCAGCACACACACTTGAGAACCTGGTGAACGAAATGGCATGTCGCCACTGTGATTTACCCCATGCACGTTACGCCCAGCCCCAGGCATGTCCACGTCACTGGACGGGTGCAGAAGATGCAGGACAAGAGAACGGTATATATCCAGGTTTCGATGCCTTTCCACTTCAGACGGATGTGTGTGTCATGATAGATGACAAACTGTACAGCCGAATGGACCCTACCGAAGATCCTGATAACAGTTATGTACATGCACTTCAGCAAGCCGCGCCGAGTACGATGACGTTCCTACGACATGCCAAATATGGCGGCACACTCCAGAACACGCGTATATCTGAACTCGAGTGTCTGACTGTTCACCGGCCCTACTGGCTTCTACATGTGGGTGATTGTGAGCATTTTTGGACCGTGGATCACATGCGCCTCGTGACGGAGCCGCCGGACCTCTTTCCACGCACTACATATATACAACGATGGATGCTGACATCCCTGTTCCGGCAGTACTGGGCACCGAAGAAAGTCGTCGCCCAGAACGACCGGCACGGTGTGCCTTGCGATATTTGTGATGGGGCCCGTGACGCAGTGGCCGTCGTTTTGGGTGGCGATGCAGTCCAAATTCGTGAGAATGAGCGTGTTCGACTCGCAGGTATGCCGCATATGGTGACGCCATGTTGTGGACCATGCTTTTATATGGCTACAGGGCGTGAACTTTCGCACATGCTCGGCACCGACGCCCCCTGCGGCGGTGCATGGACCGTGTTGCCCCTGTTTGTCAAATAGTGGAGGTAATCTTGGCTCTCAGCATGCATCGAGCAGCACAGCTCGTGGCGCGAGGTGTGTCGACGACGACGCGTCATGCGCTAGCACGGGCGCTTGAGCATGCTGAATTGGTAAAAGGCAGAAGGTCTGTTAACGAGATGCAGGGTGTATGGCGTCAAATGATGCGCATATTTGCGCGACAGGGAATGGTGTCCGAAGCTCTAGCTCTGCTGGATGATATGAAAGCGTGCCATGTTCATCCGCAAATCGATATGCTTGATATGGCATTAGAAGCAGCAGTGCAATCAGATTATGCGGCTCGCATCCAAGACGTATTGTCGTACTATGCCCCCGAACCTATGCATCCTCTTACCATACTTTCAGGACGTCATGTTGCGAATTGGACGCCAACGACGTATACCCACTTGCTTCACCACTGTGCACGCACTTCAAATTTTGAATACATGATATTACTTGTCAATACCGCTCGAAAGCGAGCTGTGGTGCTGGGAGAAGATGCCTTGCTGCATATAGTGCGGTGTGCACACCAAGCGGGCGAGCCACGCATCGCGTATGATATGACTCGCAACCTCTTCAATAATGCTTCTGCGCGCATATGGATGAACGTTTTGCGCACATGCGCGGTGCACATGTATGCACCTGGCATCCAAACAGCGTGGGAGCACAGTCGCCCTCTTGAGACCGACGAAGGCCTTTTGATCGCTATACTACATGCTGCATCGCGACATGGGTATACAGAGTTGGTGTCTAGCGCACTGGCATGTGTTCCTGAGCTCACAGATGTCCACTTAATTCCTGCATGGGAAGCGTTTTGCGAAGCGCGGCAGTTTGACAGGGCGATGGATGTGCTTGGCGAATTGCATGCGTGTGGTGCCGAAACACCCCCCATGGCGCGTCTCATGAGAAAGGCGGCCGAGAGTATCGATGCATTAAATTGTGCGTCCGCAGCGCTTTTACGTGCGCCTCGGTCTGTGCCTTCGGAAGCATGGAGTGCTGTCATGTACGCGGCCGCTGAACTGCAGCACATGCCGACCGCCCGGATTCTGGGATATGCAGCGCCGCAGCCAACGAGTGGTATCATCCAAGCGTGGCTGCAGTGCTGCCTAGACACGAAAGATAGGGCTGAGGCAGAACGCGCATGGTCCTTCATGCATGAGCAAGGTATTACACCAACCGCCACCTGCTTTGAACGTATGGTGCGAATGCATTTGATGCAGGAGCAGTATGAACAGGCATTCGCGCTATTAGAGCAAACTAAGCAGTGTGCACTTGTTCCCACTCGCCGGATGTACGCGGCCATGATATGGACATGCTGGCAGCATAATGATGAGCGTTGGCGTGATTTGATGCAAGAGATGCAAGAGGCACGGTACGAGCCTGGCGAGAGACTTCGTGCGCTCAGTTGAAAGAAAAAGGCGTGCGTCGTCGTACAGGTTCAACTGTTTCGACCAGTACAGGCAAGGGATATACGCTTGTTCCGACAGCGAGATCCAAGGGCCGCATTCGCCGAGACGCTTTAGAACTTGGTGGCTCTCGTGGACTGTCATATGGCGCGGGCGTTGCTGTTGTCAACACCTTGTGACTTTTTTGCTCCAGTGCCATCCGCTCCACAATATCAATACCACGCGCGTTCGAAGACGGCGAAAAAAGAAAGGATGGAGACTTTGGCGACCGAAGGACCGATGGCATCGACTGGGTCAAAGGATGGGCATGGCTTTGGCGATTCGACTTAACATTGATGGCAGAAGCTGGAGCAGACCGATCGTTGTGTTTATTATTGTGAGTAATGTTACGACGTGCCTGCGAGAATGACGTGGTCCCTTGCACCAGGTCCGTGACCGTCAGTTCGGCTAACTGAGCATGTGAAAGCATTTGGATGCTGCTGCGAACGACAAATTTGGGGCGCGCGCATAGCTCGATGGGTCCCTCTGACTTTTGGCGCAAGCACTGCACAATGAGCCAGCCTTGGCCCATGAGCAGCGACATTTGATTTTGGAACGTACGCTCGTGGAAATGAGCATCCTGACTGAATATACGACGCAGGCCTTCGATGGTACCGGCCCACCATATGGGATCAGTCAGCTTAGGCAAAAAGAGCTGACGCGTCTCATCAGAAAACGGAAGACCAATTAGACCTGTCGGGAGGTACAACCAGCCATAAGGATAATCACGCAGACCTTGTGGATGCTGATGAGGGAACGACAGTGAATTATCAATAGCCCCAATCATAATGCGTCGTTCTCCCGGGCGTGGATGGGGATTATACCGAATCATGAAATTGTCCAAACCGCGGTCTGTATTTCGCATAAGAAAATCGAGCAAGACGAGCTTCTCAAGCTCAAGGCGCATGTCAGTAAAGACTTCTTCCGTCCATTCGAAACCATCTTCATCCGGTACAGACATAGGCGCTACGGCAGGGTATGCAGAGACCTCCTCTGTGAACGGTGGCGGTTTCTTTGGTAAAGAGGCATTGTCGTTGGTATCAGTACTGCCGTAAGGACCAGGGCCATAGCGGCATAGCAATAGTCGCTTGAGAGCAATAAATGCCATGCGAAGTCGTGCGCCTTGTTTCCTTCGGCTAAGGCGGTGAGCCCTATGCTCCTCGCGTAAGTCGCGTTCCATGACATCTTTGGAACGACCTGGAAGAGCGTGCTTCTGTAAAAAACGACCCGCATTTTCATAGCCCTCAAGAAACTGTTGCAGAGATCCTATCTTGATCGGCAACGGCTGCCATCCCTGCTCCCATCGATGGCGGTCTTTGTATAAATAGTGAAATGATGGACTCGAAAAACCAACAAGACGCGTCTTGGGAACCAGACCAAGTCCGAGTCTATCGTCTAGAAACGAGGCCCCCACTTCGGATAGATAAGAGAAATTGGGAATCAGGCTGCGCGTCAGTGTGGCTGTACGCACCAAGGACGGCCCATGGCCCACCACAAGTACTTGCGCAAAAATACACGTTTGGGACTGAAGTGAGCTAGAAAACACGTACTTCAAGTTGCCATACGGTTCTTCGTCCATAGGTTTGAATACTCCTCGTATACGCGGCTCATTTCCATTGCCATGGTCGCATACAAAGTACGACCCACTTGTACCCAACGAAATCATACGCGGATTGAGTCCCGTAGACATCGCGTCACGCACACTCGAAACCATATTATAAAAGTCGGCGTCATCAGGCTGTCACAGTAAGTATCTATGCACACATACGCGAATACGCGGATCACGAAATAGGCTTGGTCCTTGTTGTTCGGGCTCAAACACACTAACAAGGAATCGCGTTGGAGCGAAGCGCTGTGCATATTGGTGCGAGGCAAAGTCATGGCGAAGGACGTGCTCTACATCGGAAAGCTCTGCATGCGTTGACGCACAGGAATCCAGAAGAGATGTTGTCTCATCTACAGAATTCCTTTGCTTTACCGCCATGATGTCCGCTTTGTGCTTCAGGATCGCTCCTGACTAGATCCGTGCACGGGGGAAATATTCCCGATAGGCGCGTCGTTCATACAAAATGTACGCCTACGCCACTACCTCCACTTCCGACTGCGACCGTATGCAGCCTGCGCCGGCGCTGTTTCGGCCACCGCCACCGTACAAGGATGATCATGATATCACCTATACGCACAGCCTCCCTTCTTTGACGCACTGCGCACCACACACAGAGCCATTCGATGAAAAAATGGTATCTTATACAGCGCTGACGGACCAGCATCGCCAACATATGCGGCGTGTGCATGATCTGCTTCACTTATCTCTGTTACGTCAAGATCACGAGCGGGCTGTCCGTTGCTTCGTCATTCTTCTCAGATCTCAGGACTGGCGTCCTCTTGAATTATGGAAACTTGGACTACGGATAGCATGCATGGATGTTCAGAATGATGCGGCGCAGAAGTACCTTTTGCGCATATCACGAACACGTACGGCATTAAGACCTTATTCCCTGCCTTTTTTGATCCGCGAGTGGATCAGAAATGGAAATTATCAGCAAGCACACGAAGAACTCAGCAGTATTATTACCTCTTTCCCGTATCGACTTCACCCCTTACTGCATACATACCTAGGTCTCCTAACATTGTACATCGGGCATGCAGAACCAGATGAGTGTTCACATGATATACCGCATATGTCTACATCCTTTATTGTACCTCCAGGTGTGCGGCGCACGGCCAAATTTCACTTTGAAAATGCTGTCAAGGTGGCTCCACGTTACATGGCATACCAATCAGCTTTGTGCAAACATCGTTTCACACAGCATTTTAATCGTTTAAATCGACTTCGACGCCGTGCACGACACCATCGCGCTCGCTTGTGGAAAAGGCTTCGTCAGTTCGGATGGGTGTTTTGCGATGATACTGCTTGGGCATCCCAAACCAGTCACGATCAAGGAGAGGATTCATCTGACTCTTCGGCAGAACTATCGGATTCGGCGGCGCTGCCTTCTAGTGATTATTTTGGACTTGCACTAGATTTGCCTTTGCCCTCAGATGAGTCTGAGGCAGAGCCAGCGTCCGCGGGAGAGACGGAAGTCTCGGAAGGGCCGTCGTTACCTGAAAGTGCTATGACAAGTCGCAATGTGACGCCTGAACCAATGGCTTCGTCAGAAAGCGAGCTGGATGAAAAGGCTATCGACCCAGGCCCTACCTTTCTAGTTACTGTCCCCGCTGTCCAATGTAGTGTGCACATGGCCACTACCTGCCTTCGGTGGCTAGACGAATCTACTCGTTGATACCTGCTTTTAGTAACAGTAGCGCAGCCACCGTAGCGTGAAACGCCCACGTTGGCCAAAGGGCGCCTTTCCATGCACGTGACCGTAAAGTACGCTTGGCAAAGACCATGCTAGTGCTGCAACGATCCTTTCGCATTGACGGACACGACGTCCCGCTAGACACAAGTGCCCAAATGCAAGAACATGCAGATGGTATCACCTTATCGGATAATGCAAATTCGGCAGTTTCAAGTGATGTGCATCCTGCCGTGGGCGTAGCCGTCGATAAAAACGGGAAGTGGCGTCGGACCATGGAGGACGCGCACATGTTCATTCATGATTTCGACCAGGTACCTGGTCAAGGATACTTTGCCATTTTCGATGGACATGCAGGAAAATTCGCTGCAGAATGGTGCCGTGACAATATGAGCGATATCCTTGCTAAGGAACTCCAAGAACACCCAACAATGGATGTCCGTGAGGTGATGAAGAACGCCTTCTTGAAAACTGATGATCAGCTTGAAATTGAATCAAAAAATGCTGGTGCTCGTAGTGGATGCACGGCTGTCCTGAGTTTAATTCGTCTTGAACCAGGTAAAGATGATCGGAAGAAGCGTGTCCTGTACACAGCCAATGTGGGTGATGCCCGCTCAGTGCTATGTCGCGGAGGTAAAGCCATTCGTCTCACATACGATCACAAGGGAACAGATCAGTTTGAGACGAAGCGCATTACGGAAAAGGGTGGATTCCTACTCAACAATCGTGTGAATGGTAAGTTGAGTGCTTTACTGACTGGTAGGTGTTTTGGCTGTGACGCGTTCGCTTGGTGACTTTTCTGTTAAAGAATTTGTGGTGGGAACACCTTTCACTACCAGTATTGATCTGTGTGACGAGGACGAATTCCTCATTGTGGCATGCGATGGACTATGGGACGTCGTGAGTGATCAAGATGCAGTGGATCTGGTTTCTCAATACACTGATGCACAAGAAGCGGCACAAAACCTGTTACAGCATGCCCTTGAAAATTTCAGCACAGACAATACGTCCGTCATGATTGTAAAATTGTCCAAACGTGCCGAGTAGTTTGTAGCATATATTGAACCCTGATGCGTTGTTGCTGACTAAGCCTGTTCTCAGGAACACGAAAACGACGCGGACACCCGATCGATCACGTGTATCATTGGGTGCCTGTCACGATGGGGCAAGTCACACTACCCGGCCGTGTAAGAATCATTGAAGAGCTAGGACAAACAGCCCTTGTGTCAGAGCACAGATTTTGCTTCAGGATTGGTATCGCATACGAGGCTTGAGGCTCTATTTGTGCCTGCCGCGCAGTGCCATCTGGTCTAGTCCATCATGAATCAACCCACACACGATACCATTGGCGCATACCCAATTACATGTGGCTCCTCAACTACACAAATCAAGTATGCCGACGCGAGGCCTTGCGATGAACTTGAACATACCAAGAAGAAGGAAAATGCGCCTGTTCCATTATTTCCCGTTAAGCGGCCGTCTATTTCAGCTTGTGTTGTACAATCGCCTAGACCAATAAAGAGTTCAATACCGCCCTTACCAGGTGCAGATACTACATCAACGGACCAAGTCAAGAATCGCGGGACATGGAAGGCCCATTTTAAAGAGCCAGACGACAAAAATGCGCCAGAGCCTTATTCGCTAGCGCGAAAGAGCTCGATCGGTGGGCTTGTTGGTTCGCCACATCCACGGAAGCGTGGCACAATCGAACCAGAAACGATTTATCGATGTCGCCGACTTTCACCGGCTGTGATTTCACATCCACATGGCAAAGTCGGCGACGATAATGAAAATGAAGATGAAGACAACGACGACAATGAGGGCGAGGACGACGATGTCGACGATGTCGACGATGATGACGATGATGACGATGACGACGATGATGACGATGATGACGATGATGACGATGATGACGATGATGACGATGATGACGAGTATAATCGGACTGCCGAGGGAGTCGGATCAAAGACGGTTTCTAATTCTTCGATCCTGTTTCACGGTACTCGCAAGTCGAATGTCACTAGCATTCTGGAATCTAAAGGATCTCACCTTGCATCAAATCAAGCAGAAGATGATCGTCCATCATTATGTCGTCGTGGCTGCCTTGCTTTTGTTGAAGCTCCAGTGTGTCGTCGATCGGTGGCACATGACAGGCTGCATGATACAAAACATACCTCCTATACCCAGCAGCGATCACACACAGCGCCACTTGTCATTCTGGAGCGCGCGAAGCCACGTCGAGCCATGTCTCTCACGCTGAATCAGCATGACGCATCAGACCCATGTTCTACATGGGTCGAACAGGGCCTAGAAGTGGACGATGTATATCCGTGTCGGGATCACAAGACTGATCACACGCTTGAACCGATCATGGCTTGGACGGCTCCTGCATCGCGACAGTCATGCTCGCTGCGGCACAACGTGCATCCTCCGTTTTTGCGTACTTCAAGCACGCCTGGCCATGTTTTTGCACCCCTCACACCGTCCATGCCATTGCCTGAGCACGACAAGACTGAAGAACTTGCCTTGGTGGCCGAGCGCTTGTTATTACATCAAGAGGACGAGACAGACATGTCGGAGCACGCGTCAGGCCAAGCGGCGGATGACAGTGACAATGATGACTGCAGTGTCGAAGACGAGCCTCAAAGTCCGTCCACGATAAGCATGACTCCCCGCGCAATGTCGTTTTATCGTGATCCTCATGCCACGGCGCGGTCAGGTCCTTGGCCTCGGAGTTTGCATGCCAGTGTTACGCCTGTTCCTCGCCCACTGAACGTGGCCTATCCGCGAGAGTCAAAGCCTCGGGCCTACTCTGTCTCGGGTGCCCAGATCTCGTCGCCCAGTTTCGTGTCGTCTCACCGACCATGCGTCCAGCCATCATGTATCGCTGTGAGTGACGGGCACCTGCGCTCGCCTCCGATGGCTGCTATCGACTGTCAACACGTGCAGGTTGGGTCCCCACCCTGCAGTACATGCCCCTCTCAGCCGCTATCTCGCTAAACTTTCCATGATGCGTCAATCAGCTCTTCCAACCGAAATTCGGTGGGCCGCTCGTAAAAGGCTCGGAGTAGGGCACGACGACGGTCGGCCTGTCCGTCGTTATCGAGCCCTTCTAGTGCCCAGTCGATGTGGTAGAAGCGCTGCAGTCCTAGTGTAAGTAGTTGTGCATCTTTCTGCTGGATATGCGCCTTGCCCTTGTCGCTCTCAGTAATGTCGCCACGAAGCAATACGATCCCTTTGGACTCGATAAGGTCCGTGTAGTGCGTCAAAACAAGGGTAGGCTGAGCATACTCTTGCCGCAACTTGTACTCAGCCAGTGGCGTGAACAGCACGGCCATGGGAGCGGGTGCATTGGACGCGGTGTCCGCGGGTTTAGGCAACGGAATCCATTGTAGATAATATACTTCGTAGCCTGACTCGACCTCGCTATCTTCGTCAGCCTTCTTGACTATGCGAGGCAAAGGCAGCACGAATTGCGGGAATGACTTGGCTGTGTCGACCATCTGCGCATAGGTCGCAGCAGGCACCACCGCCGAAATCTTGTTTTTCATAATATGAAAGGCTGTCCACAGCTTGCCGATATTCTCTGGAGACTCGTGCACGATTTTTTCAAGTTTCATGAACGTAGAGAGCGGCTGCACAGGACTCGATAAATCCTGTTCACGATCCAATTTGGCCTGCTCGCTCTTTCGGCGCTTTTCCTGCAGCTTGAGACGCAAGGCTGCATCGCGATGTTCCACCGGTGATGAGGCCGCTTTCATGGCCGACTCGCGCACTTGCTGTTCTGAAGCTGCCTTCTTAGTAGCATGGGCCAAGTCATCCACGCTTTTGTAGCCCTGCTCAGCGACTTTTGCCTGCAGCTTATCCTGGTACTTGCTCATCATTTCTTCGCGCTTGTGCGCCAGTCGCGCTCGATCACCCTCCGCAAACTTTTCGAGCATCTCATCGGCCTTGGGTATATGCATACGCAGACTTGATGCGTGCATCGTCCGTGCCATGCGCGGTACTCGCGCCCGCAGTACTGGGCGCAGTATCATCGTGGCTGACATGATGGTCGTTGAGTGTCTACCAGACAAGAATGACTAAGCGGCTGCGGGGGAAAGGCCGGCAGGCACGAGTCCACACATGGCCAGCATGTAGAGGAA
>ENA-OOJM01000322-OOJM01000322.1-human-skin-metagenome-genome-assembly--contig:-NODE-322-length-10478-cov-6.961719_pt1 | contig 10478 bp, 8 predicted proteins | sample MGYA00248875_ERZ500988 | MGnify/ENA primary metagenome ERZ500988 (study PRJEB25958, sample SAMN03398507) | human skin metagenome | study: EMG produced TPA metagenomics assembly of the Human Skin... | reverse complement strand
CTTGAGCATATTTGACGCAAGGGCGAAGCATTCATAGGCATAACATGGCCAGGAAGATTCCCAGTTAAATCGTTGGGTTCTAGGATTAGCAGCACCCACCCAATTCTTTCATGAGGCCATAAATTTGGGGATAGCATGCAAGTTATGGCCAAATCTACGAAGACATTGCGTACTTTGCTGGTGACGGAGCCGAAATAGTCAAGTGTAAGAGATGATTACTCTCCGAAAAAATCGGCCGAAATTTCGTATAGATGACGTTGGATTGGCACCGCCCCTGCTCGCAAAGCTAATGTCCCATACTCCTGGCAACTCTCAACGGTTGATCGAAACCCTACCATCACTTCCTCAACGTCCCTCATTACCCCTCCCTCCTGAAGATAAACATGCTAAACATTTCACCTGGGAATACATGAAAGATGTATTCGAAGCGTTTTCAAAACGTGAACTTGCAATGGAAATGCGCATCGATGCTTTGTGTTTCGAAGCTGAAAAAAGCTTAAGTGAACTTGAACACAACGAAAGTTCGTCCAATTCTTCCATGAATGGCACGAATCCTTTACTCGGAATTCGTCTTCTACATCATGTCGACTTGCTCGACAAAGAAAATCAAGATCTCACCAAAAGAATCAATGAGCTTATGCTCACATCATCAGATCGGCATATTCAGGAACTAAAGCGTGAAATTGAAGGTGCGTGACCCAAATTTTGACACTAGACTCCCACAAACTCATTTTAGCGCTTGATATCGCACTCACTGATGCAGAAAAACATTCCAAAACATTAGAAGCACCAAAATCAAGTCCCATGTCATGATAAATAGTTGAAATTGCTGCTTTCTGTACTCTCACACGGCTTCCATGTTGACATTCGTGCCGTAAATTCCACTTGTGTCCCTGTTAATTTTGGAGGTCACAGGTAAATCTCCACAATCTTATTTTACCGGCTGGCTACCATCATTACTCCGCTCGGTGGCAATTGCCAAAAATGTTGGGCTCAAGAACGTATGGGTGTGCATGCAATATAATAAATACTTTAAAGCTCAGAGGGACTGTTTGCAATGCGCTACTATATTCATCAGTCAGGCAGCACAGTGTTCGCTCGATCCATACATCCATGCGACTTTCCTCCCGCGATTCTCCCGCAGCCGATGACGATTCCGACGTACATGTTTTTTATCCTGATGTTGCAGGCGCTATAAAGCAAATTGAATCAAATCAAGTTTACGAAGAGCAGGATAATTTTGATTATGATCTCACTATGGATTCAAACGCGCAGGTATGGATGCTCTCTCAATCGATGGTCGAAGGAGAAGGTAAGCCTTTCGAATGTATTCCCTCCTCCTCTCTTTCACAAGAAAAAAATAATACGCACGAATCTGTGTTGCGTCAAAGTGCGATGCTCGATCGCAATGCCTCTACCTTGGCAGCTCGAAACGCACTTAATCGCTCAATGCTAGGTACAGGATTCTCGAAACGATCTATCGGAACATTACGACACTTCTCCAGCACAAATTCAATATGCTTCCAGAAAACGCTTTATCAATATGCGACTCTTGGATCTACTCCTTACGATGTTTTACATATATCAAAAAAGGCCACTCGCAGTGAAATTAAATCGAGTTACTACGCGCTCGTAAAAGAGTTACATCCGGATACAGCAAGTCCAAATTTATCTGATAAAGAAAAAAATGCAAGGCTTGAGAAGTTTCGCACCGCTGTTCAAGCCTACGAGTTATTAATGGATAATAAAAAGCGCTCCATGTATGATCAGTTTGGTGTCGGATGGGCGGACCAAGGTCGTGCTCGATCAGCAACATTTAGACCTCGTTCTGACGACGATTTTGAGCACTGGCAAATGTGGACAGAAATCTTGCGCCGCGCCAAGCACCGCCACGCTGCTTCTTGGCAGCGCATGGCACAAAATCCATACTATCAATACCATTTCTATGGCTACACAAGGATGACACCAGAGGACATGAAAAAACAGAGAGAAGCTACGCCGTTGAATCAAAAAATTTTTGTTGCTTTGTTTGTCTTCACGAGCGTTTTAACAGTCATTCAGATCGGTGGTTTACGCGCATATGGCACGCGCGATTCAAACATCGCCATACGTCACAGTGCAGAAATTGCTCAAAACTTGGAAAATGCTCGACAAGTAGCACGGAGTGAAGAGGGCCTTCAACGTCAACGACAAATGTTGGAACGTGCTCGTGAACACAAACGTGCTCGCGAAGAATACATGCTTGATGCATTACCCACATCTTCTTAAGTTTCGCAATAGTCGTTCATAAGGACTTGCGACCACTGATGATCTCTACGTATTCTTTGCATTGGGTCCACCAAAAATCTGTGCCTCGTCGGTTAGCAAAGTCTGCATGCTCCATCATTTGTGCAACGGGAGTGATGATTGTGTCTGCTTGTCGGACTGTGATCATGGCTGAGGGCGGATCCCATGCAGAGGAGGAGCCTGCGTGCTGTTCCAAAAACTCGCAACACCTCACAGCGAGCCGAGAAGCCTGAACGCGATCCAGTGGCGACGGTATGCCTCCCTGTAGCACATGACTAAGGCTTTCGTAGCGGCTGTCGAAATCATCATGGCCCTCCTCTCCATAGATTTGTGCGATCATCTGTGCAGTGTATACAGATGAAGCTTTTTCATTGCAAATTACCAGGCGTCCATCGTTGGCAAATTCAGGGTCTTGACTGAATCGCCTGTGCAAGAATTGAATGTCTTCGTTGAGCTGCTGTAAATTCACTCCCTCTTCTGGTGTATAAACAATCGAGGCAGACGTTGCCAAGGCACCCATGACAGCGACAAAACCACATTGACCACCATGTACCTCGACAACAAACACTCGGTTTCGGGATGCCGATGCTGACTGGATGATCATGTCGCAAGTGTGTGCCAATACGTCGAGAGATGTATATGTGCCAAGCGAGTACTCGTTCATAGGCACATTGTTCGACAAGGTCGCGGGTAAGCCGATCAAAGGAATACGGAGCGCGGGAAATTCAGGGCGGGCTTCACTCAGAATCTTGATGGAAGTAAATGCCTCAAAACCTCCAATAATCAAAAGACCCTGGATGTTGTGCTTTTGCAATTGCTTCGCCACACCATGTAGATCCACATTAGGCAAAACACGGTTCACACCGAGCTCAGAGCCACCAGATGATGCCCATGAATCAACGCGGAGCCATGTTGCTTTAAACACCAGATCCTTAAGCAATCCAACAAAGCCATTATTGATCAGAAGAGGTGTATGTCCACGTCGAAGACAGAAGCGCACAGCCGTACGTGTTGCTGTGTTCATCCCGCCAGCAGGCGCACCGACATGCATGATACCCATGCGAATAGTATTCGATGGCTGATGCATCGAAGGTACAGCAGCAGCATTATACGTAAATGTATCGAGACCTTCACGAAAATCGGAGCCCCTCTGACTTAATGCCTCCTCAAAACGTTGGTCCGAAATGGCCTTCGCCAAAAGACCATTAGATTGGATCGACTCACGCAAAAGAAGACGCTTGATGCGACCCTTACGAATACCGATAATGTAGGATGGTTTACCCGGTTCGTCTTCCAGCAATGCCCGTAAAACATCGATGCCCTGCAGAGTTGCCAAAATACGATCATTGGCATCTGGACGTCCACCACGCTGGGTGTGTCCAAGCGTCGTCACTCGCGTGTCCAAATGCAAATCCTGTGATAGCACTTCTGCCACCATACTGGGCTTGATGGGTTGTAAATGTACGTCTATAGCGCCCTCAGCAATAATAACAATCGACTTGCGTTTACCTTTCTCACGGATGGCAAGAAGCGAATCACGAAGGTGTTGGCGCCAATCCTCAGGGGGAGGTCTCTCGGGCACATAGACATAGTCTGCACCACATGCAGTGGCGGCCATCAATGCAAGCCACCCACAGTGTCGACCCATGACTTCGATCACAAAGGCACGACTGTGTGACGATGCCGTGCTCGAAATCGAGTCAAGGGACTCCGAAATACGCAGCAATGCTGTGGATGAGCCAATCGTCAAGTCTGTACAAGTCAAATCATTATCAATGGAAGCGACGAGACCAGCAATGTGTAAATGTTGAAATCTGACAGCCTGCTCATTCGTGATTCGATCTTGGTTTAACAATGACTCGACCAAAGACGGCCACTCATTACGGAAAATATCGGCCCCCGTCAAACTTCCATCGCCGCCACAAACGACTAATGAGTCGATGCCGTTGCTAATGAGATTAAAAGCGCCCTGCAGACGTCCCTCCCGACTCATAAATTCTTTGCATCGCGCGGATCCAATCAGCGTTCCACCTTGGTTCTCCCAACCACGAACATCGTCCCAACCAACCCTTAGGATGTATTGATCGTGAAACTTGGAATCATCGCCACCCAGATCTCCTAAACGTAAAAAGTCACCACATCCATACGATAATGCATTTTGCCCTAAGTTCGCTTCTTCGGCAAGAATGTCCTGATTGCGATTACCTTTCAGTAGACCTGCAAAGCCTTCACGAATGACAAATGTCTCGAGTCCTTTATACAACGCCATCTTAATAACTGCACATATAGCCGAGTTCATGCCTGAACAGTCGCCTCCTGATGTCAGGATGGCAAGTCGACGCCCTTGTATTTCATCCATATTCGAGGTGTAAGGATAACCGTGCGGGAATCATGCAACTTCCTCCACCAAAATTAATTGCGCCCAAAGCAGCAGTTTGCTGCATGTTTTGACCAAGGGTGGCGGCTTTGTGCCACTCGAGCCATTTTTTAGTGCTCTATTCGACATGCACAGCAAAGTATACGGGCACTTTTCTTTACTCAACACGCCGAGCACTGGGCACATATACTTTATCAGCCTCTGACATGAAGCCTGTGATACATAGGTGGGTTCTTGAGTCGTGCCGATCTTCGATGCATCAGCTCTGAGATCGCACACAGGCCAGCAAGCTAATATATGGCTACGTGATTAATTGTCTGTTTGGTAAGATAAGAAGCAAAAACCTTGGAACATGCGAATAGCATCTAGACTGATCTCTTTTTAATCCAGACACGATTAATGAGAACGAAAGCCGCCATCCGAAGGCTTGCGTTAAGCAATCCGCTGTTCGAATTCGTAATGTTCCAATTGTGCCCAACTATGCACTACTTGAATATCGATACTTTGGCAATAAGTAGAACGAAATTCGGAGTTTGTTCGGCTTATTCGAAAGTTGCCAACCTCGGCAGGACAAAAACCGCTGCTTGCGCCAATCTGACTGTGGATGTAAATACCAGTGTGATCAGTCCATGCAATGCTTGGTCAATTGCTCGGACGCCATGAACGTTTTGTTGACCAGGGCACAACTTCCAATTGGTCGAGTCAGAAGGCCAGACCCACACGTATTTTGACGAATGCTGGTAACCAAATGCACGTGGTGGGACAAGAGATGCCCAATCACCGCCATTAATGACCCAGCGAAGCTTATCCCCAATACTTTCGTCAACAAACGAGTCAAATGTGGGCTTATTTACTCAGAGTAGGCCAAGCAGGAAAGCCCTGCGGAGACATCCTTCGAGACGAAAGTGAACCTCCATGGCACCAGGTAATCCCATAGCAGCACCGATCGAACGTCCAACGATAGTCACTCGTTTTTCATTTTTCTTTCCCTTAAACTCCTTCACCATAGTTAGGCTACGATCGACAAGATCGGTGTAGGCCTTCTGAAAACCAATCATAACCATGGTTCCCCTTGGATAATACAGAATAAATCGATGGTCAGGGTCAACTTGACGGAACTGTGCATCATGCAAGTCGGAGAGAAGAGGGTGTGTCCACGCCGTGGAATGCAAACACAATACCCAGGATATCAGAATGAAAAATGTTCACATGTTGCCTAAAGTCTCCGTCACCACTTCCCACGGAAGGGTCTCCTCACCGACCTTCAAATTATAATTGTGAACTTCCTTGGCGCAATACTTTTTTTTTGCGCCAGACCAGCAGCGTGACTTAATTCATCAATGTATATGGCACATCGACGTGTTGTTCCGCTGAGCTTGTCGCACGAGTTGAAAGCGGCGCTGCTTAAACGACTGCAAGTGATGCGAAAGGATGGACCAATACTTGAACGAAGCGCATAGCTTAGCCGGTCACTGTCCGGCTCGTCCACCACATACCACTCATGAGCAGCATGCTTGTTTTTCCTGGCATCCAATGGAACGAGTCGGATGTATAGAGACTTTGCCGTATATAGCCGTAACCCTGGGTATTCATGCACGTTATTCATCATTTGAATCGTAGATTTATGGGGGCGCTTGCAGGTGTTTTTCTATTCGTTGGATTTGGATGTGATACCTGCAAGGAATATCATTCTTTTCTTCCTTGTGTGGAGTGACCAATGAGGGACCCAGCTTCTGACCAATAAAGTATCTATCCAAACCTGTGGTTCACATTAGTATTGGATAAGCAAATCATTTTGCATATTCTCCCCACAATATGGTGATCCGGGCCGGGGTAATGACAAGTATATAAGTACAGCCGTTGACCCCCCAACTTGTGTCTACAACCTCAATGCTTCTCAACCGTATTGCTCTGTTTGCTGCAAGCTGCGCGGCTCTTGTGTCTGCCGGTCCGTTGAACTTCCATGCCGGTAGTTCCAAGGATCAGCCGGTCCCCAACAACTGGAACACTAAGGAAATTTCCCAGGCTGCGGGTCTCGTTCAACAGACCTATTGTGACCGTTCGACTACTAAGCCTGGTCTAAAGATAGGAGATTCTACTCTTCTTTTCACTGCTGGTAATGGTGACCATCGCCAGCGCTTCAATGTGTACCACTCGGAGAGCCTTGGAATTGCCGTGGCCATTGAAGGTACGAACCTGACCGCGATTACGTCGGATCTCCACGATGTCAAGGGCCTGCCTGTCTTGCCTCATCCACGCTATCGCTCGTATTATCCTGAGGGTACGAGGGTGATGCACGGATTCCAGGAGGCCTATGTCGCTATTATGGACGATATGGTTCGCGCTATCGAAAAGTACAAGAAGGAGAAAAATGAAAAGCGTGTCACGATTATTGGTCACTCGCTAGGTGCTGCTATGGGTCTACTTGCTGCTATGGATGTTGAGCTCCGCCTGAATGACGGTATTTGCAAGACTTATCTATTTGGCCTGCCCCGCGTTGGTAACCCAACTTTCGCTGGATTCGTTGACGAAAAAATCGGACACAAATTCTACTCAGTCATAAATGGTCAGGACTGGGTTCCTGCTGTTCCACCTCGTGCCCTTGGTTATCAGCACCCATCGAACTACTTGTGGATTTACCCAGGCAACTCTACGAATGCTAAGATCTATCCCGGTCAGGAAAACGTCCATGGTATTCTCACTGTACCCCGCGCCCCTAACTTCTACGACCACCAGGGTGTGTACTTCCACACTCAAATCGGTGCTTCCTTCGGTCAGTGCCCTGCCAAAGTTGGCAACATGTAACTTTAATACTCGTTGTACGCAGACCACATACCGCACCAATTTATAATAGAGTTTTACGCATTTAGAAATGCATGGGTGGGCCTTGTCTCTTTGCAATCTATAGAGAGTGTCCTCTGCTTGCTTTTCTGAATTTTCAGGCTCATTGGATCGATTCAAGTGCTCACCCTTCCTTTTTTGGTTGCTCGGATGTTTCAGGATAATGACCGAGATAGGTGTCTCCCAATTTAAGGTTTTGTGGGGCTCCCCAACAAGATCTGTCATGTGTAATTAAACTCTGCGTGGGGCACATTTTTGAATTGCGTGCACATCCGACGAATATCTAGGCCCGAATCTATTGTACGGCCCGTCAAATAGTGATGTGTAAGCTTACATATATTACTAATACAAATGACTAATCACTAAGAAATACATAGGCATGGTGCCAACGCGCGAGTGTCTGTGTGTAGCCCTGGCTTGTCCAAAATCGACGATGACTGAAGACTTGCCTACCAAAGGCGTGTCACCTGCACCCGGTCATCATGGTACGTGAAAACTCAAAAAATAATTTAACAGAGACAGGAAACCTCAATGCCGACCAAAAATCGAAGTTGTCTTTTATGTGGGACCTTGTTTTTACCGTGCTGAATCACCCCGACAAAGCAGTAAAGGGCGAGTTCAGCGAGGAAGACGAGCTTGGTCATCACGATGCTCATCTTTCGAAACAAGATCAGCAGAAGCAAGCTAAGTCCTTAAAGGAAGAACAAGAGGCACTTCAGGAATTGTTTGCGACTCATGGGGTGGAAGAGTTTCATGACCAACTCTGGTTCTTGTTTGGTCCCGATATTCCTGACATGATCATGCTCAAGTTTCTTCGTGCTCGCAAGTGGAATGTGCATCGTGCATTTGCAATGCTGTGTAAGTGTATCAAGTGGCGTATTGAAAGCGATGTGATGGGTATCGTCGCCAAAGGTGATTTGGGGCTGTCAAGAGAAGACCCGACATACGCCATCCAGGGTCCTGCAGAAAAAGTATACTCTCTAGGCTATTCGGATAAAAATGTCATGCCTGTGATCATGATTCATGTGAAAAACCACGTTGCCGCTGCCCAGCCCGCAGAAACAATGACAAAGTTCGTCATTTCTGCTGCTGAGACCTTCCGTACCCTTGTCGTTTATCCAAATGACAAAGTCATTGTTGTCTTCGACATGTCTGGATTTGGCATGAGAAACATGGACTGGCATTCATTAATGACCGTTTTGAAGATCTTGGAGGGATACTACCCGGAAACATTGGCAAAGCTATACATTTATCGGGCCCCATGGATTTTTCAAGGTATTTGGAAGGCTATCAACCCTCTTCTCGATCCAGAAATCCGTAATAAAATTAATTTTTGCAATAAGTCCAACGAATTGGACGTGGTACCGCAGTATATTTGTGAAGACACTATCGGAGGAGATCAGGTTGATGTCGTCAAGTGGGTCGAGCCGCTGCCCGGTGAAAAGGAAGGCCTTGATCGTAATGATCCAAAGCGCCAAGAAATGTGGAAGTCTTATCGCGACATTTCTCGGGACTACGAAGAAGTCACGAAAAAGTGGATCATTTCGGATGGTCAGGATGACACACTGAATGCAGAACGTGATCTACAATCCAAGCGACTTCGCTTAAAGTTTATTGAATTAGAACCATTTATCCGTGCCAGGTCGATGTATCAACGAGCAGGAATTATAAACGAAGATCTTCTTTTGCAATTTAACTACAAGCAAAAGGATGGTCGCGTACTTAGACAAGTGATTGGTGCAGACTATGCCCGTCCTGCTTTAGCAAAAGCTGTTGATGCTTATACGAAAAGATCCGAGAAGTCTAGGTGGTCTACTGTGTCTGAAAATGGTATCGCATCCAAGGAGAAATCTGGGATGAAAGCAGGCATGGCAGGTGCTACGAGCACAGAAAGTTTCGCTGCTGGCCCGCGCCAGAGCAAAAATGTCGCTGCCAATCAAGATGTCAGAACAAGTAATGACATGACTGACCAACGTCAACATTGGTCGGCCGAGAATTCATTTGATCGTGCCCAGAAAGGCCGCACCGGTTTGTTAGTGGAAACGCGAGAAAATCGTCTGCCAGAATCCAACATGGTAGGCAGTGCTGCCACAACTAGCGCTTGCGCTAATGCTTCGGAGAATGTAACTAAGCATTCGATGGGCCAGTCTCAAGTTCCCGAGATGTTTAATGCCAGTCGACAGTACCGACCCCGCGGTGGTTCGAATGCTCCCTCCATCGTTTCATCTATGAGCGACGACGTGTTTGTGGATGCCGATGATTTTGAAGAGCACGACTCGAGTGTCACGAACGGCCTGCGTGAAATGGATACAGGAGAATCTGGAGGTATGCATACTGTTGGCGACAGCTGGCACAGTGAAATCAAGCGAAGCTCCGGTGTGCCTGATCGCAGCAAACGCATCCCTACTCATTCGAGTGGTCGTCGTGCTCAGCACATGGAGGCCGAGGATGATCAGCTGGCGGGATTTCCTAACCTTGCTCACTCTGAAAAATTGGAAGAAATCGCGGATAACAACGAGAAAATGCGTGAACCCTTTGACCCTACTGCTGGGCGTAAGAAACCCAGCCTTTTCTCTCGTTTGATGTGTTGCGGTAGGACAACAGAATAAAGGACTTTCTTTAACTTCTCAAAACAGTAAAATATAACATTGCTATAGAAAATTAATACAGTGTACGCTGCGATCCCTTGATGCATATGTATTTTGGCAGTACGGTTTGCGTGGCGCGCGTCGATATTTGACCCCCGGCAAATGTTCGGGTGGAGGTTTGTCACACGCACCAGAACGACGCTTCGTAACACCAGTGACAGCAGTTATATCTGTGCATTCTTTCCTTGCTATCGTCCATTTCTTTTTGCTTATCGAAAAGCATTGACAAATTTTGAAATCATAACAAATGAAGTCTCCAGAAAAGGACAACGAAGATGAGGCTTCATTTGTGAACATAAACCTGGATGACCGGCAGACTCCTCGAC
>ENA-OOJM01000321-OOJM01000321.1-human-skin-metagenome-genome-assembly--contig:-NODE-321-length-10560-cov-7.853118_pt1 | contig 10560 bp, 4 predicted proteins | sample MGYA00248875_ERZ500988 | MGnify/ENA primary metagenome ERZ500988 (study PRJEB25958, sample SAMN03398507) | human skin metagenome | study: EMG produced TPA metagenomics assembly of the Human Skin... | reverse complement strand
GGTGACCATGCCACACCGCGTATGGCATATTGGTGTCCAAAGCAAACGCATTTTTCTGGTACTAGTCCTCCAGGACCCGAAGCCTGTGCTTCCCATATCTTGACAGCCCGGTCGGTACCACCCGTAGCAAGAGTCATGGGCCGGTATTTGTTCCAGTCTACGGCCAGAACTTCGCCCCCAGCCGACATGGTCGAGATGGGTCGGGGCCCCGTACGGACATCAAAGATACTCGCCGTGCCATCAGCAGACGCTGTAGCAAGTACACTGGGTGCGTGAGGAGACCAAGCGCATCGGTATACACATGCCCTGTGAGCCGTGATGGTTTGGATAGAAGCAGGACGCTCAGGCGTCCACTGATACGTGAGTAACATGCGACTTACGATCTTTACGCTGCCATCCCAGCTTGCGCTGGCAAAGAGCTCTTTCTGGATATTGTTCCAGTCAACAGAAAATACTTCACGCGAATGTTCATGCCAGTTACAGATGGGATGATCATCTAGCGTAATGTCCCATAACTTGATACTTCCATCTCCGCACGCTGTGGCAGCCTGATTCTCATGTAATTCAGACCAGGCCACATCAAATATGCCATCTTGAGTATCGAATCTGGATCATTAGCGAAACTCTGCGTACATTTTCAGCGGAAGAGGCGTGGAACCGAATATATGCAATCGCCCATTCCCCACGAGCCCATAGTTAGCTGAGCTTGCTACAGCGAATCTGTCGGGATAGAATGGCGACCACGCTACATTGTATCCAGCAAAACCAGGCGTTGGACACCGCCTAGCCGACGGCACCCGCCCTGGTCCTTCCATACTGAGTGGCACGTGTGGACGAGGCCCCAAATGTATCTCAAATCAAACGAAAAATATCCGGGCTCCGCCTACTTAAGCATAACTGGCTTGTTCTGAACCAATGCTCTCCTACTGTCATTCACTGTATAGGCGCAAAAACGGCACAACCCTACGGAAGACGATTTGTGGACACGGCACAAGGGTGCGTCTTTCTCAGACTCGACATCCAATGTGGGTCTCTTCGGCGTGAATTAGCTCAACGCATGTTCCGACGCGTTCGCCAAGCCGTATTCGTGGCGCGTGCCCACAAGATACCCTATTTTCGCCAGGGGTTGGTCTGGTGCGCGCGCCATCGCATAAGACCCGGCATCTATGCAATGTTTTTTTCTTTGAACTGAATACAGCAAGCCATTCCATATCACTGCAGGCACACGTGTGTATGTTTATCCAATCGTATGCGTTTCTAAACACTAATATGTAGGCGTGCAAAATTATTTTCTTTATCTGTTGCATGTGCAAAAAGCACGATTGCGAACGTGCGCATCACATCTACCGATTAGGCCCAACTAATTTGATGTATGACAAACAAGGAGGCTCGTCTCGTGCTGCACGGCGCCATAGAACGTGTTTGGTTGGCAAATTTTTTTTTTCGCCTATGAGCTCTTGATCAACACGAAATACTAAAACGGGAAGCACTCTTAAGCCCTACCCCTACGGTTCTCGCTACCACCAGGTCTGCGGTTCTTGTCTTCGTTCGGGCCGCGTCCTGCCTCAAGATGTCGAGTAATAACCAAGAGTTCACTAATCAGTACATCAATCATAGCTCTGAGCCTCTGGGTGTCAACTCGAACACTGAGATGCCTACGGAGCCATCCACCAACTTTTCGGATGCGACTCGCTATGTGCCAGAGGTCGATGCCACGAAAGCTGAGCCTGAACCAGTTCAGCATGCCGCTATGTCGACGGAAGCTGAGTCTGCTTTTAACGACATTTTGTTCCCACCAGACTCGTACGAGAATGGTACGTACTGGGCCGATCTCCCCATCGGTGAGCGTTTCCGCTTTGTGAACAGGCAATCGAACTCGATTTGCCGCGAGGAGCTCTGCCACATTGGTCGTATGATCAAGAAGGACCCTCTCAGCGTTGTGTCGAGCTATTTCGGCACCTACGTGATCAATGGTATGGGTATGTTTGTTGAAGGTTACACGCTGTTCTCGGTCGGTAACATCAAGCCACTCTTCCAAAACACGGATGCCGCCTTGCCTGGTCAGCCTAACGTGCCTGCCAAAACCAGCAAGTTCTACCAATGCTGGAAGGAGAAGTCCATCTGTGATGAGGACTGGCAGAGTGCCATCGACTACCTCGAAATTGTCGGTATTATTGCCGGTCAGATTCTTGTCGGTATTGAAGGTGACTGGGTTGGTCGTAAGTTTGGTATGGTGCAGGATGCTTTGATCATGACGTTGGGTTCGGTAATGCTCACGTGTATGTGGGGTATCACCATGAACGGCTGGGTCATTTGCTATGCTTGGTCTCTGTTTGTCTACGGTATTGGTGTCGGCGGTGAGTACCCTATGACATCTACGCGTGCCATGGAGGGTAACAGTAATCGCTTTGCTTCGATCACAGGAGACCGTCTCCACCGTGGTCGTAACGTGCTGCTGGCTTTCTTGATGCAGGGCTGGGGTCAGTTTGTGAACCAGAGTCTTCTAATTATTCTTCTCTTGATCTTCAACAACACACTCCAGACGCCTATCAAGCCCGATGCTGCTCAGTTCACGTTCCGTGTGTCGTTTGGTTTCATTTCTGCCGTCACGCTCTACTTGGCGTACTACCGTTACTACAGGATCGAGTATGCTGAGGGCGCTCTCCGTGATGCTAAGGCCCGTCTGAACACCTCGGGTTACGACATTACTTCGCTCAAGCTTGCGTTGCACCACTACTGGCATCGTCTGTTTGCTTCGACCATGGGCTGGTTCTGCAACGACTTTTTCTTCTATGGTAACAAGATTTTCTCGAACCAGTTCATTGACATCATTACTGGAAAGGCTAAAGGTGTTTCTTACAACCCTCACTCGTTCGGCACCAAGTGGCTTTACAATCTGATCAACGTCGGTGTTCAGCTGCCCGGTTACTACATGGCTGCGATTCTTGTTGACCACAAGTTCTACGGTCGTAAGTGGATGCAGGCCATCTCTTTCATGGCCACCTTTGCCTTGTTCTGTGGTGCTACGTTTGCGTATAACAGCCTTACTGACCCTAACGACATGGGTAAGGTCAAGGCATTCCAGTTCATCTTCTTCTTCTCCTCGTTCTGGAACCAGTTTGGTTACAACTCGACGACTTTCCTGGTCGCTGCCGAGATTTTCCCTGCCTCGATCCGCGCTACTTGCCACGGTGTTGGTGCCGCGTGCGGTAAGCTTGGTGCCCTTGTTCCCACTATCATTTACAACTATGTGGAAGACCACACCAAGTTCTACATTGTCACTTGGTTCGGTCTCGCTGGTCTCATTGTTACGCTCATTTTCCTGCCAGACACCACGGGTCTCGACCTCCGTGAGCAGGAGCGCTACTGGGAGTATGTCATGTCTGGCAACCAGCAGGACTACCATGGTGTGGCTATCCACCCGCGTCACATTTCGCTGTACGAGCGCATTGTGCTCAAGCGGCATCTTCCTTACAACCCGCAGCTTGATGCTCAGCAGAAGATTGGCGAGTTCCGTACGGTGTACGACAGCACGATGGCCATGGGTAGCCACGCCGATGAGGACCTCACTGCCCATCAGCGCGATTTCCTTGCCAGTGAGTTTGGTCACAAGTATGTGAAGGACTTTAGGCTTGCGCACCCGAACCCTGAAAGCCATGTGTTTGACTCAAAGCTGGAGTCGCTTGAGAAGCAACTCTAAATGACCCTCTTCGATGAACCGAAATAACGAAAGGCTGTGCCATCGTAATGTTAATGCGAGAATATGAACTGTTCTTTAATTTTAAAAGGTTGGTCCTAATACGTGCTATAAATCCATGATGCGACCTTGTTGAATTTTTAGTTCTCTTCGCATATTTATAGGTGAGAGTTATGGTTTAAGTATACGTGAGCAGTGGCAACAACTCGGCTCGATAAGAGGGCCGTGGGCACGTGGCAATTAGTTGTGTCGCATAGTTTATCGCGAGTTGGTTGAATCGGACTATTGGCGCGGGCGATGACACCCCGTGGTACTACTAGCCGGCCCCATGATCCTGAGCTTGCCGATGAGCAGTACCAGGCCCCATTTACTAACCATATTCCTCAAATGAGAGGGCAGTGCGGCGACAGCCATCATGCCTCGTCCTTCGTGGATGCCGGATCGCTGCGTTCGACTTCATTATTTGATGAGCAAGAGTTGCAAGAAGCAGAGCAATGGGCATCCCAATCCATGAAGAGCCATACGGATATGGTAGGAAAATCGGTAAGGAAGCGTCGAGATAGCCAAGTGGGAAGTTATGAAGATCCAAATACGATATTCGATGGCCCTTCAGCGGAATTTGTGCCCAGCTCCGTCACAAGTATGCACCACAATATGGCTCGACCCAGTCTACACCCACATTCTCGCAAGCGCAATCAGCATTCTCATTCGCGCATTTCGCGGAGTGGGCGTGCTTCCAGCTCGATGCAATCACACAGCCGTGCATCACGAGATCATTCGCCGTCCAGTGTCCACACTCTCGACTCACATGGCAACAGTTCCATTAGTTACCGAAAGCGCGCATATCCACGACGTGCATACCGTGCTAGTGAGGATGGGGCAAGTTCGTCTGTGCCTGGATCCTCCAGTTTAATTGGCTCACTCTTTGCCACATTCCGTGCTGACCAGACGGAGGCAGAGGCAGATGCAAACGCGAACCATGAAAGATGGCTTGATCAAGAATCGGACATGGTTGATGAAGAGGCACTGGATTTGGAAGACTATGACGATGAGAATGAAGCGTTGATCAGTGACGCGAGCGACCGTTCAAGTGTGGACAGTCAGCCGCACGGCTCGCCACAAAATCGCTTCATTCCCAATGTATTCGGTGTGCCAGAGCCCTTTGTGGACTATCGGGCAGAAGGCCCTGAAGATGGTCGTCAAGATGTGCCGTTTGATGATCCGACCATGCCTCCAAAACCCGTTCATTTGATGGACTATCCGGAGGCAGTGAACGAGGCCAGGGAGGGGCATGTGCACTCGGATGCTATTGGTAATGCACATGCTGAAGTCTATACTGAGAGCCCATGGCTTGATAAGACTTGCCGCACGAAGCAGCAGATCTATTTGGCTGATGAGGACACATTGATCCGTATTTCCGGCTACCGCACAAGACAAGGTCATTACATCATGTACATGGCGGCATGCATTTTTTCCCTTGGCATAATTGGATTGTTTTCCCTGTGGTTTCCGCGTTGGCGTCTGCGTTATGTGTACCAAGAAGCGGAGTTTGCTGATGCCGAGTTTGTGATGGTCGAGAATCAATGGGGTGATATCAGCAAAGAGGCGTTCATTTCTGTACCATTTGCGCGTCCACTCAAGTCAGTTTTTCCGCCCACGTCTCGAGATCCACCATGCACGTATGCTGAAGCACAAAGTATGCTGCATGACGATGTGCCTGACGAGAGCAGCAGCGGCCATGACGGCGAGGAAATTGTGGACTTGCTCATGTTTGAGTATCGTTACACTCGCTTTTTGCTACACCCACCCACAGGCCGTTTCCGCACGATTCGCGAGTGGCGCGATAGCAAGTGGACCTCGACGGACATGATGCGTCAAGGAATCAGTACCGAATTAGAGCGTGAACGACGAGTATTTTTCGGCCTGAATGTAATTGACATTGCAGAAAAGTCGTCGCTGGATCTGCTGATCAGTGAGGTGCTGCATCCATTCTACATCTTCCAAATCGTGTCCATTCTTCTGTGGAGTCTGGACGATTACTACTACTATGCATTTTGCATTGCGACTATTTCGATCGGCAGTATTGTATCAACACTTTTCGAGACGAAGAAAACGATTGCACGCATGCGAGAAATGAACCGCTTTGTTTGCAGTGTGCGTGTCTTGCGCGATAACCAATGGCGGTACCTGGACAGCAGCGATCTGATGCCCGGCGATGTATTTGACACGGCTGAACAAAGCTTGGCCACTGTGCCTGCCGATTGTATCTTGCTGAGTGGTGATGCCATTGTAAATGAGAGTATGCTGACGGGAGAAAGTGTGCCAATCAGTAAGCAGCCGTTATCGGAGCAGCAAGTGCCATCGATTCAATCGACCCGCACAGACCTCGCCAATCATTTGGCGAAGCACTTTTTGTTCTCTGGCACCAAGATTATTCGCACGCGTCCAGCTATCGGGAGCTTGGATCCAGAAGACATTTCCGCCAAGGCCATGGTCGTTCGGACGGGGTTCCACACCACGAAAGGCTCGCTCGTGAGGGGCATGCTTTTCCCAAAACCCATGGGGTTCAAGTTTTATCGTGACTCATTTCGATTTATTGGGTTTCTTGCGGCGATTGCCTTCGTGGGTCTCTGCTTCAACACTGCCAATTTTATCCAGATCGGCATTTCCTGGCGCACCCTTGCCATTCGCGTACTCGACCTGGTGACAGTTGTTGTACCTCCAGCATTGCCTGCTACGATGAGCATAGGCACAGCCTTTGCCATAGCGCGATTGCGCAAGTTGGGTGTGTTCTGCATCTCGCCAACACGAGTGAACATGGGTGGAAAGGTGAATGTCGTTTGCTTCGACAAGACAGGCACATTGACGGAGGATGGGCTGGACGTGCTGGGAACGCGCACTGTGGATATCCACATGGGCCAGTTTAGCGAGCTTCATCAAACGTCCAACGAACTTGGCACAGCTTCGTCTGACCCTTCAGGGCGCCTGTCGCTTTTATATGCGTTGGCGACATGTCACAGCCTGAAAATTGTGCATGGGGAGGTGATTGGCGATCCGCTTGACGTCAAGATGTTTGAGTATACCGACTGGACCATCGATGAAGGCGAGGAAACAGATCGTCGAACTATTGCTCTTGGCCAGGATCGCTCGCCATCACTAGTGCAAACGGTTGTGCGACCGCGTGACAGCCCGCCATTTGACGCCAACGACACGATCGGGCATGCGAATCAGGACGTATTAGAGCTCGGCGTGATTCGGACGTTTGAGTTTGTGTCAGCTCTGCGGCGAATGAGTGTGATTGTCAAGCAGCTGCATTCATCGTCTATGGAGGTCTTTGTGAAGGGCGCGCCAGAAGCACTGATCGATATTTGCGACCGCGCGACGTTGCCCCAAGATTTTGATGATCTGCTTGCTTATTACACCCATCATGGCTTTCGGGTCATTGCATGCGCTGGCAAGTCACTGCCCGGTCTGAGCTGGGTTGAGGCGCAACGCTTGCCACGCGAAAAGGCGGAAAGTGGACTTTCGTTCCTGGGTCTCATTGTGTTTGAAAACAAGCTGAAGCCCGGCTCCCTGCCAGCTATCGCGACGCTGCGTAATGCCAACATCGGCTGCAAAATGGTCACGGGTGACAATCCACGCACGGCTGTCAGTGTCGCTCGCGAGTGTGGTATACTCGGACAGTCGTCGACTGTGTTTCTTCCATCTTTCGTGCACGGTTCTCCTGATGAACCGAACGATGTGATCCTGTCGTGGTGCAGCACAGATGATGAGTCTATGAAGCTCAATCCAGACACATTGAAGCCAATTAATCCTGACCCGATGCACATTGATCTGGGCGAACACAATATTTTGGAGTATGAGCTAGTCATCACAGGTGACGTATTCCGCTGGATGATTGACTACGCTCCCATCGAGATTGTCCGGCGCATGCTCATCAAAGGCACAATATTCGCCCGCATGTCGCCGGATGAAAAGCACGATCTGGTCGACAGGTTGCAGGAGCTGGGCTACACAGTCGGCATGTGTGGTGACGGTGCAAACGACTGTGGTGCACTCAAAGCCGCAGACATTGGCATTTCGCTCTCAGAGGCCGAAGCCAGCGTGGCTGCACCATTCACATCGACACGCCCTGACATTTCATGCGTGATTGAGGTCATAAAAGAGGGCCGCGCATCGTTGGTCACAAGCTTTAGCTGTTTCAAGTACATGGCATTGTACAGCTTGATTCAATTCACGAGTATCACGATCTTGTACAATCTCGCAAGTTCCCTTGGCGACTTTCAGTTCTTGTTCATTGACCTCTTTATTATTTTGCCTGTCGCTGTGGCCATGGCTCGGACGTGGCCGTATCCAACCTTGCACATCAAGCGCCCTACCGCTAACCTCTTGTCGAAAAAGGTGCTGCTGTCCATGTTGGCGCAGGTTATTCTATGCTCGGGCTTCCAGGTGTTTGTTTTTTGTCTGACGCGACGACAGCCATGGTACCAGCCCCCCAAAGTCAATCCTGACGAGCTGAACGTCGTCAATGCTGAAAACTCGGCTCTCTTTTTGGTGTCTTCATTCCAGTACATTACCGTCGCTGCGGTATTCAGCGTTGGTCCCCCTTTCCGTCAGCCCATCTACACAAACCCCATGCTACTCACGTCTCTGACCGTACTCACATGCTTGTCGCTGTACTTCTTGTTTATGCGCGGAGGCTTTTTCTTCGAGTTGCTTGGTCTCGTGGAGTTCCCACCCTCTTTCCACTGGAAGTTGTTTGCGATTGTGGTGGCCAACACCACGGCATGCTTTGTGTTTGAATCGCACCTTATGGGACCGACTCTCAACGCGATCAAGTTTGTGCAACGCATGCTATTCCACCGCGGTCGTAAGCACGATAAGACTCGCAAGCACGGCCAAAAAACGTACAAGGCCGTCCTCATGTCCCTGAATGATCCATCGGAAGCGTAGTGAGAAAAGGAGTTCATATATTTACTTAGACGGATCAGTGCGCCGCCGTTTCGCGTGTTGGTCTTGTTCAACGTGCTGCAGAGCTGCCCACTGGGATAAGCCGGCTACATGTGATTGCAAGTTGTCGGCGAGACGAGCCAGATGCCGACGTGCCGGATGCGTTTCCTCCGTGTCGTCCGTGACCAGAGGACGAAGCGGTGGAAAGATATGATGTAGCTCCAAATCTTCCAACGAAGTTTGTGAAAGTAGGGCTCGTCGAGAAGATCGCAGCGCGGTATCCCGCGATTCCACGTCCAAAATCTTTTTTAAACGAATATCCGCCTGGTACAAAACGATGAGAGCGTCGAGAGCAAGGCGCTTCAGTGCATGACATGTTTCCAACAAGGCAACATTTCGCTTTTCTGTTTCTTCTAGTGATTTTTCTTGTAGATCGCTTGACTCGGAGCTGCTCTGTATGAGGAACGATGGACTGGCAATGCGAATGTCAGGAACCAGTGCCTTCAGTCCCGATTTGGTCAGCGCCGTGGCGCGCTCCCTCAGTCGATCAACTTGCCTTTCAGCCGATGTTCGGTACTGGTTCGCAGCTGTTTTGATTTGATTCATTTGCTTTCGCGTGCGCGTAAGCTGATCGCGCGTTATGCGATGAGCTACTTGCTCTTCAGTGAGTGCAGCCTGTGCGCTTTGCAGCTGCATCTGGGCGTTGTGAAGTTTTGCATCCCTCTCGTTCGAAAAAATTTCGTCCTGTTGCCTTGTTCTTTTATTTCTCTCTAATGTCTGCTCTAGCTCGCGGTTGCGCACGAGTAGTTTTTCTCGTAATTGTACTTCTTCATCGTGCTCCGCCAGCAACGCGCGCAAAACCTCAAGAAGCGTCTGCTTATCTCGCGAACTTAGACCCTCTTCTGAAATATGGTGTTTCGAGTAGCCACGCGCATGAAGCTTGTCACGAATCTCGTCGAAACTCAAGAGTGCATCCGACATGGTAGCTCAACACGCTCCTCACCGTGCCTGCCAAGTAGCGCGTAGCGCGAACATCACGTGAAGCGCTATTATAATTTAGTGCTAGTATTGGGCTGACATGATCAATGTTTGCCCGTATGGCGCAGTGGTTAACGCACTCCACTTGTATTGTGGACTCTGGTACATGGAGAGATCCCTCGTTCGACTCGGGGTGCGGGCATTTTTCTTTTTTTCATGACATCTGAACAACAGCTACGGCTTTTCTCCCTTGTAGCGCCTCACGGTCGCATCAAACAGTTGAAAGACAGAGAGAAAATTGATCAGGGCTCTCATGTATGAGCCCTACCGCGGGGCACTTGCCATCTGATAATAAGTAATGTTTTATTTACGTACACGCCTGTCCCAGCATCCCACTTCTCTGGGAATGCTTGCCGCATCCATGTAATTAGACTGTTATAGTGAGCTGCATCTCGTGTTGCGTCGAGATGAGACGTATGTGATGCAGTCGATTGGTCCAACGCAGGATCATCGATGGAAGATTGGGTTGAGGATGATGTTTCATTACTAGAATCTTGACAATATAATTTCGGCGGGACGCGCACATCATCATCCCAATGTACAAGGGGCATGGCAGGCTCTTCTTTCTGGTAAATCGGATCAGGTATCATGACGCCCCGCATGCTCTCTGATTTAGTCACGTGGTATGCCTCCACTCGCGTCGTGCGTGTTGATACCGTGTTGCTTGCTGCACATCGTCAAACGGTGCTCCTTCGGGTGTGGTGCATGCAGTTACTATGGACATAACATTTGACCTTTCTTCCAAGCTGGAAAACAGAATCGATCATGAGCTTTTTCAGGATGACTCAGAAGACTTTCCTATTCCCGGCATGAGTCGACGAGCTTCTATGACGCAGTCCATGTCGGAAATGTCTGGACTGATGCAGCCGCCCACA
>ENA-OOJM01000320-OOJM01000320.1-human-skin-metagenome-genome-assembly--contig:-NODE-320-length-10722-cov-7.846255_pt1 | contig 10722 bp, 4 predicted proteins | sample MGYA00248875_ERZ500988 | MGnify/ENA primary metagenome ERZ500988 (study PRJEB25958, sample SAMN03398507) | human skin metagenome | study: EMG produced TPA metagenomics assembly of the Human Skin... | reverse complement strand
CTGTTAGTGAGATAAAATGCAAAATTATGCTTGGCGTCGATAGTGGAGGCAAAAATCTTCCGCGCCGGGAATTGAACCCGGGTCTGGGCCGCGCCGTGCAAATGACAAGGCCCCGTCATAACCACTAAACTACGCAGAATTAGATACTGACACTCAGGAGAGTAGGTATACTTGTATGGTAGGTGAACAGAAACACGCCAAAAATTGACACTTCCGCGCCGGGAATTGAACCCGGGTCTGGGCCGAATTCGCAGATGACAAGGCCCCGTCATAGCCACTAAACCACGCAGAATTAGTAATCAACGCCGATGAAGTTGTTGTATAAGTACCCCAAAGTTTTTTTATGTGTCTCATGCTGGGCTAGTGACCGTCGCGCCATTTCCAGGCGATTATGAGACATAAAAAAAAAGAAAAGCGAGGGCCGCCTGGGGCTCGAACCCAGGACCTCATCTTGATCACCTTGGGCATGCCATGTAGGAGAGACGCATTCTACCAACTGAACTAACGGCCCAATCACCTGCGCAAGAGTCGTATAAGGCCTAAAAGAAAAAAAAAAGATTATCGTCTACTACATTTTCTTGCATCGCCCGTGCGCTGTGCGACCTTAATCCAACGCGACACGCGTGGCTACCAGTATGGAGCAAAAAACACGACATACGTATGCCCTTCCCTCATCTAGACGAGTGAGACTTTCTACACCAGAATCCTCATCTGGAGAAGCAAAGACAACACCGCCGTCGCCACGAGGACGTGGCATTCTGCTTCCACCAGCCCAGTACGGACGTGCTGCAAGTCCTACACCGCTCAGCCAGTCTCTGCCCAACGACTTGTCATTAGATACACGTAACTATACCCCAAAAGAGTGGGCCCTTATCGGTATTGATCGTAAAGATTCATCTTCGAAATTTGCCGTGGTGTTGTTGCATTGGCCTTCCATGACACTGTACACTTGGCCCTTGGACCCAAAGTCTCCCGAAAAGCAGAGTAATTGCTTCATCACACCTTTGGGTCAGATTGAAAAAAGGCAGCATGATACCAAACTGGTGCATCAAAGCTTGTCCGTGCTGGAGCATGCGGTGCGAGCATGGATGCGGTATGTTCGAACCAAGTCGGCATCCCAGACGGGCAGTGTGTCAGTCACACACGCCGATATCGTACAAATTTGCCAAATCCTAGGGTTGGTACCGGCTACGCAGGAGCAGCGCCTCCAGTATTTGCAGGTACAGCAACTCCCGCTATTGCCGCGTTCGAGACCATCGTCTCGGAACAGTTCGCCTCTGAGGAGCCCCTCTTTCGGCGTCGCTTCTGTCACAGACAAGGCGCCACACAACACCCCATAGGCATGTGCAGAGAGCGCTTTTGTATTGAATGCTTCTCGTTCTTATTGCAGCTATCTACGAAGAAAAGAAATGGTCCTATTCATAACGATATTTTTGGGGGATGTTCCTTGTCTGACTCTATCCCATCACATAATATGCATACAAGTGGCATTAGAGCGTACGGCAAAAGTGGCATGCGTCGGCCTTGTCTTCGTCGCTCATGACCGCCTGGACGATCGCAGGGACCAAAATTAGAGCAAGGAACACGATCCAGGCGAACAGGAACACAATCGAGTACCGCATCACAATCGAGCGGCGCTGTGCACGTTGACGAAGCGAGTAAATGGGGGCATGGATCTGTTTGGACGGGCGGAGCCAAAACAGCGCAGTCGAGTGGATTCTGTCAATGAATGGCACAGCCAGGGGGATAGAAAGAGCAAACATAAGCAGGTGTGCATTGATGAAGTCGGCGGAGAACTGACTCATTTCGATGATCTTTACAATGTATTCGCGCAGGGGCTGACTGAAGGCGCTGCCACCAAGGCCACGACCGTACCAGCGACCAGTCCACCACGCGCGGTTCGTCTCGTCGTGCTTGAATTCACGCGAAATGACAATGCCGGTGAGGAACTTGAAAATGGCACGCTGGATAGCAATCATGGCAATGATACCAAGCACCGTGTTAGCCGAGTTCCAGTATTCAATGTACCAGAAGAATTCGAGTACGGCAAACAGACCAAGGATGGCAAGGCCATGAGCCAGGCTGGCCATGACACTGCCAAACTTCGCGCAGCACGATTGCAGCGCAGGGCCAAAGAAGAGTGCCACAAAGAAGAGCACCAGCAAAACCACGGCATTCCATGCAATCGGCACTAACACGATAATGGCCAGTCGCGCGATACCGCCCTGGAACTGGCCGTCCTCAAAACTGAGACCCGGTGCCGGGAAGCTTTTGACGTATGCGTACGTGACGGCAAAGATGACCGCCACCATCGTGGGCATCAGCACTTCGTGGATCAGGATCGTCTTCCAGCTGGCACGCGGCAAGTCAGCCACGAGCTTTTCACTCGGGTGACCCAAACGCTTGCGCTTGTAACCTGTAATGCGCGTGCGACTAAGGCGGCAGTAACCGATCCACGAATTGGCGTGGCTGCGACTGTTGCCACGGCCCATCCAGCGCAAGAACTCGCGGTAGTCGATAATGAAATCAGAGAACGAAAACTGGTGGGGATTGAACAGAAATGGAGCCACACACAGCGCCACGAGACTGACCCAGAAGTAGATGAGATGCGGCATCCACACAGTGAGCGTGGCGTAGAACAGCATCAGCAGGTACTGCAAGCCCGAGTAGATCGATGGACCAGCGAATCGCGAGTACAGTAGCGCGAAGCTCAGACGTGTTGTAGCGAAGCCACGGCCCGTCGCGATGTAACGCGCACCACCAAACGTCAGGTTCGTGATGAGAGAGTGCGAGTAAATCTGTGTCGTAAAGATTTCGAAGAGTGGACTCATCGACACGAACTGCTTCAGCAGACGCACCAGTGCAAAGACGGCACCACGCTCCGACAGCTCCTGGAGGAATAGCGGCAAAAAGGCAATCATAAACACGAGCAGGATACTAATGACTGTACGCTGCACCCAGTACACAATCGGGTTCAAGTAGTAACACTCGCCCTGACCCAGCACAAAGGGAATGCCCTGCGTGTCAGGGCACACCTCCAGCGTCGAATACAGCGAGCCGATGAACATAAGTGCAAACATAAACAGATGCACCGCCAAAATGACCATGATATTGTTGATGTGGAAACCAGGGTGACCATAGTAGAACGTCAGGAAACGATCCACGGGTAGCTGCGTACCAAAGTAGTAGTATTCACGCGACAGAATTTGCTCGCCCATACCGTTACCCAGCTTGGTAATAAAGTTGAGAATGGTACCAAAACCAAGGTCACGACCCTTACCACACTGGTAGTACTCTGAGTGCTTGATACGACCGCCACGCTGGAACACCATCATACCCGCATAGATATCCTCGTTCAGATGCAGACCCTTTTGCGCCTTGGACACGCCACCACGCGTTGTCATGTACACCGAGTTCAAAAAGTCGGGGTGACCGTAGTGGAACTTACCACCGACCTGGGCCATACCACGTGCAGCCATAGTACCGAATGTTTGCTCCTTACCAGCTGCCACATCACCAAGAATACCAATGTTTTCCGAAAAAATGTACTCCTTCGAACCCACAATAGCCACAGGCGCCTTGCTAAAGACGTTGTAAGCCGGGCCGTAGGGATTCTCGGCTGGCATGTCGATCGTCTCAAATTCGGCAAGGACGTTGCGGATCTTGAGACATTCCTCAAGATAGTTGTCTTGGTTGGCATCAATCAGCTGCAGGAATTCACCGCGATGGAAGATAACGGCATGGTTCTGGTTGTCCGACTTGCCGTCACCCAGAATCGGGTTGCCAGGCAGCTCGATACGGAACTTGGGACGACGACGACCGGTGGGGAGCATCTCGCAGTAGCCATCGACCAACGCCGAGTACCATCGAGACTCGCCGCCCTCCTTGGGCGATGGCTCTTCATCCAAGTATGCGATGAGCAGATCGGGGTACGCGCGCAGCAAGAATTCAGTGTTCTCGATCTCTTCTTTGTTGAAACGCGAGTAGCGCTGCATCGAAATCACGAATTTAAACTTGCGGTGGCTCATGCGTTCCAATTCTTGCTCGAGGCGCTCCGTGTTGCCACCAAACAACTGTACAATTTCGGGGTTCTCGACACGGTACAGCAGCTTTATGGCCTTGTTGTAGTTCATAAAGCCACTCACCGTTCGATACAGCGTCTGTGCACGCAACGACGACCAAATTCGCGTACGCAGCGTGTACTCTGGCGCAGCCGACTTGAAACCAATGCAATAGAACGGCAAATCATCAGTCTTGCCACCCTTGAGATTCGACTTTTCGTCCTCGAAGCCAAACGGAGCATCGCCTGCAAAGTTGCCCGACTCTTCAGCCAGAATCTTGGTGTCCTTGACAAAGTTGTCCCATTCGACAGGGTGCAGTTGCTTCAAGTACTCGAGCAGCGTAACACGCGTATTCTGGTCCTCTTCACGGATAATCTCACGCAGCGACAGTAGAATTTTTTCACCGTAATGCGGCGTAAGCACTGAGAACGTTGGCATCGCATCGACAGGCAACGGCTCTGGGATCGAGGTCATGAGGGACTGTGCGAAGAAGCTAATACGCCGCTCGGCCTCTGAGCCCTTCGGGAAGAACTCAGGCCTGGGGCCAGAGTCAAGCTGGTTCAGGAAGAACGGCGGAGCACGCAACGTGCGCTTGTGAGGCGAGTTGTCTGCCGGCACCTGGTGATACAGCAGACGCTGAACGTGGTCGATCGACAGCAGATGCTCACGGTACATGGAAATGATGATGGCGTTCCATACCTGCGACACAAGCACCTTGGGTTTGTACTTGACTTCCATATCGGCCGTGGCGAGGATCTTGGAGTAGATTCGCTTTGGCAGACGCTGATAAATGTCAGACCAAGGCGTCCACACGGACAGACCCAGATAGAACGCCCAGCCCAGACTGAAGACGGTGCTCCAAACAACGTACCATAAGAAAGTATCGAGGAAGAACAGGCACAGATCCATCAACATCATGGCTGACAGAGCAAACGTCGGCTGCAGTGAGCAGAGATGCGTGCCAAAGTAGCGGTCATGGCATTCTTGCACACGCATCGTGACAAGCACACCGAACGGGTCCTTGAAAGACAGGGCCAGGAAGTAGTAACTTTCGGTGAGCTTGCAGCCGAATACAAGGAACCATAACAGAATGGAAAAGAAGCGACGTGACAAAGGGAGGGGTGCGTACGACGCAGTAAACGTCTGGTTAGCCATATACTTGCGTCGGCGCCACGCGACACGGTCGCCAAACAGGTAGCCTGATGGCACAATCGAGAAGAATGCAGTGAGGACCGAGGCGACAGCCATCTGTACGACAGAAATCACGTAGCCCACATGACCGTCCTTGTTGAATCCGAAAACATAGACAGCCGGGGCAATCATGAGCGCCATACAGATACCGAGGAAAACCAGGCGGCCAAACAGATGGTTCGTATTGTTCCAGGTGGTGGGAATAAACATCACTTCAACAAGCGTGCCGCAGATCATAAAGAACGTCGACACGGCGCCTCCCAGGGCTGATGCACTGAGCTTCTCTGCATCACTTGGCACCTTGTGGGGCTCGTACGCTTTAGGCGTGTTGTAAGCCATAAAGTACCAGTACAGCGATACGTGGAAAATCCAGATACGATTAAAGTTGACAAGTAGATGTAGGAACGAACGACTCTCTTTGTATGTCTTGAAAAACGCCCTGTCCCAGTCAATCTTGTCGAACTTCATGAAGCGCTGCTGTGGTGCTACATCCACAAGACGCGTTCCATCCTTCAGCTTGATGCGCTGAATGCCCTCTGAGTACCAGAACAGCTGGTTCACGTCATCGTATCCGATGATTCGGTCGTGATCGCGCTCCTTCTTCACAAACTTGCCGTCAATCACCTCAAACACCTGATCACGCAGAAAACGATACAAAGGCTTGACCACAGAGTGTAGGTACAGGCCCTCGGGCACCGGGTCCATACGGCCCTGGCATTCAGGCGAGCGGTAGTAGTCGTCGGCGCATTTAAAGATGAAGCACAGACACTCGGGCACAAAGCGCACCTGACTTCCCTCACCCCAGCACATGAGATACAGGGCAAGTTGTCGCACGCGGTCATAGTCGCTCATGCGATACATGGCATCGCGCCAGCGCGCGCGCGCATTTTCGAGTGATTTGGAGCCAAAAAGAGAAGACCCACGCTTGGAGGCATTGCCGCGCTGTGCCATGCTGGCTGCGCGTGCCAGACCTGGGTTTTGGATCTTGCCGATAGCATCGTCCAGGTCGAGTTGTGCGGCAAAGTACCACTTGCGGTAGTTGGCGTGTTCGCCACCGATGTAGTCCGCGTGCAGGGTCAGCAAGGCCTGCTGTGGGCTCATACGACTAGCTCGCGAGTCGAGCAGAATCATGAGGTGATCAAACATATTGCGCATGTTATCCCGCTGGAAACCGAACTTGTTGGCGAGGTCGATAAAGATGTCTTCGATCTCTTCTTTCGAAAGCGGAATCTGCATATCCACGGTCCAAGCAGGGTATGGCTCGCGCTGACGGACACCAGAGGCGGCGACCTCGTGGTATGCCAAGGCGGAGGCCTGAGCGGGAGGGTGCTGGTACATGCCAGCCTGGCCGCCAAACATGTCGCCCTGCTGAGTATCGTTGGCGTCTAGACTAGTCGTGGAATACGGCGCGATACCGCCACCTGCATAATATGGATTTTGTTGAGCAGGCGACTCGGCGAAGCCGCCCTGGTATTGAGGATTCATGTTGAGGTGTTGGCCGAATCAAGGATCCCACACAGAGATTCCGGTTCAGGCAACACAAAGACGGGTGATACGTATTCGAACGTCCGCTGAACAGAACTGCCAAAGAGCACGCACACCAACAGGTGGTCCTGTAGCAATGGATTCACCAAAGGGTCCGAACTGTCAGTCGGTCGCTAGGAAAATGGTGCGCACGAGAAGCGCTCGAAAGTCTTTGGCCGTGGCTAGTCGCCCCTGGCGAACGTCGCGCGTCCTCGTCGGTCGATGCATGCACGAGCCTGACCAGTCATACAACATCCAACAGCCAAGCAACGGCCTGCATGTCGGTAGAAAATTGCAAATATGCACGTCTGCACATGACACAGCCGCAAGGTGCGCCCTGGCCTGCATACTCCTGCAGAATAGAATGTCAGCTGACGTACTAGAGCGAGCCGCGCGCCTTGAGGGCATAAGCGCGTGTCAGACAGGCATCGAATAGAGGTGGGCTCCTAGGGACAGGTCTACATGGCTGCGGCTACGGCAGCAGGGGCATCCATGGGTGGTGCTGGCCTTCGGGAGAACTTGAGGCATGCGCCATCCGAGGGATAGATAGTAGCAATGATCATCACCTTTTCACTCAAATCCGTGCGCTTGTGTTCCCAATTCATCAGCACAGAGGCTGCGCCGATCACAGTCACAAGATGTTGCATGGCGTACTCCTTGCCAATGCAATTGTGCGGTCCGTTGCCAAACACCAAGTAGTTCTTGGGGTTTTTGGCAGCGGGCGAGTCGGGGCCCTCGAGCCAGCGCTCCGGTAAGAATTCGTCCGGCGATGGATATGCGGCGGGGTCGTGCAGACTGTTCCAGAAGCTGGGGATGACCATACTGCCTTTGGGAGCCGTGTAGTCCTTGCTGATAGGGAAAGCCTGCCGCGCGAGATATGGCACCATCAGCACCGGCGGCTTGAGACGCAGACTCTCCTTGACCACAGCACGCGTGTATGTCATCTTTTCCACGGTATCCATCGTCACAGGCGCATCGACGTCATTGTTGCGTATCGCGTACTGCTCCTCACGCACCTTGCGCAGGACCTCGGGATGGTCAGCCAGGTGCTGGAACAGGTACGTCAGACCACTCGACATGGCATCTTGCGACGCGAACAGGAAACTCAGCAGCACCATACCAATTTCGCGGTTCGAAAAGTCACGCACCAAAATACGGCGCTGCTCGGCTCCCAGGTCTTCGTTGTTGCGGTCCTCGCGCGCGTCGATCATAGCGCGGATCCACGCGTCAGTGAGGCACGTCACCTCCTCGCCCAGCGCCATGCGCTTCTTGCTCTCGGCGGCCGTGTGCTCGAACCACTTCATGGCATTCTTTCGTGCTTGGATAGCGCGGTATACCTTGGTGCCGGGAAGAGCAAAGGGGAAGTTGACAAGCTCGAGCGCCATCGTGATGAGCCAGTACTCGTCCGAGATTTGCTTGGCGCCCTGCTCCGAGATATAGCTGCCACAAAACACGCGCAGGGACGTCTCAAGGTTTAAATGACGCAGAGGGAGCATGAAAGGCTCGGCCTCGGACTTCGGCGAGGCCGTCCACAAGTGAAAGTGCTTCTTGTAAATGGCTTCTTGGATGGGCAGATAGATGCCGAGGGCACGGCTCGTAAAGAGCGTGTTGAGGCCCTTGCGATAGTCGACGTGTGCCTTGCCGTTCAAGAACACCCAGTTGTCGTGACACAGCACTTTTTTGGCGGATGCGACAAGGCATGGCTCCGCGTGCATCGGACTGTTGAGAATCTTGCGCGTGTACTCGGTCGACGAGGCAATCACGATAAAGATGTTGAACACACTCGTAGCACTGAGCGAGCCACTGTTCCATGCCTCCTGATACTTCTCGAGCGTCGGGTGCAGCGAGTCAGCAAATTTGCCGATCAGCGGGATGGACCAGGCTGGGCCGGGCAGGCCGCCCTTCTTGACGCGATACACGACCTGCTCCATCGCCAGCAGACTCACTGCGAGGGCCAACACAGTGAATACGACCTGCATGCTGGAGATGTCATGCAGGCTCTTGGGCACAACCGAGGCGACGTGATCCGTGATCGTGGAGTTCAGCGCAGCTACGCTGTCCCATACCTGCTGGGTCGCATCCGTGGCCATGGTGTAGGGACAAGGGAGCAGTCCACCCGCGCCAATGTGCTATTATTTATTACGTACTCTGGGGCCGGGCAAGGCGAGTCTATAGGCGGGCCTACTAGGCCTATAACATGATGCACAAATCAGGCCACCTGGGCCCATGGCGCAAAAAAAAATCGAGGGAAGCATGTACATAGAGGGTCATCGCGGGGGAGGGGATGGGTGTTCAGAGTCAGATCCAAGCGGCAGGATGGGATGACTTCGATTTGATACGAGTGGCGCGGGTTTGACAGCGGCTGGGTGGGACGAGCACACGAACGTCGCCGAACGGAACGGCTGGGCCGGTGGGCGCGTCACAGAGGCACCGGCCAGGGGGACATGGCAGCCCAGCATCTGGGGCAGGTGCTGGGCCCATTGCCCGAATTCGCGTGGCGTTATACGACGGCGCTCGCCGAGCGTCACGTTGCAAAATACATGCTCGCATAAAAAGCGCGTGACTTCCACGGTGAGGCCTTGGAACGCTTGCATAAGAAAGGCCACGGGCCGCAGCGAAAATGCCGAGAACGATGCGCAGTGTTGGGCAGACGGCTGAGAGAAGGGACTGCGGAGAAATAGCAGATTTAGGAGCACGATGCCCAGCGACCATGTATCCGCCTGCTTCGGGTCGTACGTCGACGCCAGGTCGTGTCGGCATTCAAAGGCCATGTAGGGATTCGAGCCGCAGTTAAACTCATCCGAGAGCTCCGTCGTCGTAGCTAGCCCAAAGTCAGTCAGCTTGACCACGACCGAGTCGTGCCCGTCCGTCTGTGGACGATCCTCGACAATGAGGTTTTCTGGTTTGATGTCGCGATGGCTCACGCCGTGGTCGTGGCAGAATTGGACAGCGTCGCATATCTGCCCGAAAATGTGGCTGATCAGCCGAAGGCGCGGAGTGGCCAGCAGTAGGTGAGACAGCCGCAGCTTCGACGCTATCTCGAAGGCCGCAGCTTGTCCGTTCTCATATCGAGCTGATGTTGTATCGACCGAGTCGCCGCCGATGTGTGTGGCTGACGTGATGCCGATCGACTCGCTCGCCTCCTCGAGCCAGTAGAACATGTCTTTGCCAGGGCAGTACTCCAGCACGAGGAATAGCCAGTCGCGCGTTTCGTACGTGTTGTGCAGAGTCACGATATTTTTGTGCTGGGGAAGCAACTGGTGGATCGTCGCTTCGAGGCGCTGATCGGCCAGCTGATCTGGCGACAGGTCGCGCTTGGATAGGCACTTGAGGGCGTACTCGCCGCCGTCCATGCCCACCTCGCGAACTAGATACACGACGGCATAGCTGCCACGGCCCAAGAGCTTGACCACCTCGAGGCACTTCAGAAAAGGGTGCAGGTCCTGTTCAGAAAAGCCTTCGCTCGGTTGGGCCACATAAACGAGCTCGCCGTCGTGGTACATACCTGGGCCGATCCGGTCGCCGACGTGCAGAACGTCGGCAGGTAATATGCGGCCAGATTCCGAGACGCTAGAATCGCGCAGGAGATAGCTCTGGTGGCACGGCTCGATGTCCGACACGTTCATATGAGCCATATCAATGCTGTGAGACAAGCGCCGGGATGACATCGCGGACATGGTAAAGGACGACATGGACTCTTGGCACGGATCACGCGGGCTGTCGGGGTATTCCATCGACAGCGGGTGGGCCCGTGGTAGGACCGAGGGCGGTCCTGTGTGGGAGGGAAAGAGCCTCGTCTCCACCACAGCATGCTGCGGAGCCGGCTGCGCGGCATGCGCCCATACCGGCGATGATGGTAGGCTGGGCACGCCGTCCGACGAGTATGCCGCCCCGTCATCGAGCTCGCGCAGCCAGAGTGACGGGCGCTTCTTGGGTTCGCGCGAAT
>ENA-OOJM01000316-OOJM01000316.1-human-skin-metagenome-genome-assembly--contig:-NODE-316-length-10892-cov-8.483713_pt1 | contig 10892 bp, 6 predicted proteins | sample MGYA00248875_ERZ500988 | MGnify/ENA primary metagenome ERZ500988 (study PRJEB25958, sample SAMN03398507) | human skin metagenome | study: EMG produced TPA metagenomics assembly of the Human Skin... | reverse complement strand
GAGGAGGTTCGTCGTCATCGCCAGTCTATGGCGCTGAATGGTGGTCATTCGCATGGCAACATGAACATGAAAGGTGTGTTTTTGCACGTGCTTGGTGATGCTATTGGTAATGTTGGTGTCATTTTTGTCGGTGCCTTTATCCTGTTCACCCACTATTCGTGGCGCCATTATGCGGACCCGGTGATTTCCTTCATCATTGCATGCATCATTTTTCAGTCTGCCTTGCCTCTGGTCAAGTCAGCCTCTTTCATTCTGCTACAGGGAGTGCCAACGACCGTATCACTCGGCGGCGTGCGTGACTCGGTGCTGCGCATCGAGGGAGTGTTGAGTGTGCATGACCTGCATGTCTGGCAACTGAACGAGAACAAAAACGTGGCAAGTTTGCACATTATGGTCGACTGTTCTGGTGAACAAACGGATCGGTACATGCACATTGCTGATCAGGTCCGCCGCACGCTGCACATCTGGGGTATTCATTCTTCCACCATCCAGCCAGAGTTTGTGCCTGGTGGTCTGAACGAAGCGGCCAAACTAAGTGGGGTGGCTGTGGCATCGAAAAACCGATTCGACGAGCACGGCCATTTATTGACGCCCGATGGCCACCGCGTAAAGGAAGAGATAGCAGAGCGGGATATGGCCTGCTTGCTTGCATGCCAGGAAGAGGAGTGTCGCGACGCAAAGTGTTGTGACGGCGCCGCCCCCAACCATGTGAAATCTTCTTCGTCCAAGACATCTTCATAACTCATCCTGTGAAATAACAAAGTCATTTTCTATATACAATCTTACATCAGTAGATCATATCTCATGCCGTAACAAATGCGCCATAGGCTCGGTGGCCCATGTATAAAAGTCGGAAGGTACGAGTCCGCAACGAGCTTGACGACGTCCATCCATGGCCAACTCAGATGGCGGTACATAGCGTATCGTCACATGGGAGAAAGGCGGCTCAAACTTGATACGGAACACGGGGTATTCTCGCTCAGCATCTTGGAGTGCAGGCAATGGTAAATGTGCCAGAAATGCAGAGGTTGAGCGGTGCACGCGCCACGCATAGGGACCAAACATATACTCGTTTTTTCGAACACGTTGGGCGAAGTGGAAAGACCAACGCTCAGTTTCAGTGCGGACAACATGACGGATGAAGTCGATCATGGCTGCACCAAACGCCAAATTGTCGTTGGCATTCCATTCAACAGTATGGCCACGCACCATACGTGGCAAATCGGCAGTGCGATACATTGTGTGCGACAGCAATGTTCCTTGTTGGTCCCGGAAACCAATCACGATTGAACGCACACCGAGCAAGAAAGATTGCATGTACATCTTGAGCATCTTAGCATCTAGCCGATTTTGATCCTCTGCATTCTGAATCTGTAAATTTGTTTTAAGTTCGACAACGCCTTCTCTTTCATGATCTGTCCCCGCGTCCAGCGTCTCAACACAGTCGACTTCACCCCCTATAATGATGCGGGTATGTCCCAGCTTAGTCTTCACGATATGCCCCCATTGCACGTTTGTGTTCACGTCACCACTCCATCCTGGAGGACCACAAGTCTGAGCATAACCTGGACGTGACTTTGTACAATAAGACTCAAAACTGTAGCCATAGTACGAGGATAATTGAGACCGCCTCGATTTAGGCCTTCCAGATTGCATGCTCTGCCTCTGGAACATCGTAGGGGGCACCTCCTCCATAATTAAAGTATCACCAAGCATCATCACATTGAGTTCAAACCCTTCTCGAAACATGGGCGGAGCCTCTACATGACAGCTCCAAGCAGTACACAGCTTCGTCAAAATGCCTCGCCAAGTGACAACCTGCGCACGCAACATCTCATGCTCTAGGCTGTCGGCAGGTACACTTAGCTTGCCTTGCACTGCTTCTTCTTGTGAAAGACCAGCGCGACTTTGATGCATAATCGTGTAGAGTACAGAGTCTAACGGATCTGGCACGTGCGGTCTCTCTTGGTAGCGTTCGAAGCCCACATTCAGATCAGCACCCTGTGCGCTGTTCTCTTGTGTTGGTGGCATTTTGTACCAGCGCTTCGCACTATTATCAAAGCATAAGGATCTGTTTTCATCGTAGGAAAAGGTGGCCATCAGTACAGGTTGTTGAACAGATACAGGAGGTAACGCCATTGTTGGTCGTCCTAAAACGGCCAGAGGTGGTAGCTGAGACATAATTGGTAGCGAAGATGAGCTTTCCGTGTCTTGCACCATTTGTGCGTACGTGCGAGGGGTCACATAACTGTGGCCAGGCGCTCTCTGCCAAGCTGCACCTCCGCGCCTTGACATGACGCTCCGCTCCTCGACGCGTGGACCAACATGGCGCATCAACCAGAAGTGGAGGCTTATGCTAGAGCACGTGTTAAGATGAGGGTGAATCACGTGCTGTTATAGACGAAGCTCGATGATTTTTCCACGGTGCAATATTCACAATTTGATTGGAAGAGGAGGGCAGTTTCCATTCAATGCCAGCGAAGCATAGGAAACGTAGCTGCAGGCGATCGTAAGGATGCGTATGAAACTTCCAATCGTTAACTATGATTGCCCCGTTGCCAGTCGAAACGGGCGAGGAAAAAAGAAACGGCCAGTGAAGAAAAAGAAAAGGGCTAGAGGAAGGCGGAGGCAAAGTACTTGAACCCGGTCGGGTTGTCACATTCTGTTTCTCCCACCTTCATCACTCTTACAGTTCGCAATGGGAAAGGAGAAGCAGCACGTTAACCTGGTCGTCATTGGTCACGTCGACTCTGGTAAGTCGACGACCACTGGTCACCTTATCTACAAGTGCGGTGGTATCGACAAGCGTACGGTCGAGAAGTTCGAGAAGGAGGCCGCCGAACTCGGTAAGGGTTCGTTCAAGTACGCTTGGGTGCTTGACAAGCTCAAGGCTGAGCGTGAGCGTGGTATCACCATCGACATTGCTCTGTGGCGCTTCGAGACCCCCAAGTACAACGTCACGGTCATTGACGCCCCTGGTCACCGTGACTTCATTAAGAACATGATTACGGGTACCTCGCAGGCTGACTGCGCCATCCTCATCATCGCTGGTGGTACCGGTGAGTTCGAGGCTGGTATCTCGAAGGACGGTCAGACTCGTGAGCACGCTCTGCTCTCGTTCACGCTTGGTGTGCGTCAGCTCATTGTTGCCGTGAACAAGATGGACAGCACTGGCTACTCGGAGGAGCGCTTCAACGAAATTGTTCGTGAAGTGTCGAACTTCGTTAAGAAGGTTGGTTACAACCCCAAGACGGTTGCCTTCGTGCCTATCTCGGGTTGGAACGGTGACAACATGATTGAGGCCACCACCAACATGCCTTGGTACAAGGGCTGGGAGAAGGAGACCAAGTCTGGTAAGGCCACCGGTAAGACGCTCGTGGACGCCATTGACGCCATTGAGCCCCCTACGCGCCCTACCGACAAGCCTCTCCGTCTCCCTCTCCAGGATGTGTACAAGATCGGTGGTATCGGTACTGTCCCTGTGGGTCGTGTCGAGACTGGTGTGATCAAGCCTGGTATGGTCGTTACGTTCGCTCCCTCGAACGTCACTACTGAAGTTAAGTCGGTTGAGATGCACCACGAGTCGCTCGCTGAGGGTCTGCCCGGTGACAACGTTGGTTTCAACGTGAAGAACGTGTCGGTTAAGGACATTCGCCGTGGTAACGTCGCTTCGGACTCGAAGAACGACCCTGCTCAGGAGTCTGCCTCGTTCAACGCCCAGGTCATTGTGATGAACCACCCTGGTCAGATCAGCAACGGTTACTCGCCTGTGCTTGACTGCCACACGGCCCACATTGCCTGCCGCTTCAACAATATCCTGCAGAAGATCGACCGTCGTTCGGGTAAGGTGCTCGAAGAGAACCCTAAGTTCATCAAGTCGGGTGACGCCGCCATGGTTGAAATGATCCCCACCAAGCCCATGTGCGTTGAGTCGTTCAACGAGTACCCCCCTCTTGGTCGCTTTGCTGTCCGTGACATGCGTCAGACCGTCGCTGTCGGTGTGGTGAAGACGGTTGAGAAGTCGTCTGGCAAGGGTGGCAAGGTCACCAAGGCTGCCGAGAAGGCCTCGAAGAAGAAGTAAATTACAGCCACTGAGCTGTGCTAAAATCTCGGATACGCGCTTGGTTTCATACATAATGTGTGTTGCAAATGACAATCTGCTTCCGTAGTTTTGTTTGTATCCGACTTCTATCTTCATGCTACCTCAACTTTATTTGTTTCGAGTGCGTGAATGCCACAGGTTTGACATGTGTGACTGCTTGTAGTGTGCACAGCATCGTATAAGGTGTATGGGCGCTTGGAGCGTGTACAATTACCAATCATCATCGCTCTCCTCTCCATCCGATCTACCCATGTTGTCCTTGCGCTTGTTCAGAGCCGAAGACAAGGCACTAGCAAGATCCATTCCACCGCCATTCGTGTCTGCGTTTGTAGAAGATTGAGGTAAACCACCTGTGGGCATGGGTGACGGTGCGGAAGAGTCCGTCTTTTTTAGGTCCTTGACACTCTTTCCTTGAATACTAGCAAGCAATGCATCACGACCAGGTTGAGGAGGTGGAAGCCCAGACACGCCACTAGGAGCAAGAGGTGGGGCTGGCGGTGCTGGTGGGGCTGGTGGTGCTGGTGGTGCTGGTGGTACCCCAACGACTGCGGCAGGACGCGTAGGCGGTGGGGGTGGGGGACCACGTCCCCCCAAAGAAGGACGAGATGGGACAGAAGGAGGAACGCGTCCGCCGACTGGCGGTGGTGGTGGCGGCGGCGGAGCTGTACTCGTTCCAGCATTCGGACGTGCAGGCGGTGCAGGAGGCAAAGATGGACGAGTACTGAGTGGCGGAGTTGGAGGAGGGACCGCTGTAATGGGCGCATTACGCGTCGGAAGTCGGGGTACAGCCGCTGAGGCACTCGTAGACGGTGCAGATGGGGGCGGTGGTGGTGCATTACGCATAGAAAGCGTATCGGTGATAGGCGGGGGAATCCTTTCGGTGTATCCCTCAGTAGCCGAGGCTGCATTCTCAGCTCCATGGCCCAAAAAGTCTCGAATAAATCCTTCGTTGTTTCTAATATCTGATTCAGATACACCCATGTTACCCAGCTGAGCAACAAGACCTGGTTCCAATTTGGTATCTTCTGAGACATGAGATTTGCTTTTCCTGTCGTCAGATGAGGACGAGCTCATAAAATTGGTCAGCTTTTTTGCAATACTGAATCCAGACGAGCCAGATGAAGACTTCATATATTTAGAACGATTAGAAACTTTCTTATACATTTGCTCTGCACTTGATTCGTCTGCATAGCACAGTCCGAGCATGCAATGGTCGCCTGCAAATGTGTGGAAGTACGGTTTGTCTTCATAGAAATAAAAGTCATCATACAATTCGTGATCCCAAGATATAGTACCTGTTGATGCAAGATCGACCAGTTTGAAATGGAATGTATTTTTCGCATCTCTTACGAATGCTAGAGCCCCTTCTACGCCCAGGTAATACCATCGGTCAGGCGTCGGATAAGCCGCATAGATACGAGCCGGCGAAACCGTGATAATTTTGTACGATGCGGAAGGGAACACAGACTTTATTAGTGCCTTTTCACTTGAAGAAAAGACGGAAGGAGGCATCTCCCTAAATAACCTACTCGCTGGTCACTTGAAGTAATTCACAACGTGTAGGTTCATGAGGGACACAGCCGCGCAGCTAGAGGCCAGAAGGTCCGCCTAACTCCACACTGGATATATTCACATGATATTTCCTAACCACTTTGGCATCCGTTTACGAGCGTGCATTCTGGGCCGCCTCGAACCTTATGGCATTACCGAAGCGTATTATAAAGGTTTGTGCAAAAATTACTGACATGTTGCAGGAAACAGAGCGTCTTATAGCAGATCCAGCACCTGGAATCAAAGCAACGCCACATGAAGACAATCTGAGATATTTTGACGTTGAGATGGCAGGACCATCTCAAAGCCCTTTTGAAGGTATGTGCATCCAAGTCTAACCACAATAGGTGGTATATTCAAACTCGAACTCTTTCTTCCTGAAGATTACCCTATGGCTCCTCCGAAGGTCCGCTTCTTAACGCGAATTTATCACCCAAACATCGACAAACTGGGTCGCATTTGCTTAGATATCCTTAAGGACAAATGGTCACCTGCTCTACAAATCCGGACAGTGTTGCTTTCGATCCAGGCGCTTTTGTCTGCACCTAACCCTGATGACCCTCTGTCAAATGACGTGGCAGAGCACTACAATACGAACGAGAAAGATGCAATCGAAACGAGTCGTCAGTGGACTAGGCAGTACGCCATGAAATGATGACTCGAACCATGTTGTATAATCAAAATTCCCAGCTTCGTGGCTCGATCGCAAGCTTGAGATTACCATAAGAGATAGGTTGGAAAATAGCTCATATATTACTTTACTGAGTCACTACGTCCAACGAGGGAAGGAGGGGTATAACGTGTTCAAGTGCTAGTTTCAAGGGCCAAGAGTATGCAGCCAGGAGCATCTCATGGGTGAACGGCGAAACACTAGCGCGTTGACCAGTCCATAGGTGCGGACGTAAAAGATGCATATTGACCATGTTGCTTTGCTTGTACAGAATGAATATCTTGTGAAGGTGACGGCACTTGAGATAGACCGAAATCTTGAAATGACATGGCTTGGTTCACAGGTGGTGATTTAGTAGTCGGATACGACGCTCCTGGACCACTCATGAAAACAAAAGGGGCCTGTGCAGGCGTGACCGGGCCTAAATGCGATGACGAGAAACTAGAGTCAATTGAATTGGAGACCATAACGTCGTGGGTTGGTGAGGTATTCATACCCATGTGCATAGGCATAACAGGATGAGATCGATGAATAGGCGTCTCGGGCATAGGCGCCCACATTGAAGCTTGCTGGGGCTGATGATAAGGCGTTCCAGGTATTTGAAATTCCCAAGGTGGCCGTGGTTGCTGATGCGTTGGCAGTGTTTTCATGTCCATTCCACGATGAATCGAGTGTTCGAAATGCATATGAGGCACAGTCCTTTGTGCGTATCGCATATCCATCCAATTTTCTGCCTGATTAAAGTTTGCAGGCGATGAATGAGCAGGTCGCATGGGCACGGATGTGACAGGATAAGAAACAGATGCGGACCGAGGTATATCAACGTTTTCACTCGATGCGGCAGGTGTTGACCGCACTGCATTCAGTGGGCTTTGTACATGAGGCACAGATACGCCTGGCCCATGAAACGGAGCTCTTTGAGGTTGCGTATCAGTAGACATGGGTGGAGAAAATAATGCAGGATCCTGAGGAACGTTTGTTGTCAAGCCTAACTTGGAAGGCATCTCTACCGCTGTCCCAGGATCCATGCCGTGTGTAGACATGTGAGGCGGAAAGTGAGCGAAATTTTGCATGATCGAACTGACATTAGATGGGTATGATCTTTGGGTCGCGGGTATCCATGACATGGTGCTGCGCATTTCAGGTGCTTCGTCTTCGTCATAACGGGATGATGCGCGACGTTCAACCTTCCATTCTTTAGTTTTGGTGTCTTCAATCATTCTGATTGATGATCCAACTGCTGCTCTTGAAGCGCATCCATTGGCTGCATCCCACCCTTCTAGCGATGACACGCTTACGGTAATAGGAGAATTTGGATCTAGACCCTCATCACGAAGCCTTTCCTCTTCACGAGCCACACGGTACACGTCCATCAGATACGTAACTTTGCCGGCCTTTATCAGGGCAATCACTTCGGCTGTCGCTAATTGAAGACGTGCAATACGCGTTTGCGGTGAACGAAGAATGGCAAGAAGCAAGGCGTGCCGTTCTGGCTTCATGAGATGATCGGGCTCCTTGTGCCGAACATCAGCAGGCCACCAAGTTGGCTTTCCAGCATCTCCCTTGTTGTAAGGGAAGCGCGTTTGCTTTTTGGGCTCAATGACCTTGACCCACTCTTTCGCAATCATTTTGCACATAACCTGCTGAAGCTGACTGAATCGTAATTCAATAAATTCTGTACGTGCATTCTCATCTTTGAGTTCAAGAGTATAACTTGGTTGTGCGGTATGCATGGGAGTACGACTGGAAGGTAACGGGGTATTAGAGCTAGGATGAATTGGCGTAGATGCTTGGGGAGGAGCGATTGGCTGAGAAATGTACGTATCTGCTTTGGATTCCATGAGGCTGTGATTGTCGTCAGAAACAATCTCTTGTTTCAGTACATTGTCCCATTCGTCAGTATTTCGCTCTAATTTGGGTGTTCCCACGGGCAGAGGGTTCCAAGAGTCAAGGAAGGGATCATCTGTGGCCTTGGGGACTGAAGATGTCGATGCTGATGCACAGACATCTTCTATACTGTCAGTAAGTACTTCATCAGCGTCAAAAGTAGGCGAGTGTGGATGATTTTCATCGTGACTCTTTTGGGCAAGTTGTCGGGCCTCATCAACAATGCCGCTTTTCACAAACCAAGTGTCTAGATGACCTTGGAGTGCATCGCTAGCATATGTTTCAACGTCACCTCGAGCAGACACAAGCAATAGTGCGAATTGACTACCATTGATATAAGCGGCCTTCCCAAGCGAGCGAAGAACCTGATCTCGTTTGCTTTTGTAATGCCGGTGTTGTTTGGATGGCGAGCTATATGGCTCGACCCGGACAGGGATACGAGGCATGCCTTATAATCGGCAATGCACTCAGTAGTACAATCAAACACTGAGCGTAGTGCGACTTTCAAGGAGAAAGCCTCGTCCGGTTGACGTGAAAAGCGTCAGGGACTCAGACGAACAGGCTAACTTAGCCTCTGCTCACTTGCTGGGACTGGGGTCCGCCAGACGTTAGACTTGCTGGTAGGCACGCCCAATGTTCCTCCAGTTAAGAGCAACCAGGTGCAAACTGTTTGTTTTAGCACTGGCTGGCACGCGATCGGGCGCCTTTTTGGGCGAACCTCTGCAGAGGCATGCCCAGAGGCGTATTACGCAGCTGTTAATTTGCTTTCACGTGATCGAGCGGTAACACGACGCGCGCCAGGGTGGAGGTAGTACCTAGAGGATTGGGTATTCAACACACTTGGGCCTATCCTGCATGCAAAACCTCCACCTTGGTATGGACAAGCCGTCCGACCGACCGCCGACAATTCACATATTTGCAGGTGGCCTGATTCCGAGATTCTGCAGCCACCAACAGACACACTTTTAATAATGTTGGCTATGGAGAAGAGAGACATGCATTGTGGGCCGCAGTGCAGGCCAATGCTCGAGCGTGGTGCGACGTAGCATGAGACAGCATGCAGGGGCGTTGGAAGCTTGCTACAAGGGAGGGTATACAGGCCACAACGAATGCTTATCCGAGTCAGGTAGCGCGGGAGACATCAACGCGTTATTGTCCATAGCGAGCATGTCGAGGTCCATCATGCGAGCATCTTGAGTAGAACACTCGAAGAGTGAAGGGTCGTTCAGCAACACAGGACCAGTGCAATTTTCAGATGCACAGCATTTGATAGATACAGGCGATGACAACAATTCTTCGGACATGTCGAGCACAAGCTTCGCCTCAGAGACAGAATCACAACGGCCGGGGGAAGGCGCAACAATGGAATAGTCATTCGAGTCCAGTCCCTGAAAAGATGGTGAAGAACTTTGCCAGCTTTGACCATAGGAATGGTTTTCTTGGTCATTTAATGACCCAAGGGATTCGATATGTACCACTGGAGAACCTGGCTGGCTCGGTTTTTCTTTGCGATCGAAGCGTGAACGTTTGCGAATAAAATCCGCACGGTATCGGACCGGACGGTTTACATGGTGCAATTTCAAGTACAGTCCACATGCATTGCACAACAAAGCACCTCCAAGCCCTTTGCGCCATAGTGGTGTGACTTTTGTGCCACAGTTCGTGCAGCCCGTGCTTGCTGGACCATAACAGCCCTCCCGTGAGTGTGGCCGTGAGCTGTTGCCTGACTGATGGCGCTTTTTTAGCATTAACGGTCGGTGCGTTTTGTGAATTTTTAAGTAAAGGCCGCACGCATTGCAGAGCAAGAGAGTATTATGATTCCTGCGCCACAAAGGCGTATTATTTGTGCCACAGTTACTGCAGATAGGTAGCTCTTCTGCTTCAACATCGGCGTTAGGTTTCTCTGCCGATCCCTCAGGATTCGACTTTGCATTTTTCCCTTTCGATGCAGTTCTTTCGTCAGATGGTTTGGACACAAAGGTGGTATGATTCCGTTCGTTTTCCGTCAGTGCGTCCCTGTTTATGAGGGTGCCAAACGGTGCTTCACCTGAAAATTCAGATGACGCACTGGCCAACGCCTGCATAAGCAAGTCTTGCCCCGCATATACGCTGCATCCCTGCATGCCACATACCTGTGTGGTACTTTCGAAGGGGTTCAGCTGAAGCAAGTCCGCAGAAGACAAATGTTGTTTTATTGGCTCAGAATCAGGTATTAATTGTGAAACATGAGGGTATTCATGCACCCCTTGTTGTAACTGATTAGTTGATTCACACATCGTGGGAATACCTAATGTTTGCGAATTGCATTTGTCCGCAAACGCAGGAAGAGCCAATTGAGGAACATTCATGGGAACTTGAGTAATGGGTATCGTCGAAGATGAAAAAGGGTCAGAAGGTGAGGGAAAAGACAAAGAGGGGAGTTTCTGGAATTCTATCCATCTTTTTGATGTGCTTTGACTCTTCTTTCGTGTTAATTGGTAGAGAAAAATAAGAACATACCCTATGCTTTTCATATTGTGTGTGCCAGAGACGCCAAGATGCATTCTCTAAACGCTCAGACATTTCAAGTACCCCATGAAGGCGCGAAAGTAACTGTACATTTTTCATAATAGTAAACGGATTTTGTTCTTTCGTGAAGGACGTATCGTCACCCTGACGCGTTGTTAGCACCAGATGTAATAT
>ENA-OOJM01000312-OOJM01000312.1-human-skin-metagenome-genome-assembly--contig:-NODE-312-length-11060-cov-7.624534_pt1 | contig 11060 bp, 2 predicted proteins | sample MGYA00248875_ERZ500988 | MGnify/ENA primary metagenome ERZ500988 (study PRJEB25958, sample SAMN03398507) | human skin metagenome | study: EMG produced TPA metagenomics assembly of the Human Skin... | reverse complement strand
ATTATTAATGAAGTGGCCATCGTGGCGACCGAGCTGGCAGAACTTATCGGCTCAGCTATCGCTTTAAATTTGCTCTTCCCAGTTATTCCTCTGTGGGCAGGCGTACTTATCACAACAGCAGATGTATTTTTGGCCTTGTTTTTGTTCCGACCCTCATCGGGCGTCCGTTTGTTTGAGGCCCTTATCGGTGTGCTGGTACTTATTGTACTCGTATGTTTTTGCATTTTACTACGACGCGTCCTGCCAGACTGGGGAGATGTTTTTTATGGATTTGTTCCAACATCCACCGTCGTCACATCAGAAGGCTTGTATATCTCGATTTCGATTCTAGGTGCCACAATCATGCCACACTCATTGATTCTTGGCTCTCATTTTGCGACAATTGACCGTCTTGATGGAGAACTTGATCTCAATAATGGCTTACAAGAACAATTAGATCTGGAAAGTGAGGAACCTGGTGCACGGCTGTCATTCTGGCGTCGAATCCTTCCATCAGACCTCTCCTCTTTGTGGCGTCGCACGATTTCATCTAATATTCGGGTTCCAGAAATCCTGCAGACGGACGAGTTGCCGCCTCACAAACCGGTTTCACTTCGATACTTAAACGTCATTCTGCAGCATTCCTCGTGGGACATTGCGATCTGTCTTGTCCTGTTTGCTATTACTATCAACAGTGCGATTCTCATTGTGGCTTCAGCAGCCTTCCACTATGGTAATAATAGCAAAGGAGACAGGGAAGTGGTGGGCGACTTATTTCAAGCATTTGAGCTACTCAAAAGTACCATTGGCACTTCCACGGCGATTCTTTTCGCTGTAGCCTTGCTGGCAGCGGGAGAATCGTCCAGTATAACTGTAACGCTCGCCGGTCAGATTATTTCTGAGGGCTTTATTCGCTGGCGTATCACTCCATTCATGCGAAGATTCTTGACGCGTGCTATTGCTGTGATTCCTGCCATGTTGGTCGCCGCCATTGCTGGCCGTAATGGATTGGACACCATGCTTGTCGCCTCGCAGGTTGCCCTGTCCATGGCTCTGCCGTTCATTAGCTTCCCATTACTGGTGATCACATGCTCACCATACCGAATGACGCGCGAGATATTGGAAGATGAGTCTGCTGTCATACCCTCACCACACGATATGGGCGGATCGTGCTACGACGCCTACCAGCAGCAAGGTTCCTACAACCCTGTCTACCGTCAATCCTCCTCAACAAGCTTGGCAACCGGTCATCTATCTACACCCAGCTCGTCTAGAAATGTAAATCTACCCACGACAGATGCTGAAGATGCTAGCCTTTGGCGCCGTTGCCTGCGCAGAACAAAAGAGTTCTGCTGGCCCAGACGAGACTATTTCGATGGTGCGTCAGGTAAATACTTTTACCGATTTCATTGTGCGCAGCCCATCGCTATTCTTTCTTGGACTGTATTCCTGGTTATCTGCATTGCTGATGTCTATGTACTCCAATCCAGCATCCGGGATCCCTCTAAAGCCTAAAAGCGTCTGTCGTCATGAATCGCAACGCGCCACTCCCTGCAGAAGGCCGCGTAAATTTCTCCAAATCAGGGCCAATGAATCGTAGTAAATCAGTGCATGTGTTAGTAAGCACAAAACGTGCTCTCACGTGGGAACATTCCATGATATGGATTGACCTCTACACGCCGCCAATCCGTTCACTTCCAGTGGTACATCGCGCTGTCGTAGGCTCGTTGTGCTGCTTTCTTTCGATCAAGTCACCAGGTAATCAGGCAAAGTGTCTGTTCCAATATCTTATTACCTTAACTCTCCGGAACTCAGGCCGGATGTGTCGCCGTCGTCGCCGATCAAGTCGACATCACGTACCCCAAGGGGAATAGACATCAGTTTGTTGCCGCTCATTCCCACTCACGATGACATAACGGATCTCAAAACATACTTGCATGGTGATAAGGAGTCCAAGTTGCAGTCTCGTCTTCGTAGGCGTGAGATGCGTCGACAGCTACGCGCCCAATCGAACGACGAAGCGTTGCGGCAGCCCAGCCACCCTCGTCATCGTGCGCCAAACGCATACACCCCCGGCTCAGAATCTGATTATATCCCACGCTATGAGAGCTCTTTTTATGCAGGACAGCCGCATAGCTTCAGTATGCCTTCTCTCGTGCGTACCGTTACAGCCAGCCCACAGCCGCTAAGCCGTGCCCTCACACCGACTCCTCAAGTGGTCAGTGTTGATCCCCAACGCTCTGCATCGAAGCAATATGCCCCAAGCACATCTGAGGGGTACATGGGGCGTATGTCTCGTTCCCGCAGTGCATCTACGCTCTCTTTCCGCAAATGGAGAGTCAAGAATAAGTCAACACCGAATGTGAACTCTCAGCCTCTTGATTCGAGGCCAAACTCACCCGTATGGGGTCCACGTGTACACTCGCCAATGTTTATGGCTAATCGAGAGTATATGGGCCCTGATACATCCATCAGCACGGCGCCTAGTGTGAACAGTTTCGATCTCTCGCTCAGTCCAACAAGCTCGCATCAACTTTCTTCCGCCATGGACCAACGCAGCCTCGTCTCTCCATTGCAAGGGGGTGAGATTGCCTCAGATTCATTCTTTTCGTTGCTTGCGAGTGACTGTGATACGCCGCATATTCCTTCAAGTCATTCCTATGTGCCTTTCAAGGATAACACGTTTAGTCCGCGCCGCTCTACTGAGGAAACTAACCCCCTATACCCGCGAGGGACTGAGGATTCCAGTGTTAACAAATCTTGGTCTCTCGAGAAGCAGCCGGATACGACATCGGATCTCCATGTACGTAAGGATGTGACATGGCTGCATGATGCATTGGCTGACGGTTCAACGACTGACTCTCTGCCTTTACCGACATCAGATCCGACAACATCGTGCCATGTCTCATCTCAGCCCTCATATGATACGCAAGAGGTGTTCGATTTGCCCAAAAAGTCACAGGGGATGTCTCCTCCGCCGACACTTCGAGTTGTCAAGTTGGACCAGGTTGCCCCGCTTCCGTCCTCTTTGCCTGAGGACTCTTCGACACAGAACGTCTCTGAAACGCCCCCCAGGCTCCGAACGAAGCTTGATGTGTCTAAGCCTCTACCTGAATTAGAAACCGGGACACTGGCATCAGAAACAGACGCATGGCCCTACGAGTCAGACAAAGACGCTTCTATCGCTACAGCTGAAGTGGAAGAAGTGCATGTAGACGGTGTTGAAGCGTTGACCACCCCGGCTTCCAATAATTCGGGCGTTCAGGCACATCCACGTCTCGAGCCGACCCTCGATCCTCTCGTTTCGATCTATTCTGGCGTCTCATCTCCCAACAACTCACTCTCTTTAGCCTCTAATCTTTCCGACTCTAACCATACTGTTGGACGCAAGGACTCTGTCGAAGCTACAACGCAATGTGCACCTGAAGGCATTGATGACATGCTTCTGGCGGCGCTGAATATTGCCTCTGAGACACCATCGACATCATTGCCTGTCACTTTCGCACCCTTTGATCGAGACATGTCGCCTGCTTCACCCAAGGAGCTTTCTGACAGTGCGAGCTATGGACCACCTGACTCATGGAACAGGGCACACGCTGCCTCGTCCTGGGATGATCCGACGAACAAAATGGCACCACATGTGGAAGAGTTTCAGGCGCAACAGGCATCTTTGCGCGGAACTATTGAAACCTCTAAGGCAGAAATTTTGCAGCTGCGTGAAAAGATTCAAGCCTTTCGCGTCGAAGTTGGTGGTGACTGTGGCTCTCTGAATGGTTCACCTTTAGACCTAAACATGTCTTCACTCTCTTCAACGCAAAAACGCCGCCTTCGCGATAGCCTTGCATCAATGGATAATCTAGACCAGCGCTTATCAGAGATGCTGCAACATCACGACTCAGTGAACTAGACTTCCTGGTGTCTCTTAGTCCCAATAGGTAAATACTCTATCGTATGCAATACAACCTGACACACGCAGGTGGAGCAGATCTACCGCAGCTAGACCGACGGGTTACTCCTCTCAACACGAAAGGCGTGATTAGAACAAGTCAGTTTATCCTTTTAGGTGAAGCCGCGAATAGTGCTGCAGTGTTGCATGATTGTCTTTAAATTCCGCGGACATGTCAAGCGAATTCCAATCAAATGTAGCCAAGAAATGCACCCCATGAATAAAACCAGCGCCCTAGATTTCGTCCAATTCAACATCCACATCAAAACCCTTGTTTCGCGCGTGGCGTATATCCTACTAGGCTAATTGTTTTTGTTTCAAGCACGCATGGCGGATTCGATGCGTGATTGTGCGCAAGTGCCACGCGGCCTTTGTTGAAGTCAGATCGGACAGCGGGTTCTGTCTTCCCAACGCAACCACTCAGTCCGAGTGAATAGCTGTATCTGTCTGTCTCCTATCAAACAGTTTCTTTTTCCGCTGGCTCGGAACACTAAACTGTACCCTTCTGTTTGTATTGAATTTGCTAAGTGAGCGCCAACACTTAGTAGTCCATTTGCAAACGCATATTTCAACGCAAAAAGGTTTATCCAAGCTCAACTGCTTTCCCCAAGATGACTACGCAGCAACACCCTGAAAATGTCCGGCAACCTAGTCTTTCGGTCGTCGGTATTGGTCTTCGCCTACCTGGTGCCCGCGACAAGAAAGAGTTTTTTGAGCTGCTAAAGGAAGGAAGATCCGCCATTTCTCGTGTGCCCGACAACCGCTGGAACCCTGATCGCATGACTGCCCCGGGGGGTATTCCTGGAAAGGTAGTGACGGACCTAGGTGGCTTTGTTGAACCGCACACCGACATTGACCTACTTGAGTTCGGTATCTCGCCTGCAGAGGCCAAGTCGCTCGACCCTCATCAGGCCATGCTGGTTGAAGGCGTCTTTCAGGCTCTAGAAGACTCAGGTGTGCACTACCGTGGCACAAACACGGGTGTGTTTGTGACTGGTTCGCCAGATGTTCACAATCTCGGCAACGATATGTACAACATGGGCCCCTACAGTGCTACAGGAGCCGCTTTCTCAATGCAGGCCAACCGTCTGTCTTACATGTTCGACCTGCGTGGTCCCTCGGTGTACCTTGATACTGCTTGCTCTTCAAGTATTACGTGTCTGCACCTTGCTCGCACGGCGATTTTACGTGGCGATTGTGACATGGCTGTCGTTGCCGCTGTGAATGTCATTCTGGCACCACACGCGTCGCTGTCGTTCTCGACTCTGGGTACTTTGTCGCCCACAGGTATCTGTCACACGTTCGACTCGTCGGCTGATGGATACTCCCGTGGCGAAGGTTGCACAGTCATTATTCTTCAGCGTACCAAGGATGCTATGGAGAAGGGCAGTCACATTTACGCTGAGATTACTGGTACTTCCATCAACGCGAACGGTAAGGGCAAATCGATCACGATGCCTGATGGCCCGCAACAAAAGGCTGCTACGTACGCAGCGTACCGCGACGCGGGACGTGAGCCACACGAGGCTGCGTACGTTGAATGTCATGGTACGGGCACGCCTGTTGGTGACCCCATTGAAGCCAACGCTGTCGGTGAGGTGTTTACGCCGGGACGGGCTGATGGCGACTATCTCCGTATTGGCTCAGCTAAGACGAATGTTGGTCACTTGGAGCCAGCTGCTGGTCTGGTCGGTCTGATCAAGAACTGCTACACGCTCGACATGGGTCTTATGCTGCCTCATTTGCACTTTAAGAACCCCACTCCTCGTATTCGCTGGAATGAGTTCAAGATTAAAGTGCAGACGGAAACCGAGCCCCTGCCACCCAGCAAGCTGACGAAAGAAGGCAAGTTCATCGTGTCACTCTCGTCGTTTGGTTTCGGTGGTGCCAACAGTCACACCGTCATGGAGCGCGTGCCGAATAAGGAGCCTGGCAACAAAACAGTCGCGCTGACGGACAAGGACCCGATGTTGATTTCAGTGGGTGCCCTTTCAAACCGTGCTGTGACGAAACTCTCTGAATCTTTGCAGGAGGTTTGGCCTGGCATTAGCGACCCTCTCAAAGCCTCGCTTTTGGCGCGCACCATGACGGAGCGTGCTCGTGGTCACCCCAACACAGCATTTGCTGTGGCTTGCATGGGCGAGCCGCTGTCATTTTCTGACACTGTGGTTACGTCGACTCCCGACTTGAACCCGATCAAGGCATTTGTTTTCTGTGGTCAGGGTCCTCAGCACGAGCACATGGGTGTGCACATGTACACTCGCTTTGCTGCGTTCCGTAACTCTGTGAATGCTAGTTTCGAGATGGTGGCCAAGTTCCACAAGAAAAACTTCCAGGACGAGTACGGATTGTTCAACCCAGAACTGAACGGCAAGGTGGCCAAGACCGACAAGGGTGACTGGAAGGTCGAGTGCATTGTCATTGCCATCACTATTTTCCAAATTGCCCTGTTCGATTTGTGGGTCGACCTCGGTGTGCAGCCCGACGTCGTCCTTGGCCACTCGGTTGGTGAGATTGCAGCAATGTATGCTTCAGGTGCTCTGACCCATGAAAAAGCTATTCGTACGGCCATTGCACGTTCGAACGCTCTTTCGCTGCTTGATACGATCGATGGTCAGATGGCTGCGCTTGGCATGAGCCGACAAGAGGCTGAGCAGCTCATTCAGCGTATCATGAAGGAGAACGGCACCGATACGGGTTTGTGGGTTTCTGCCTCGAACTCGACCAACGCTGTTGCAGTGTCGGGTAAGACAAGCTTGTTAGAGCAGGTCGTGGCGGAGTGTGAGTCGAAGCAAATCTTTGCCCGTCTCTTGCGTGTCGGTGGTCCATACCACTCCCCGATGGTATCGCCATGTGGTGAACCTTTCCTCAAGGAGGTTTCGCCCGTCATTAACAATGGCGAGAACATTCCCAAGACGCGATTTATTTCGACGGTTGAAGGTCGCATGCACGAGCCTGGCCGCAATCTCGACGCCCAGTACTGCTGGCAGAATGTCAGTCGTCCTGTCATGTTCCGTGAGTCGATTGAGGCACTCAACGAATACCGCAAGAAGGAGGACCGTGGCTTACTGATTATCGAAATTGCGCCTCACACGGTGCTTGGCTCGTACATGGATGAAATTCTGCGTGCTGCCAATGCAGAAAACACCACGATCGTGGCCTCTGGTCGCCGCCCCAACTTTAAGAAAGGCGAGACAGGCGCGACCAAGGTCGAGATCACGCAGCTACTTACGGCCGTTGGCACCTCGATTCAGTCTGGTGTGCGCGACCTGAAGGTTTTCAAGCTTTACGGTGACGAATTTATTGACATGCCCATGGGCGCTAACTCGACGCTCGATGAATTGCCTTCGTACCCATTCCTCCCGCTCAAGAAGACGCCCCATGAGACGAACATTTTCGAATACATGCGTTGCCACCCACCTGTGCCGCCGCTGGCGACGGGTATGATCCGCATAAATGCGCAGACGCACTCTTGGACCAAGGGTCACAAGATTCGTGGCACAATTGTATTCCCTGGTGCTGGTTACGCCGAAGCTGCACTTGAAAATGGTGCCCGCACTATCACCAACATGCGTATCCTGCGTGCCTTTGTGCTTGAAGAAGAGGGTGCACCCAAGTACGCCCAATTCAAGCACACGGGCATTAACAATGGCTGGGAATTCCGCTCGTCGGGTAAAGGTGCGGTCAATGACACGGGTCTCTTGTACGACCAACTGCATGCCAGTGGTCAGATGTGGCCTGAGAGCACACCGATTGGTCCAGCGAATATCAAAGAGCTGTTTGGCGACAATTGGATTGAGGACTTTGACATTATTATGGACGGTGAGACATTTTACTCGCGTCTGCGCCCGAACGGCTCTATGCACACAGGAGCGTTTGGCTTGATCAACGAAGTGCGTGGTTCTACGAAGCGTGAAGATGACTACCTGGCATTTGTCGATGTGCCAGAAGACCTGTGGACAAGTCATGAAGCGTACGGCATGGTATTCCACCCAGGTTTGCTTGACTCAGCATTTCTCTGCACGTGGATTCCTGCCTTGTCATTTGAGGGCCAAAAGCTTGGTGTGGATGCTTTCCTGCCGAATCAGCTCGATATTTTATCTGTTCGCGGAACAGTGGATGAGATTCACAACGCCAAGCGCTTGGTCCTGCACGTTCAGACTCTTATCAGCAACGACACCGACATTAAGCACAATGTGCTCATGTTTGACCGTGATACAGGCAAGACACTAGTCTTCCTCAAAGGTCTGGAGTGTAAGCGTATCAAGGACACGGGACGTGTTCGTGAGGGCTACACTGAAAGTTGGGAGCCGCGTGCGTTTGACGCCTCACCCTCGCTCATGGAGGCTTGTACGATGGAGACAAGCGTAGCGTCTAAATTCCTCGAGAACATGAAAGGTGATGATCAATCAGGTGTGGTTGCCGAAGCCCTTGAGCTAGGCTCAGTGCGTGGTACACCACTCCAGGATGCCCTATTCGACGTGCCGAGTGTGTCACTTGAGCTTACCGAGGGTATAGTCTCCCTGGTTGATCGCCTGATAATGTCGTCGGTGAGCAAAACTCCGCGTCGCGTATTCCGTGTACTCGAGATGTATGCGCGCCACCGCAAGGTAAACTTGCAGCCCATCGTGGCTATGATGGAGCGTCGAGGCATTTATGTGGACCTCGTGCGTCTCAATGTTGCTAATGACCTGCGCGGAAGTGACGAGTTCCTAACCGGTCCCTATGACATTCCCGCATCCGTGGAGGAATTCGAACGTGCGGTACCCGCTTCGTTCGACGTTGCAATTATTTCTGACGTGTTGCGTGTTTCAAGCGACATCAAGGCAACGATGCAAAGCATCGAGGAACTGCTTGTTCCTGGTGGTGTGGCCATGTATTGCGAGGTTACGCCTACGACGCCATTTGGCAAGCTGTTCTTCAGTGAAGCGCCGGCGCCGCTCTCTTCTTTGAGTCTGCAGCCGTTCGGGGCGAGCCCGCTTTTCTCGCTTGGCTACGTGCGTCGTGACGAGAAGGCTTGGCCGGCGATTCCCGCCATTCCCAGCAAGCCATCAGCGGACGAGAGCAGCTTGTTCAGCTCACTGTCAGACGATGAGCTCGTGTACTTCCATCGACTTGGTACTGAGTATCTCCTTCCACAGGCCGTGCGTGACTTTTACAAGACTGACACGCCGGTCGGCAAAGTGTGGATCGTGGCGGACGATACAGTCGAAGGTGCTGCTGCGTTGGGCCTCGCAGGCACCTTGACGAACGAGATGCTTACTGTCAAGGGCATCTACGTTGCTGTTGACCCAGGCATGCCGCGTGCGCAGCGTGTCGGTCTCCTCGATATTTTGCACGTTCACGAAGAAGAGGGCTCGCTTGAGATGTTTAACGCAATTCGTAATGGTCGTTTGTATGGGCGTCGTCTGGTCAAGCAGCCTGAGGTGCAGCCCGCGAACCTCGGCCACCGCGACTGGGTGCTGGAAAACATCCAAGGCCAGACTGCCAGTATCAAGTCCTTGGCACCTCACATGCACTTTGTACCGAACCCTTCGGAGCACGATGTGATTGTGCAGACCGATGCTGTGGCTCTGAACTTCAAGAACGTGCTTTCGGCTATTGGTTTGCTGCCTGCCGAAGACTGCTTGTCTGAGTTCTCTGGTATCGTGCGTGAGGTCGGACCCAAGGTGACACGTGTCCGTGTTGGCGACCGTGTGATGGGCACATCGGGTGGCGTGCGTGAGGGTATCGTGGCGACGGCATCTGAGTTTGCTATGACCAAGGTGCCTGCGAACATGACGCCACTTCAAGCTGCTGCTTTCCCCATTGCCTACGGTACTGTGTGGCACGGCCTGGTACAGCTTGCTCAGATCCGTCCGGGTGAGACGATCCTGATTCATGCTGCCGCCGGTGGTGTGGGTCTCTGTGCCATCCAGATCGCTCAGCGTCACGGACTTGAAGTCTTCTGCACGGTGTCGTCTAAGGAGAAGCGTGACTTTATCCATAACCACCTCGGCGTGCCGTACGAAAATATGGCCAACTCGCGCTCCATCGGCGAGTGGACTCAGGGTGGTCGTGACTGGCTCGCTAAACGTGGTAAGACTGGCTTCGACGTTGTGCTGAACTCGTTGCAAGGTTTGGCTCTGCAGGCGGGTATTGATGTGCTCGGATACCTTGGCCGTTTCGTTGATATCTCAAAGCGTGACCACCTTGCCGGCAACCCTATGTCGATGAGCAGCTTCCTCAAGGCCATCAACTACATCGCTGTCGAGCTGGGTCTGCTGGGACGCCATGCGCCCGAGCGCATGGCGTCGCTACTCGACGAGGTCGCTGCCGTGCATGCTCGTGAGCCATTCAAAGTTATGTACAACCACGTCTTCGAGGGCGCCAAGGGTCTCATCGAGTCGTACGAGCTTATGGAGTCAGGTAAGCACATCGGTAAGATCGTGACAGACCTGTCAGCGTGTTGCCAAGAGCAGGCCTCCGAGAAGCTGTGGGACCCAACTCATATTTTCGATCCACGCAAGTCGTACGTGCTTGTCGGTGGCTGTGGTGGTCTGGGACCACGCCTGGCTGGTTTCTTGATCAACTACGGAGCACGCAGCATTATTTTGACTGGTCGTCGAGGTCACATCAGTCGCTCGGACCGCCTGGCTCTCGAACGTCTTGTTAATGACCCAGCGTTCCCGCACGTCACGATCAAGATCATGGCTGCTGATGCTCTCAAGCCTGAGGCGATGAAAGACGTTTTCGCCACAGCCAATTCGCTTGGCCCACTGGGTGGCGTATTCCTCATGTCAGTGGTGCTGCGCGACGATCAATTCCTCAATATGGACAAGGAGAAGTTTGAGACTGTCATGAACTCCAAGATTGGTGCCCTCAATGTAATCCGTAACACTATCGACATTGATGCACTCGATTTCTTGTTCTTGTTCTCGTCGACCTCGGCCCTCTTCTTCAATCCGGGTCAAATCAACTACAATGCTGCGCAGACGTACTTCAACCGCTTTGCGTGCGAGCACAGGAATGTTATCTCCTACGCCGTCCCGGCCATTTCAGATATTGGTGTGTACGCCGAGTTGCGTTCACGTTCGTCGAGTGCTGCTATGAAGGTTATGGATGCTCTTGCGTGCCCGTCTCGTGAATTGTGTGA
>ENA-OOJM01000310-OOJM01000310.1-human-skin-metagenome-genome-assembly--contig:-NODE-310-length-11125-cov-7.951671_pt1 | contig 11125 bp, 8 predicted proteins | sample MGYA00248875_ERZ500988 | MGnify/ENA primary metagenome ERZ500988 (study PRJEB25958, sample SAMN03398507) | human skin metagenome | study: EMG produced TPA metagenomics assembly of the Human Skin... | reverse complement strand
CACCGTCCAATGCCTTCTTGAGATCTTCGGTCGAGTCCAAGCCACGAGCCGATGAACTCGGCGCGCGAAGCACAATGTGAGCTGCGCGGCCGGGGAAGAAGGACGGGTCGTCTGCCTCCTGCAGGTAGTACCCACACTCGGCCTTTGCGTCTTCGCGGGAAATGCGAGGAACACCCAGCATCATCATCAGCTTGTCAAGAAGACCGTGCACGACCTCAAAACCTGCGGCTTTGTTGCTGTAGATAGCAGCCATATGGCGCTCATTGCGTGCCATACGCTGCGTCTCCGTCGGGTCCTTGAATGCCACATCAGAAACCTCAAACACCTGGATTGGAAGCGCATGCTTTTTGTTCTCACGAATCGTCTTGAGAATGCCTGGGAGAAGAGACGTACGCACGATTTGGTACTCAGACGTTTTGGGGTTCTCTAGGACAATGGCCGTTTTACCATCATCCGCGCGCTTCATCCATGCAAAGTTTTCATCATGTGAGCATAAAATAAGAGGAAGTACTTCGATCCAGCCAGCCTGGGCACATTCGTGACGAATAATATCGCTCAGCTTATTGATAGGAAGCGGTCCGCCTACTGTATTTGTGGTCGGGAACGTCTTGGGCAGGTTGTCGAAGCCATGCGCCACAGCCGCATCTTCCATAAGGTCACATTCGTGTAGGATATCAGGGCGAGTTACCGGCACTTGAACTTCCACCACATCTGGATCCGTGGCCGACGGCTGAGCGCCATGTCCCATGCGCCGCAGCAGACCTGCGATCTTCTCCGCATCCTGATCCAGGCCTGTACAGCGATTCACATACGAAACACGCACCGTGGTTTCACGCGCATCAAGGTTTGGCGTAATGACCTCTTCTCCATCAGGGTATACGACACGAATCGGCTCAACAACGAATGGTTCTGCGCAGTATTCTGAGAACATCGCAACCAAGTCGGAAATCACAATGTCCAGCTTTGTCTTGTCTAAGGCAGTCACATCAATAAACACATTCTTCGTGTCGAGCTTAATCTTAGAATGGTTCGAATTAATAATGGGCGGCATTGACAAAACACGCTTCTGCTGGTCGAAAATAATAGGATAGACCGGACTGTCACGAATGATGTGCAAGTAGCGGCCCAGATGACGGTCCGTTTCATACAGATCCATGAGACCAGAGCCGGTAAACTCCTCTTCATGATTGAGTGGAGCAAACTTGATGTCATTCGGTGGTAGGGCATCATACACAAACGGCGCCTCGATCGTGTCCAGGTCGTGAGTGCCGATAGACACAAGCGTGCGCTGCCTAGCCAAGTTCTGATGAATCTTATCTTGAAAGTCGATAAAGTTGTTGTATCGCTCTTGAGTAAAGGTGATGTTGCGCAGCACAGCGCCAGCAAAGTAAGGGCGGATACGGGCCGTAGCGGGCGCCAGCTTCATGGTCAAGAGCTCCTTAGGTTGCGACAAAGTGTACTTTGGAGGCTCCTGCAGTCCGAGAAACACACGAAGAGCTCGCAAAATACCCTCAAAGCATAGCAAATCGTAACGGTTCGCTGGAATATCGATCTTGAGTTGCGGGCGTTCATCGGTGCCTGCCACCTCTTCAGTCGTGTCTTCATCGAGTTCAATTCCAAACTGGAAACAGAGCTCATCGAACTCCTGCGTAGTGTATTCGTGACCAAGTCCTTCGAAAAGGAGTGCCTTGTCAACACCAACCGTCGGCATCACGTTCAGGTGATGGAAAACGAAGTGGGCGACTCCGGCCACCCAGCGGTTTCTAGCACCACGTGGCACCGGCCGAAATTCCCCATGGGCTCTACGCTTACACTACTACGTGAGTGAGTACTTGGGACCGCCTCCGCCCTCAGGCACCGTCCATTCAATAGACTGATCAGGCGTCTTGATAGAACATGTCTTGCAGTGAATGCAGTTCTGACTGTTAATAACGAGCTTCTTTCCGCAAGCATCCTCTCGGCCGTTGGCATCCTCCTTGTTCACATATTCATATACAGCAGCGGGGCAAACACGGCCGAGTGGACCGTCAAAGACGCCCACATTACGCTCGACGTGTCCCTTGTAGTGACCGTCCTTTACGACAAGGTGTACCGGCTGATTCTCGGCGTGGTTCGTTCCGGTGCGCGAAACAGACGTCAGGATATCAAACGAGAGTTTTCCGTCGGGCTTAGGGTACGAGATGGGCTGGCATTGGTCTTTCGGTTTTGTGTACTGATAGTCTTCCTTCTCATGATGGAGCGTCCAAGGAACCTTGCCCTTCAGGAACATGGTCTCCAGGCCAGAGTATATCAGGGCCCCCAGGAATCCAAACGCGTGGAAACTGGGACGAATGTTGCGCACCTCATACAGTTCTTTCATGATCCAACTGTTGTCAAGCTTGTTCTTGTACTCTGCAATATCAATAGGAGCATATGGGTCGTTCTCACTGCGATTAGCAAGCGCCTCCACGGCTGCCTCAGCGGCAAGCATACCACTCTTCATGGCATTGTGCGTACCCTTGATCTTGGGCACGTTGAGGAATCCGGCAGAGCAGCCCACTAGCGCACCACCCGGGAAGTGAACCTTAGGGATAGATTGATATCCACCCTCGTTGAGAGCACGAGCGCCGTAAGCCAGGCACTGACCACCCTCAAGTACCTTGGCAAAGAAAGGGTGGTGCTTCATGCGCTGGAATTCCTGGTAAGGGCTAAGGTAGGGATTACTGTAGTCAAGACCCACCACAAGACCAAGCGAAACCATGTTGTCATCCATATGGTACATGAACGAACCACCATAAGTATCGGTGGACAAGGGATAGCCCATCGTGTGAGCCACGAGACCAGCCTCATGATTCTCAGGCTTCACGCGCCACACCTCCTTTATACCGATACCATAAGTCTGAGGATCAGCCCCGACTTCCTCACGGAGTTTTAGTTCCTTCATGATCTTGAGAGAAAGGGAGCCATGAGCGCCCTCTGCAAACAAAGTAATAGGTGCTCGGAACTCCATACCTGGCTCATAGTTGTCCTTGGGCTGACCCTCTTTGTTCAAACCGATGTCGTTGGTGACAATACCTCTAATACCGCGCTTGTTACCATTCGCGTCTTCGTCCCAAACGATCTGCGCGCCAGCGAAACCGGGGTAAATTTCGACTCCAGCTTCTTCAGCCTGCTCACCCAGCCATGTCGCAACGCGCGAAAGCGACACAATGTAATTGCCCTTGTTGTTCATCTGCGGAGGATGAGGCATAGGGATAGATCCTGTCTCAGTCAAGAATACCATCTTGTCGTGTAGGGCAGGTTGGTTCAAAGGCGCACCCTTTTCCTTCCAGTCAGGAATAAGCTCATCAAGCGCATTGGTCTGAATGACTGCGCCAGAGAGAATATGGTTACCGATTTCTGCACCTTTCTCAAGAAGAACAACGCGAATGTCTTCTCCTTTTGCTTCTGCGAGTTGCTTTATCTTAATGGCAGCACTAAGACCAGCAGGTCCACCACCAACGATAAGTACATCCACCTCGTCCACAACGCGCTCTTCTTCCTGCATCTCTTCCGCTGTGTCCTCCTCACGAAGAGCATTTCCAGCATGGAAGAAACGACGGCATGGGGCGGGTGAGAACTTGGCAAGACGGATGCCTCTACAAGCACCAGACACAATAGAGCGCCTTGACGCAAATGCAAAAGAATGGCTTACTCGACTGAGAGCAGAGACCCGTGGAACTCGAGCAACTTGCCTAGCAAGCATGTTGTCAGGAAAATCTGCCTTAGACCGGTTTGTGTGGGAACACCGGCCGGTTGTGAAGGAGCACGCTATAAATTTTCATCCAATCAAAAATACATATTTGATCATCAAGGCGGGGAACGGCTCAGCCTTTATGCAGCTAGTTTTAGTATTGCTTACGGGCAAAACGAGAATGTCTCATCAAGGAACGAAAAGGGCTCGCGAGGCCACAACCGCGCGTCCTAGGTTACTTCGAGGCTAACACTGGCCCAAACAAGACATAGCCAACAAAGGATTGCTGAAAATCACTATACACGTACTAGCAAGCCTTTTTAAAAAACCAAAGACGTAGAATGATGTCACATCAACGTCGTAACATATACATGAAAACCTTAACACAAGAGAATGTACTTCTCGACCTAACAATTGCAAATGAACCCTTTTCGTGATGCATAACTTATTCCAATAGTAACGATTCGGAGCGAGGGAAGCATGGTAGTCGATCCCATAAGTCCATCACACTTGCGAGGCATTGCGTCAACGGGTGTTTTGCGACAACTTAATTCAGGAAGCTCCATGAAATGGGGAAAATACCGAGGTCCATGTCGCCGTCAGTGAGCTCCGAGAAAAGACCCTTGCTGAGGTCGAGTGATCCTTCCTCACATGACGGGCACGAGTCGGCCACAACAGCATGGATGACCTTCTTGTTTTTCTCGTTCACGATACGAATGAGTTTACCGCAGTGTTCACTCTTTTTATCTGTGCTGCCATACTGGTGGGCGTTGAGAGCCACAATATGATCAGCGTTTGTGCTCCACCAACCGCAGTTGCCCTCACTCTTGTCAGCAGCGTACCATGTGGCCTTACCGCCAAAGATTCCACGGCTTTGGACTTGAGAGGCAGGAGCGGCAGCGACAGAGGCAATGAGAGCGGCGGCAGCAGCGACGAACGAGAACTTCATTTTGTTCGGGGAAAAGGCCTACTCGGAGAGCAAGGATAAGTCTTCGCTTTATATGCTTATTGCACTGTACTTCGGCTTGTATCTGTGAAAACTTTATGCAACATACTCCCCCAGATGCCCTACATGTCTCAACGTAGCCACCCCAGAATTGCTGGAGCGTAGTAAAGAATTAATATCTACTTGCCCTCTTTTTGAGAATCTTCCCACCTCATTTGGCAATATTCTGTCAAACAGGTCCAACTTGTATGTGGAGCACAAAAATCAACGAAGCTTGTATATTCGGGGTACATGTCTACCGTGATTGTGGACCATTGGGGCATGCTATGAACGTACTTTATCTAATATTTGCTAAGGATTGCATGTATGCACATAGGTTTTCTGGCACGACTAGTCCCCTCAAATTCTACCAAGCAGTATGGCATCAGCTTGACGTAATCAATGTTGGGATATCTTCGGCTCAGTCGCGCGTGGAGGTGGGATCTGCTGTTACGAGGGCGACATGGCATCTGAGCAAATCAAGTCTATTCTCGCGCAGTTTCAAGAGGTGCAGGATGGTATGACTACATCCGCTTTTAATCTAACATGACAGAGCTCAACAACGTAATAGATACACATCAACAACTACTTTCTCAGTTGTCTGAAAACCACCAAGTGCTCAAGGTGGGTGGATTTTCTTCGTTCCAGGCTAACGTGACAGGAATTTGAAAAGCTCGAACCCGATGCGCGCGTATTCAAGCGACTAGGCCCCGTACTTCTTACTCAAGACTTTGCTGAGGCAAAAACCAACGTTGAAAAGCGCATCGATTTTATTCAAACAGAATCGTACGTCATGCATATGCACTCATGTTCTGCAGCCAACGAGTTGACAAGCGAATCGAGCATCTTGTCTCCAAACGTAATGAGCTACAGACTGAGGTAAGAGTCATATTACTAATGTACAAGATTGTGAAGTCGAAACAAGCTCCGTAAACATTTATACCCACTACTCTTGCTGTAGCCGTGCAATTTCAGCGCGAATCTCTTCTTGACTTTGCCTTAACGACGCCATATCGTCTAGTTTGCGTAATTTTAGGGCTGATTCCATGTATTCGCTCAAAAGAGTGTCCTGCACCTCGAGCGCATGTAGTTGTTCTTGGATATGTCGAGGAACCTCTTTCTTGGATGCATTGGACGTAGGCTGAGAGGAGAGACCTTGCAAGGGAATCATCTAGTCATGGTGAGTACGGTATACGTACATTTCGCTGCAAAAATAGGCTTGCACGCGCGAATATGGCCTGCTGTAGTCGCTTTTGTGTCGCTGATGTCACTCCATCTACGATGGGCGGCATAGACTCGATTCTGCGCGCAAGTTGTTCAAATTGTGAAAAGCGCGCGAGCAAGTCTTTTCTGGCTTGGAAAGCATTGGCCTGTAATGCATGACTGTCGCGCACAGTCGATGCTAAAGATAAGTCGGTATCGTGTTTTCTTTGGTCAGTCTTTGTGCACTTACTTTAATCCCAAAATCATTTCGTGGAAATCGGGCAGCGCTTCATTAATGTCTTTTTGAAGAATAAGTAGGTTCTTTGCAAGTTAGTCGTGAAATACATACTTGATACAAGGAACATAGTGGCATGTCATCTGGTCTCCGATTTCGGAGCATTATACGATAAACGATGGTTTTACAGGAGCGACAAAAACGAATTCCGTCTTTTTCAGCAGCTTCATAGTCGCGCCATTCAGTGGATGTAGCAGGGGTATCAGGTCGTTTAGGAAGATCACGCAGTGTTTTGTTAGATGCATCGCATAACATTAGCGAGCTGCAAGGCTCCCATGACTCTAGCTGTTTTGCATGCATTTCTTCGTCGTACAACAGCACATGGGGTAAACGTGGTGAAGAGCATACCAGCTTGCCACACAATCGACAATGATGCCGGCGAACCGCTAAGGAGAAAGGGGTCTGACATATGCAGCATCGCGGATGCTCGCCAGCTTCTTGCCACTTCACAACACGTTGTTCAGCAACTCTCCGAGATCGCTGTCGGCGTTGTAATTGCCGCTCATGTTGGGAACTAAACACATCCCAAATTCGATCGCCTCCAATCTGCCAAAAATGAGATGACCCCACAGTTTGCGGCAGCTCAAACTCGGGAGAGTAGATAGTCATAAGTTTTCCCAGGCGACGCTCCATACGCTGTTCATTCAAATCCATCATATCGACATGCTTAGCTCGCCTTTCCAAAAACTCATCTGTTCGGTGGCGTACGACACCTTTCGGTTGAAAGCCGGGTCGATAGGGGACTTTTCTCGTTGTATATTCGGCTCCATATTCCATAGGGAGAGAATTGATGCGCCGGACAGGCTCCATGGTCAATCGGAGTGAGGCAGGTGTTTCCAATGCGATCTTTCCGGATGACGGAGAGGCAGATCGAAATGGCGAAACAGCATCTGAACCGATCTTTTTTAACGAAGATAGTTGGTCTAGCGGCTCGACCTTTTCAGAGACAGGACGGCTTGCCGACATGATACGCAGCGGCGACCCATCTCGAGAGTTCATGGGGAAACCTTGTTCTGACGCGGATCGAGATGGGGAGAGGCTTGGGTGACTCGTGGTTCGTATTGGGGACTTGCGCTTCATATAGGGCGTATATAGTAGGTTTCCATAATTTAAAGCCGGAGTGTTGGGATGCTCGGCATCGCGTGGCTCCGTCTCCCCTCGCTGATGCATTTGTCGTTAGACGCGACACAATCTTGCCAAGTGGAGAAAATGGATCTACGTTCCGTCATGTAGGTTTTACCACATGCATGCTATACAATTACAGTCGTCGAAGCGCCATAAGCTGCACTTCGAGTTCAGAATTAGCCAATTGGCAGTTTTCAGGCTCATCCATTCGCGACCGCAAAACATCCCATAATGAATCCAAGATGAATTCGGTCGCACCCTTGCTGAGTTGTCCCCGTTCCTGAAGCACCATACGGAAATGGCCCTCGTACACGTTTTTAAACATCTGAAGGACATGATCATTATACGATTCTCGTGTAATTTTTCCCGCCTTTAATGCAAGCCAAGCTGGTTGAGGCAAGTGTAATGGATTGGGCTCACTTTGCAGAGTCACGACCTTTCCCGCATCAGTGACAATTTCCTTCAAGTCACTTTTGCCCAATCCGCAGCTCCAGTCCAAAGACCAGACATCCGTAAATTTTTCCAAAACGCGCAGTGTCTGCTTCTTGGTGCGTGGATACATTGGCAGCGTCAACATGTGCCGTGCCACGTCCACTTTCATCATACCACATGACACCAAGCGCTGAAGACATGGCACGATCATGTCTGACATCGTGTTCCATATGTTTTTAGGTCTCGGTTCGACACTAGCTGTCTCTGTTGTTGCAAGTCGAGAAGCATCTTTTCCAGACATCGCCGCTGGCGATTCTAACGAACGCTTGGTATGAGAGGCCGCGACTTGACTCTGTCCTGATGCTTCTTCCGTGACCGACTCAGATCTTGCAATAAACGCCATGACATAGATACCACCACGTCGAAACTCTTTCGCGCGAGCGCTCAAGCTCATAGTGAGCTCTGCATGCGCCATTGAAGCAATCGAGACATTATTTGTGGGCGCATGTGTCCAGTGCAAATCCATCAAACTGAACCCAAGATGCAGCGTGTCTGGTGGCACAATACGCGAGCCAAAAGGGCGCATCACTGACATTGAGAAAATCGCATTTTGCAGCGAAGGATTTCGTGACGATTGCCACAACGGATCCAAGTAGGACTCTGGGTGTGTGTCCAGCATATGCTGAAACGAGCGCAAATCAGACTGCTCTGAATCTTCATGGATTATCACAAAATTGACCCAGTCTGCTGTTTCTTCCGCATATCCTGTTCTTGAAGCCCGCCTAGCTTCAAGACGTTGGCTTTCATGAAAGGAGGGATCCTTTTCCAATTTTCCTCTGACACGTGCCACGAAGCATTCAATCATACTTTTAAACATATGCACCGCTCGCGAATGCATACAGCCGTACTCTGTCAAGAAAATGGTCGCGTATGAGCTGATAGGAATCGTTTCGATCAAACTAGGCAATACCGTGCTTATCTTGGCCCTAACACCCGGTCCGAACTGGTTGTTATGCGAGCCTGACGCAAAATCAGAAAAAAAAGAAGCACTGCTCGCAGATCCTGAAGAATTCAAGGGAGGCCGGGTCACATAAGTCTCACCCTGATCTGCTCGGTCAGACAGAGTTGGAAAAAAGCCTTGCTTAGGCGCTTCCGAGTTACTCTGCAAGTCATGAGACGGCTGAGGAAACATATAATTGCCGGTAAAATGACTCATGTGCCGTAAAGCAGTATACTCCGTCTTGGGTACGGGTTTATCGCTTCGTTGTGAACTGAATGCCGTGGCAGATGGTTTCTTTGGAGCCTCTTGCGAGCTGGACCAAGTACTAATAAGATCCGAGCCGTCATCCGATGCAGATGAGATATATTGCGATGACAAGACTTGTTCAACAAGCTGCCCGGAAAACTTTCCCTGCAAGATGTCGTCTGTTTTTAAGTAACTGTACGCAATGGGCATGTTGGGGGAGTAATTATGCCACGGTGCATTTGCCATGCCATTGGTTTGATATGGCGCATCCTCTCTCGAAGATGCTGCTGAGCTCGGCTCATTGTCATATTGTGCTTGTGCCAGAGGTGGTAGATCGTCGCGCTCCAAGTGATGCCACGTCCGAGCTGCATTCTGTTGACAAGAGTCGCAGTCCAGCTTATCCGTCGAATCATATCTTGACACTGTGGAAATGGGCTCAAGCTTTACCCCAGATGTCCCCGACGAATTTATGCCAGTGTCAATACCAAGGTTCAGTCGGCCCATGCCTTTCACGGGGTTTCGAATTGGATTCCATTTGAGAGGGTCATAATATTCCGTTTCGCCATCCAACTCATGATCCTTCATTGTGCAATAAACTGATTTGCACTGTTATGGTGGATGGGCGCGATAAAATGGGTCAAAATCGGCGTCAGATACAAAATCTCCCGTGAATGCCACTTGCTTGCCAAATGTGTCCGCCGAGAGATAACAGCTGCCGAGCATTTTGATTTACGAAACGGGGGCCATGAAGGCGTTCGGGCCTATCAATCAAGTCCTTGTGGAACATCACGTGCTTGGAATGATTGTGGAGGGCGTGAACCGGGATTGCGAATTGGGCACCTTTGGGTGATGCAGAAATACCCCCCTTTAATCGCGCATTATTCCGTTTAAGGTTTTCGAATCCTGGCGTGCAACGCCTAAATGAGAATGTGCAACTTTTGAGAATACTCAGGTATTTGAGGGAAAGAAGGTCGAATGGTGATTGTCCCATAACTTATCACTACTATATTTTAGCTCAGTTGGCTGTATCAATCCATAGGAGCATCTTGTACACGTCCCCACTATTCATCTGATTCGTATTCAGGACCCTCATGTCAATGAATCCATTATTCTACGTGTTGGGCACGATTCAGAAATTGGTATGATGTAGAGCAAACTATCACCTGGAATGAGGACAACCCCAAGCTATATACATCAGAGGTCGCTGAGGCACATCGTAGACACAAATGCTCGTTTTTGCAAATATGCGCGGATCTCTCCTCTTGGGGCCAGGGTGGGACATACGATGTCTAGCATGTACATGTACCTTGTAAAGGCCATAAATTTTTGTAGCATTCAATTGGAGAAAATGTAAGCGTCCTTCGGAATCAACACAATTTACATCTTGGCGCATCAACAAAATCAGTCCTTGATAACAGAACTCGAATTCGGAATGGAAAGTTTTTTTTTAAAAACTGCTATTTCGCTGTAGCACGGTCGCTTCGACGTAGCCTCTCACCTATGGTGTCGATTTATTTAGGGTTCAAGGCTCGTTTGTTTCATGTTACAGACAGTGCGGATAACACATTCACTAGATTTTACAAGCCGACCGAGCACATATGTCTTGGCTTTAGAAATACGCCTTTCTCCTCATCGATTCCGCTTGGGTAAGGTCTAAGTGTGCTTGATACGTCATCTTAATTGACATTTGATATGTACATCCACTTATACAATGCTAATGTCATCAAGTCGAGTTTCATTATTCATGAGTTAGGATATGTCACTTGCACGAGGGGTTTTGACTCTGCGGCTTCTCAGGTCGTCGGATGCAATCTTTTAAATCGATGATCGTGTACAGCGCGAAGGCAAGTTACGCCTGCTGTTCTCTGGTTAAAAAAGCTTTCATTAAGAAAGGTCTCAAAAACTAGTCTCAGTGGCTTTTTAAGCCTTTTATTTCGATGCTGATTTCAACACGTTTGATCATCTTAAACTAGGCTCCACGACGATCTTTTTGTCCCCATGAGCCACCAACGCACAGACCAACCTTTAAGCACGCCTTATGTGACAGCTGTTGAAAGCATTAGGGGCTATATAAACACGATAGGGAACTAAACCAGACCTGCAAACCAAATCACCCGGCCAGGTGAC
>ENA-OOJM01000303-OOJM01000303.1-human-skin-metagenome-genome-assembly--contig:-NODE-303-length-11699-cov-7.643336_pt1 | contig 11699 bp, 8 predicted proteins | sample MGYA00248875_ERZ500988 | MGnify/ENA primary metagenome ERZ500988 (study PRJEB25958, sample SAMN03398507) | human skin metagenome | study: EMG produced TPA metagenomics assembly of the Human Skin... | reverse complement strand
TACTTCACTTTTTCATTCCAGCTAGGCAATCCAGATAACAAAGCATCATCATCAATACTAGTATCACAGCTCATAATTACTGGTTTCTGATGCGCAGTTCTGCACGGTCTGACCTGCCACAAAAAATTGCTTGTCCAAAGCCTGCTGCGTTCGAGGCCACCATGTACCAGCGGTGTCCCATATCTCACGTGACCTTTGGCACTCGGTCTCTTCCGAATCGCAGTCGTCAGCTATCCATCACCAATATAACTGATCATGGTGCGGATTGAAGAAGTTCAAGACGAAACCGAAAAACTCAGGCAACAAGGTCTTGCTACCGAGAAAGATGACGAGGATGAGTGGGAGGCTATCGATGCAGATACCGACGACGTATGTGTATTATACTGCCTTTTTAATGACTAACACAAGCAGGATGATGATCTCTCAGATGACGAAGACGTGGATGAACGTGGCGTAGTTCTTGCCAATGAAAGTCTCTGGGATCGTATTGCTGCATTGAGGGACATAATATCTCCCACTACGCGTGCTAAGTTGTCAAAAATGTGGCAGGTGACGTCGGCATATGGCTTCTTTGGCGGCTGGATTGCCGGCAAGCTCATTTGGATTGGTGTGACGTCTGCTTTGGTAGTAGGTCTTCCATTTGCTCTGGCTGTTGAGGATGAGAGTCGCTTTGCTGTACAAGAAAAAGAAATTGCTGCTCAGCAACAAGGTGCCGGTGTCCCAACAAACCCGCTCTCGCCCCCTGGTGTCTCTGGTCAGCCTGAGGGTCTTCGCCCGCCGGGCTTTTAACGACCGTCGCACTGCACCTCGTATTCGTCTATGCCATAATATATTCATAGAGAGAGGTGGTTTATAGCCCAACTAAAATGAATCACTTAGCGAAGCATTTTTCACAATGGCAGTCGCGCGTTGCTGTGTAACGAATCAGTACATGATCATCCCCATTATAAATCGGGCTGAGGCATTTGGCGCCTTCGTTGCTCCTTCGATATATTTGGTTTGATGCATTTATTGAGAATTTGCTAATGGTACACTATTCATAAGATACAATCATCGTTGATTTTTAAATATCCCGAAGGCTGGATACTGTTTCGCTGTTATATTGAACACGGCAAGTAAGAACTGTGTGTAACACAACTCTAAGTTGTTACTTTTCATTGCTAGGTTTCGTGTTGTTCGACCCATCTTTTGTAGTTGAAGACACGACAGGTCTTGTGTTAGAAGTTTCATTAGCAACAGTGACACTAGCAGAGCCACCAGCAGCATTCTTTTGAGCATCAGCCACAGAAAATGAAGGCCTCGTGTACAAATTTGAAGATGCGGCAATCAATGCCTGACGCATATGCGTCCAGTCGGTTGACAACTTCAACAAGTTGGCTTCGTCGAGTAGGGACATGCGGAAGCGAATAAAACGCTGATCAAAGTCGTCTAACACTGCTTCTTCATCGCCTTCCATTCCTCCGAGACCCAGCAAACCAAGACCCGCATATCGCCCGCCATCTTCATCATATCGCCAACGTTCAGCGAGTTTCTGAGCACGTTCCATCTGCTCTTCCACCGATTCGACCACTTCTTCCCTAGTTGCAAGAGTACTTTGTGATTGAAGCTCAGGTGATTTGTCTTCATCCATAGGCTTTGAGTCTTCCTGGTCAATATCTGTGGCCTGAGTGCTTTGACCATCACCCATCTCATCCGAACTCTGTGTTCCAACCGTCGAGTCTGATGCTGTACTAGCCAAATCAGTATTTTGTGGCTCAACGTGGTAAACACCAGCTTTATTCAAACGCCTAAAGTTCAAGTCTGGATCATGGGTCAACGGTTCTCGCGGATCCTTTGAATTCAAAGGGTCCCAAGATAGATCAGGTGTAGGCAGGAGCATTGGCGCCACCCGCGAAGACTGAACCACGGGTGCATATGAACGGAAGGCATCAAATCCAGCATGAATTCTGTTGAATCCATCCATGCGTTTCATCGAGTCAGAGGAACGGTCAAAACCGAAGGTAGCAAGTGGGAATCCGTTTTGGCGTTGTCGAGGCCAGGCGCCAATGTTAGCAGGCGCAGGGCTAACTGCAATGGGGCGACGATCCAGAAACACTCGTCCTCCACGGCCGACGCGTCGGCGGAAGCAAGACTGTCGTCCGGGCCGCGCAAATGGATGATTGGACCAAAAATGGGTATCATTGTTGTCAGACTGAATTGGTCGGAACGCACGTATCGGTGGTGGCGCAACTGATGGCTGGAATGCGGAGTCTGTGAGGTCTTCCATACCTGCATCTGCCTGCTGCCTCATTGTACATTCATTGTCGATGTACTGCTGTACAGCAATCATGCGGTCCATAATAGAAGATACACCAGTCGAAGTGTTTACATGTTCCATTCCAGCTTTGGTAGTCGACTGAGCATATTCTGGTTCCGCTTTAGGGCGTCGTAACTTGAGCACTGTTGATGATGTAGAGGAGGCCGCCTCATCAACCTTACGCTTTTTCTTCAGCAATTGAGTATGTTGAGTGGCTGTTGTAGAGGGTACAGGTTCGAGAGGGTCAGGCTGAATTCCAAACAAGAGACTCTCATCTTCTTTACCTTTACTTGGACCAGTGATATCCCAACTGCGCTTTAGTGCCAAGAGTTCTTGCGCTTTTGTCCAGCATCCCTTAGCCTGTTTAACGCTAAGTTCCTTCAAACGTTCCCGCTGAGCAATCATGAAAAACAAAGACGCAGCTTGACGCATTTCGACTTCAAGTCGAACAAGTTTTTCAAGCTGCAGGGTATCTGTCTTACGCGTTTTACGTGCACTTTTGACTTCACGGCGACGAAAGCACACATAAGGGTCATTCTCGTTGCTCTCATCAAAGTTAAGTGATGGCACAATCGGCCTTCCCTCACGAGCTTGGCGGCGAAGTTTCCACCACGAGTACACTGCATGAGCGCCGGGCTTAAGTAAATGCAGATATCGAAATGGATTTTTTGCTGACCAGGCTAGTTCCCCTGAGCCTTGTTTCGGAGAGTTTTTGCTGTTATTGTTCTTCCCTGCTGGAGTGGGAACACTCGAAGAAAGATCATTGGGGAGAGCTGGAAGTTCTGGGAGAGCCAGCGCAGAGCACGAAGAGTTGGGTTCAAATTGGGGCAGAAGCTCAGAGAGAGGTGGGAGTTTAGACATATCAAGTTCCAACAAGGGATGGCGCTCACATGTCGTACGTTCAAACACATACATTATTGTCTCGAATTCATCCTCTGAAATAGAGCAATATTTTGATGCATCCTTGCGCATGAGAGCCTCAATACGAGCCGCCTCTGACTCAGTGGGTTCCTCTTTGGAATCTTTCAGTGCTTTTTCCAAATTAGACTGAGCCTTTTCGTTATGCTTGTCCAACCATCCTTTGTCGTCCTCATCCATGCAGTAGGGAGAACCGCGGTTACAAGCTTCCACTGTGTCCGAGAATCGGACATATGTGACAGGGTCAAAATACACATTCGTCGGATATTGCTCATGATATTGTGCTTGTGACAAGACTTCCACACTTTGCGGGGTGGGGATGTGATATTTTTTCGTCGACGCATTACCAACGTTATCCACCTGAGTGGAAGAAAGCGCAGCCTGCAAATGATATTCAGTGATTTCATGTGAGTCTACACCAAAGTTTGAATCTTGCTGATTGTCGCTAGATTCAAATTCTGGCGCGACAGCGCTCACAAAGGCGTTGGCAGCGTCATTCTGGAATGCACCTCGATGAACAGCAACTGGAACGTTAGTAAGCGTCTTCGAGGCTCGAGTGACTGGGATTTAATTTTTCAATACCGTAAAATTAAATCCCAATATCCCAGTATGCTGAGATACGATAGCCACCCACTGAGCTAGGTATACGTACTCTTTTGCTTGTATGAGAGCTTCTTGTTCCGCATACGACTGCTCGTCATATGTACGGAAGTGAAAGGGGAAGAGGAAGCGTGTCCGATGCCCGACCCACGAGGGGTGGTGGCGGTTACCGTCGAGACTTGTGCAGTCATTATCGATAGAAGCGGACACTCAACGGTACTTCAGACCAATGAAGGACTGAAGCACTATACGATGAGCACCGTAGAATGTAGTATAGTCGGGTAGGGAAACCCGGAAGCAAAGTCCCTAAGCCCGCTAGGACGACCGTATGTCCAATATGCCACGCAGGGGCGGGTAGTCACTGGGTCCCTCTGCGAGTCAGTCTGCGTGAAAACAAACGCCACCGACCGGAAAAATAGCCAACCACCAAATCGGGATGACCACTGGCTGCCTACAAGGTCACATACCAGTGTTGTCGGCTTTTTATTTTCGCATTTACCCAGGACATAACCGAGTCCTTCACGTGGCCATAAGTCCATACGAAATATCGGGTGAGTGGAGGGCATACCGCTAGGAACGGCGCCGCTTGCCACGATGCGGCTTTCCACGGCTATGGTTTGAGTGAGCCATACGCTTTTCCTGTAGCTATTGGAGATGTGTGAGTAGCCATAAAAACGTACCTCTCCAAATTTGCGCTTCGAGTATGACACTGCGCCTGAGTCCCTCATGAGCTCGCCCACAACTGAATTTGCACGCTGTGTCTTGGTGAGCACAGAAGTAGGTTCCAAGCCACCCCCCACTACTTTGCCAAGCTGTGCATATTTTGGGACAGAGCGCTCAGATCCTGTCCCACCGCTTCCACGATAGAAACGTTTAGGGTCTAAAGCATTACGCAATCGAATGGCAGTTAGCTGTTGTCGCATCTCTTTTCCTGTGGCAGCTCGTGCATCACCGCCTGTATAGCTTGACTTGCCCCCTTCAATGCGTGAATCCTTAGAAACATTTTTTGATGAAGATCCTGGGAACGCAGGCATTCCAAACCATTCTGATCCGGCACTTCGGCGGCGATATTCATCCAATTCACGCTTTGATGGCTTTTTCGCGACAGGTGTACCACCCGTCACTTCAAGAGCTGAGAGCGAGTCTTCATGGGTATCTGGAAGAACGGAAAGACGATTTCTGTGCTTCTTTGGCTTGTTTTTGTCCAGCTGAGATGCATTCACACTATCCTCCTTTGCGGTACGAGGTACCATGATAGTTTCATCATCATCTAGTCTTATCATTTCCGTCCCATCAGTGAAACTTTCCTTTATGTTATGAGTCGGATCATCTAGATTCGATTTCTCTTGATATGCTTTACGCGAGGCTTCGATTAGCGCCGCCTCTTCATTCTCCCACATGATGACAGGGAAAGAGGATGAATCTACCAGGCCATGCACATATATTTAGGTGGGCCCTCAATCAAAAAAATTTTGGTGTCTCACGTGGCAAAAGCGCATTTCGTGTCGAGCACTGCAGCAGCGATATTTTTTTCTCGTGGCACGATGGGCAAGGGGCGCGGTCGTCGCGCCAGCGGCTCGCGTGGTCCTAGTAGCAAAGATGCGATGCAAATGCCCGAAAATGTTTTTCAGGATGATGTCGATGCTTTTCATGCGTCTCGCGATAAGATTCTGTTGGATGAGGAGGAAGACCAAGACGATGGTGAATACGACTTTGCAGGTGATCATCAGGAGGTGCTTGGTTTTGAGCCAGACATGAATGAATCCGATGGAGAAGATGAGGAAGAAGAAAGGGAGAGTGAGAAAGACGAGGATGGCCAAGAGGATGATGGCGATTTCGACCGATACCAAAACATGATTCTACCAGCGTCCTTGGACGAAGACTCTCTTTTACGACGCGCTGCACGGGACGAAGCACATCATGAGCAAGAGGAAGCTTCAGAAGATGAGGACCAAGATGGAGGTCTTGGTTGGGGTCGGAACAAGTACTCCTACTACAGCGGCAATACCTTGGAGGGCTTTGACTCAGACTCGGATATGGATGAAGACAAGGCTCATGAGCTGGAAACGAACGAAGCTATTCGACTTCAGCGTCAGAGTCGCGCAGAAATGAGAGATGATGACTTTGGTCTAGATGCTATCCATGCGGAAGAAGCACAGATTGCCGCGGACGAACAGAGTGAAGCTGCGCGTGCCAAACGGCGACGTGAATTGGATTCAGCAGAAGCCGGTGAAGCTGATGAGCTAGCGTCCAAATCCAACGATGAGCTTGTTTCTTTGCTCGAGCACCGCTCACCCATTGTCCTGGCTCTTATTGAAGAGTTTCGCGATTCCTTGCATCAGCTCAAGGAGGAGAGCGCCACTGTGGAAGCGATTACTGAAGAGGGCGAGACGCAGCTCGCTGAAATTGCTCATCTCTATATCCAGTCGCTGTCCAACTACACCATGCTTCTATCGTTCTTCTTCCAACTTGCCTCGTCGCCACGTATGCTGGCCCAACCCGAGTCCCTTCTCACACATCCTGTCATGGCTCGTCTCACTCAGTTCAAGCATGCTATGTTAGAGATGAAAAACCTTGGTCTCTTCGAGCCTCGTGATGAAACTGTCAATGAAGGCGTCGATCGTGTGATGGGCGCGCCTACAATGGAGGATGCTGAGTATGAAGAGTTGGGTGACTTAGAACCCAATGAATTACAGGAATTATTGGCCGATGCTAGGGATGAGCCATCATCGAAAGAGGCCCCTAGGAGAAAAAAGAAGAGCAAGTCACAGCGAAACGTGGAAGAGCCTGCACCACACGTGCTGGCCGACGTTGCCAGGGTCAAGGCCAGCGATACTGAGCCCCGCCCAATGACGCATTCTTCGGCCCCTCTTCCTGAGTATGATGATGCCTATGGCGAGCCAACACTTATGCACAGTGTGGAACGGCAAGACAAAGCCCAGCGCCAACGAGCCGTCCAATTCCAAGCATCCGCATTGGATACAAAGCAGGCTAATAAAAAGGCGGCTCACCTCGAAGGTGATGCCGATATCCCGTACCGTGATAAGCGCCAAATCCGCGATGCTGTGGCAGCAGCCAAGTCGAATCGTCTTTCCAAGTCACAAGACTCTGTCGCTGATGACGAAGCTGCATGGGGTGATCAGGATTGGGTCGATGATGAGGCCGACGACAAAGATGGCGCTGAATACTACGACCTCGTATCATCTCGCAAGCGCGCGCGCAAGGCGGCTCAAAAGGAAGAGCATGACCAGCAGCGCCTGGCAAGTCGTGTGTATGATGACGAGACGTTGGCACCAGGTGATCACCGCGCCATTGATTATGCTATTGATAAGAACAAGGGTCTGACTGCGAATCGACCCAAGAGCATACGCAACCCGCGTGTCAAGCGCCGTATGCGCTACGACCGTGCCAAGAAACGGCTCTCAAGTACTCGAGCCGTCTACAAAGGTGGCCAAAGCGCTCTACAGGGCGGCTACGGCGGTGAAGCGTCGGGTATTTCGACACATGTTGTCAAGAGTCGTAAGCTTGGTAGCTAGACAATAGACTATATTCGCATGCTGGCAATGCCACGCAAGATAGGCGCAATAGCCGTGCTACCCTTGCTAGTTTCAAAGGTACATAGTCGGCCATCCACGCCGCTTGTGCTGATGGTTTCCACTTGGCCACGCTGACCACTGTATATGCGAATATCCGTGATGGTATTTTGATGCGTGGTGTGCAACTCACCATCGTCGGCGATACTCGCTCCAGCGACGGCACCAAAGGAGTGCGGTGACTCTGTTGACTGTGCCGACGGCATCGCTGATGTGCCACGCGTGTCGGCCTCTCTGAAACGCGCAAATGCCTCGTTGTTGAGTCGACCCACGCCAGCACTGCTGGGCGCTGGGGCGCCACCCAGACCGGGCTTTTTGGGCGGCGGAGGCGGCGGCTTTGGCTTGGATGCCGCTGTACCGACCGTGTCGAGACTGCGGGCAATCCGCCAGCCATTTTCTGCCGAGCCCTCAAAGACCATCGGCTGGCAATCGTGGCCAGCCGCTACGAGGGCACCTTCACTGATAAACAGCACTGACACGTACGGCAAACTCGGCAGGCGGATCACATGCATCGTAGGAGGCGAGTCTTGTTGCGCAGTTGGGTACGCGATGGTAAGCGAGGCATCATGGCCGACGAAGGCAAGGGCATCACCGCTAGGGCTAAATGCTACGCCATGAACCCATCCTGCCGAAGGCGTCCGAAACTCACCGCAAACTGTGCCAAACGGCAGGCGCTCACCCCATACGCTAGGAGGCGGCTTTGCGTCTACACCCTTGATGTAGGCACTGAACACGCGGGCGTGGAAATCGGCACAGCCTGCGGCCAGTAGTACATTGTTAGGATGCCAGTCGATCGATGTGACGGTGGACCGCAAGGGACGCTTGATGTGCTTGGCTACCCACCAGTCATTGTCTTCCTCAAAGGAGCACACGGAGATGATGCGAGCACTACTTGCAACGGCAAACTTGTCTTCACGGGGACTCCAGCGAACCGATGTCGCACCGCGCTGCAGTCGAAGCAGCACCAGGGTCGGCTTCCATGTCGCGCCAGATAATGTCCACACATACGCATTTCGGTCCTGTGAGCAGCTCACGATACGATTTGTGTTCGGTGCCCAGTCCAGGCCCGTCACAACCTTGTCATGGCCCGTGAGCGAATGCTCGAGCACCCAGCCCTGTGGCGTGGATGCAAAGATGCAAATCTCATTTGAGTTGGGTGAGACAGCCACCTTACTGCGGTCTGCATTGAACGCATGCGCCGTCAGCGGGCTGTAGGATAATTGGTGCACCTGGTTCACCATGGGAGGACGACCAGTCAACTCCGATGATGTTGGGTGGCCAAAGCGGGTGGGGTCCCAAGCTGCTGCTTCCGCCAACCCAGAGGGCCGCAGCTATGCCACGTGTCTTACTCAGCCAGGGTCCACGCCTTAGGCCTTTCTTTCTCTTTCGCACGAAACCTCAGCATTGTTGCATCATGAACGCTGCGGTGACAAACATGGCTGTTATGTTCGGCGCCATGCAGGTGGCCAAGCGCATTCCATTCGACGAAAACCCAGAGTATGTGCGATACGCACAGCTCGTCTACGTCACATCACAGCTTTTGTGCCTTGCCGTATTTTACTATTGCAGCATTCAGGTACGTAGGTCATGCACGGCTCACCCTCAGATCAAGCGCAAGAACGACCTGACTGTCCTCAAGTATGTAAATGCAAAGAATCCTATGGTACGCTGTGTTTTCTTACGGTGCAGTCGCAGGACCCTGGTGAGCTCGTGACAACGACGCACCGCGACTATGACCTCTCTGAAATTAGCAAGAGTATGCGTGGTATTCTGATGGGCTCGTTGATGGTGGGTCTTATGCACTTGTACTTCGGCTACACGAACCCGTATGTATGCGGCCCACTGACACACGTACAGTCTCGTGATCCAGAGCATTCTTCCTCTGAAAAATGCCATGGAATCCAACATGGCCAAGATCTGGATCTGGGGTATGCCCGCCACGGGTGACCTTAAGCGGCCATTCAAGCCGCCTGCAGGTCTGTTTGGCGGCATGCAGCAGCAAAATGGACCTCAGACGGACAAGGTATGTGCGGGATCATCTTACCACAGGCTTCAATCAAAGAGGCTGAAAAAGTGGCTGCTTCGATTCGCGCCAAGGACGAGTAAAGAGGTCAGCAGCGCCTGCCCTGTTGAGATAGTCGCGTCGAAAAGTAGCGCCGACGCTTTAAATGGAGGTGTACACCTTTCATAGGCACACGCGTTGGCTTCGCGCCTGCCGCGTTTTCCTCGCCGGCACGCGTGCATGCCGGTATGTGTCGAGTGTGGCAAGCCTGTTCCTGCGACTGTGTCCACGTTTGGGTCAGGGCATGTCGTACTTGCACGATGCACGCATTGTAAGCGCATTGTCGATCCCTACCTGGAATATGGCCTAGCTGTGCTCGTGGTCGATTTGATTCTGGCCAAGCCGCGCGTCTATCGCCATATTTTGTACAATGTGTCGACGCACAGCTTCATGCCATCGCGGCCATACGGCCCTCCTAGCTCAGCGCCGAGTGTTGTGCCACTCTACATTCACACTCGCCGCTTTGTCGCCCTTGTGCTTATGGAAGGCTACTTGGCGTGGTTCTCTTTATGTGTGCGTCCATGCGCCCAGCAAAACGTCCAGTTGTGGCCGATGAATGCGCAGAAAATGTCACAATACTTGCTCAGCTCGGCTTCCTATGGGGCGATACGCGTGTGCTTCTATACGCTTCTTCACATGCTCAGCCTGCACGTATCGCTTGTCGTGGGATGCACCGCCGTTCAGTGGGCTTGGCGTGCCCATTCCAAGTCTAATATGTACTGGGACATGTACGCGCTGCATTTGCCTTCCGTCGCCATGCTCTATGCAAGTCTTAGCACCGTGTTTCTTCTCGCACTGCGCGTTGTATGGGCACCTAAGGCACCTACTCACACACATCCCACCGCGTCCACCACGATGATGCCCACATACATTTGGCAAATTCTGTCAGCGTACCTGCCACAGGCCGGACATGATGGTGTGACGGAATGGACGATCCGCAACATGATGGGCGGTATGAGTGCCGGCGTTGCGCTAGCTGCTGTCTTGCCGATGAAACCCACAGCCGGCGCCTTGGTCGTCCTACTCAGCTTTGGCATCCAAGCACTCGTAAGAGATCGGCTGCACATGCCATGGGATGCGTCGTCTTTGTCCAAGGACACCTTGTCTCATTTTTGCAGAGCTTCGTAGACTCTCATGCGACATATGAGTAGACATCTTTTTCACTTTCCACGCGCTGAAGGTATTCTTTCTCGATGAGCGTGTCGATGGCCTTTTTGATGTCCGGCACCTTGGGCTGAAATCGCGACTGCAGTTGCATAATGACCTCGTTCAGCAACAAGTTGTGCCGTAATGTTTTGCGTGCCTTCATGATTCTCACAATAACAGCCTGAATAAGCATCTTGCGATCTTCGTGGACGGTCTGGGCCACTTCAGCAGACTCAGCCTTTTGCTCAGATCGCACAGGAACGTGCAAGTTCACGCGTACTTTCTTGGCCTTAAAGTCCGTGTTGAGCGAATACGAGTCGTCCAGCTGATGCAACACCTTGAATTTGGTCATGGGAAACAACGCAGCATTCAGCGCGTTTTTATCTAGTCCTGTGGCGGCAGCAATTTCGTCGTATGTCAGGACACTTTGGGTGTTGAAAAGAAGCAGTATAGCTGCCTGGTATGTAGAAGTCGTGAAGATGTACTTGCGCGAGTCAAATGTAGCACGTATCTCGTTGGTCGACAAGTGCCACAGCCACGAAAGTTGCCGATGTGCATGCTCTCTTTGATAAAATTCCATAAAGTCTTGATAGGTCTGCTTCAGCTCCGCAGGTACGATAAAGTCCGTGGCAATTGTTTGTAACGGCCAAATACCTGAAGTAAGCACGAAGGCGTAAAAAGGCATGCTCATGTCAAGGTGCTGCTGGGATCGCCAGTCCTGGAATCGATCATTCAGTTCCTTGGTCAGTGATGCCTCAGTGAACATGCGCTGAATTCTCGAGGTGTATTCAAAACCACACGTCTCCTTTAGTCGAGCAATCATACTTTCCTCTGCATCCATCGACACGGTTGAAAATGATACGATCCGCTTGGATAGGAACTTGATGTAGAACTTTTGGAAATAGTCACGATCTTCGATGTATTTGAACACAGTCATAGCATGATCAAGCGACTCTTCGATGGAAGTCTCGTCAGTGCTGCGTGTGTTCTTTTTCAAAACGCCGTCCACAAATTTAGCCAAGAGCTCGGGGCCGCGACTTGGCGATATACCTGTTAATTGGTTCTTATTGATATACGAGCGACA
>ENA-OOJM01000297-OOJM01000297.1-human-skin-metagenome-genome-assembly--contig:-NODE-297-length-12016-cov-22.038626_pt1 | contig 12016 bp, 8 predicted proteins | sample MGYA00248875_ERZ500988 | MGnify/ENA primary metagenome ERZ500988 (study PRJEB25958, sample SAMN03398507) | human skin metagenome | study: EMG produced TPA metagenomics assembly of the Human Skin... | reverse complement strand
TTGATTGTAAGTAGAAGGAATGATAAATCTAAATGATAGAGTGAAGATGGTATATCATTCATTGAGATAATATGAAATATATAATGAATAAGAAAGAATATATATATAATTATATTTAATATAAATATATATATATATATTTTATTTTGTATATACAATATATAGTAGGGAATGGGAATGTAATATTCCCTTTTTAGAAGTATATATTCCCTACTATGACCTATTCAAATATAGACTTAATAACTATTATGGATAAGTAGTGTAATAGAGATTAAGAGAATAGGATCATGAATGAAACCATAAGAGCGAATAGTCCAGTAGCCTCTGAAAGAGCGAATCCAAGAACAGCATATTGGAATAGTTGATTTTTAACGCTAGGGTTTCGAGATGTACCTTGGATAAGAGCGTAGAATACAATACCTACACCAATACCAGCACCAGCAAGAGCAAGAGTAGCAATACCAGCACCAATGTATTTAGCAGCACCAAGCATAAGTAAGTAGATAGAAAGAATTATAGAAATAGAGACAAGTGGTTGATTCTATAATAAGGGTAAACATGTGGTGTTTGTTTTGAAAGTTTTTGTGTTGGAATAACACTGATATATATATATGTTGATGATTTGTGAAAGAAGAAAGATCATTTGCTTATCTGTTGGGATCTTTCAGATGAAATATGAATATATATGATCATATCATCACCTATATGAGGATATTCTATGAATGATATATTAGTAAGTGGAAATATGAATATATATGGAGGGTTTGTTTTTGTGTGAAGTAGGTTTTTGGTAGGGTGGGTGTAGTTGGTTTTTTGTAGTAGAGTGGTGAATAAGGATATTGAATATATATTCATTTGAATGTATGTGAATGGGTTGGTAAGGATTGAATGGGTAGAAATAGAATGGTAAGAATATAGGGGTTACTCTAATGGGTTTTTAGGGTAATGGGTTTGTTGAAGTATAAAATAAAGTATATGGTTATGTAAGCATGTTGAAATTGGTAGACAAGCTATTCTTAGGAAATAGTAGTGTAAAACTGTGTGGGTTCAAGTCCCACTGCTTACACATGTGAAAGTAAGATAAATATGTAGTATGAAAGTAGGAATGAGCCAGTGGGACATAGTTGAAATATTTTTTTATTTCAACAAGTCCACTGCTTACATACATAAGAAGTAAGATGAATATGTAGTTTCTAAAGGTAGAATGGGGCCAGTGGGTAACATTGGAATTGTTTTTGTTGTTATAAGGAAATGGTTTTTGTATGGATGTAGAATAAGCATCTTTAGCTAAATTGGTGAAAGCGCCTAACTTCGGATTAGGAGATTGTGGGTTCGAGTCCTTCAAGGTGCTGAGAATGCTGGAATGGAAGAATAAGTAGGTAGGAGGTGGTTCTAATATAGTAATAGGTAAGGGTTTTTTGTTTAGAGTGTTAGGGATGTATGTAAATAGTAGGTAATACTTATATATTCTATATTCAAAAGTGAATTGAATTTCATTATGTGTCTGTCTATGTGTCTGTCTATGTGTGTGTGTGTGTGTGTGTGTGTGTCTGTCTATGTGTCTGTGTGTGTAGAGAAGTATTGGATATAGTGGTGGAATGGTAAGTAAATGATGTATATAGTAGGAGTAAGAGTATAAATAAGTATAGTATATGAAGGAGAATAAGTAAAATAGTATAGAATAGTAGTATTCTTCTATAGTATAATAATACTTATAATATATATATACTTATTGGATGAATAGATATATCTTCTTCTTATCTTGGAAAGTATAGAATGATAGGTATAGAATGATATATTGTGTGGTAGTAGAATGGTGATAGTGTAAATTGTGAATAGAATATGGTAGAATTGTGGGTGATAGATGAGTGGGGGGAGAGAATAAAGGGTAGGGATAGATAAGTAAGATAGTAGATGAATAGAGTAGAAGATGGGGTATGGATGGAATGATGATGGAATGAAATAGTGATAGAATAGTATAGTATGTAAATAGATATGGGAATAGTATGTTTGTTTTTGTATGAGTGTGTAAGTATGTTGATAGGGTAGGTGGATATAAGGTGTTCAGGTATGAATGGTAAATATAACGACATACTTATAATGAAGTAAGAGTAATAGAGGGTAAGTGCAAATATAAATATGTGGATACCGGGTAAATAGCGAATATCTAACATAGAGAAATATTCGATACCGAGTAAATGCTACAAATACTTGATACCGACTCTAACATCGAACATCTAACATCGAACATCTAACATAGAGAAATAGTCGATAACAGGGTAAGTGTTCATTCATAGAAATCCTAGAGAATCCTCTTCCTCCCCCTCTATTCTCCCTAGAAAAAGGGAAAAAATAATCCAACTAGAAGAATTTTTTCCTTTCTTAATCGTGTATACAATTGTATAGTATCAGAGTAATGAATACTCTTCAAATTTTGAAGGGAATATTTCTGCAAAAGAAACATTCATAAGTATAATAACAATAGTATATTCTGTATAAACAATAGAGAGAAGTATGTTTACTTCCTATTAGTGTTGTAATATTTTTGTTGGTAATATGATTATACTTGATATAGTAGTGTTGTAACAGATACATCAATATTATCAAGAATAGTATTAGGTAGAATACCAACAAGGATAGTTAGGAATAGAAGAGGAAGGATAAGATGGAATTCTCGTCGATTGATATCTTTAGTAAAGTTAAGATATTGACTGTATGTACCGAATGAAATACGGTTATAAAGCCAGATAGAATAAGCAGCACTAAGAACAATACCAGTAGCAGCTAGAACAGCAACGATAGGGTTAAATTGGAATGTACCAATAAGACAAAGTAGTTCACCAACCCAATTAGCACTAAGAGGGATACCAGCATTGAAAATAGTAAATAGGAAGAAGAATACAGAGAAAATAGGCATATATGTAACAACACCTCGGTAGTATCGAATAGTACGAGTATGGAATCGATCGTAAAGAACAGCACCAACAAGAATGAAAAGTGCAGGACTAACAAATCCATGAGCAATAGAAAGAACAATAGAACCTTCAATACCTTGGATAGTATTAGAGAATAGTCCAAGAGCAATAATACCCATATGTCCAATACTTGAATATGCAACAAGAGCCTTGAAATCAGTTTGTCGAAGAGTAGCAAGACTAGCATAAATAATACTCATAATAGCCATAGTTTGTACAAGAGGACTGAAATAATATGAAGCATCAGGAAGGAATTGTAGTAGAAGACGTAGACTACCATATGTAGCCATCTTAAGAACAATACCAGCTAGTAGAATACTACCAGCAATAGGAGCTTCAGCATGGGCTCGATATAGCCAAGAATAAAGAGGCCAAAGTGGGAATTTAATAGCCATACTAATAAATACACCAATCCATAGAAGTTTTTGTACAGAAGGATCGAAATGGAATTGTTGGATAAGTTGGAAATCAGTAGATCCAACATTGTAATAAATAGCAAGGATAGAAAGTAGCATGAATAGAGAACCAGCAAGAGTAAATAGGAATAGAAGGAAAGCGGCTCGGATTCGGTTAGCACTACTACCCCAAATACCAACAATAAGGAAAAGAGGAATAAGAACACTCTCGAAGAAGATATAAAATAGCATAATATCAGTAACAACAAATAGAAGAATTAGAAGAGTTTCAAGAAGAAGCATAGTACATAGATAAAACTTCACATTGTATTTGTTACCTCCAAGAGTAGTAGAAGAAGAGATTTTCCAACTAGCAAGGAAAGAAATAGGAAATAGGAAAGTAGTAAGAAGAACGAAATAAATAGAAATACCATCAACACCCATTTGAAAATCAGAAGAGAATGATGTAGATGTAAGAAGATGGAAAGTGAATTGATAATCCGGAGTAGAAGGATCAAATAGAACAAGAAGGATAAGAGAATATAGAAATGCAATAATAGAAACAGTAAGAGCAATATATTTGATTTTCGTATCCGGATCAACATGACTTTGATTATGAAGAATAGGAAGATATTGATGACTTTGATAAGATGGAGCAATAATAGCAACACCAAATAGAGGGATAAGAATAAGAGTAAGAAGGATCATGGTAATAAAATAAGAATATGCAATGATCAGATTCTGTCGTTCTGGGAAAGAAAGTAGCAATGTAAAAGTAGATAGAAAGAAGAAGAATTGCTAATTTGCCTATAAATGAGTAGTGATAGAGCTAAGAGGAGTTTTCTATAGAAGAAGGATGATAATAGTATGGAATGGTGATAGTACAGTATGTGGAATGAATATGTATGTATAGTATGACATACTTATATATTATATACTATACAACAGTGATGATCTTATTTGTTCATAGAATGAAATAGAATTTCCTGATTTCTTATTTCTATTCTTCTTACATTCGTGCTATGAATGAAATGAATAAGTAAGGGAATAAATTCTCTTTCCTTACTTAGATTCATTTGTATTAGAATAGAATATGTAAAGTTACATTGTATATAATACATTACTATTAGTGTAGGTCAATAGCATCTTTAATGTATGATGATGTAAGAATACAGAATACATAAGCTTGAATGAATGATACAGCAAACTCAAGTACAATAATAGCAATGAAGATAACAAATGGAACAATAGTTAGGATACTAATAAGGAAACTAGATGTGAATAGTGAGAATAGGAATCCACCAAGAATTTTCATTAGTGAGTGTCCAGCAGCCATATTAGCTAGTAGCCGTACTCCTAGTGAAAGTGCACGAGCTAGGTAAGAAATTAGTTCAATAGGTGCTAGGAAAGGAACTAGAGCAAGAGGAGTACCTGCAGGAACAAAGAATGAGAAGAAGTGTACTTTATGGATACTTAGTCCAAGGATAGTAACACCAATAAATACAATAACACTAAGTCCCATAGAAACAATAGCTGATGTAGTAACTGTGAATCCGTATGGGATATTACCGTTTAGGTTAGCGAATAGTAGGAAGAAGAATAGAGAATAAACAAAAGGAAGGAATCGTTCGTTAGCTGCACCAACTTGTGATTTAACAAGTCCATGAACAGAAGCGAAACTAGATTCAAGTGAAAGACTCCATCGGCTAGGAACAATTTTGTGGTTGAATCCTAGAATATGGAATGCTAGAACAAAGAATACAGTAATGATAGTATATAGTCCAAGATTTGTTAGAGCAACATGTCCGAAATATGGGATTTCAGTGTAGGCAAGACTAACAACCTCAAATTGTTCAAGAGGTGAATGGATATTATATAGCATAATAAATGAATTCATGATAATGATCATGTAGGTATATCAAGATTATCTAATAGGAATTGAATGGCATGGTAACCACAACTTTGTTACTTATAAATAGAAACATAAAGGATGAGATAAACTAGGAGCATTTTCATTTTTTTGTAGATAGGGGATATATTTTATGTCTAGGTATAGAATTTGTAGGGAGTATAGAGTACTATGTAAGAATGAATTACATATTCATATGTAAATACTTATATTTTTTTATATGTTGATAGAATGATTAAAGGAAGTATTATCTTGATATGACTGATATATTTATCATAAAACTTCTAGCATTCTCTATATGCTTTGTATGGTATATGGATGGAGATGAGAAGTATATTGTAATTGTTTAATCTTAGCAAAGTTCGAACGTTATCTGGTAGTTTTACTCATGCAAGTCGTATGTATATATGTACATATGGCGCGCAGGCGAGGAATACAAAGAATAGATGCCTTGATATTTTGATAGATTCATTCTTTGTTTTGTAGGTAGTTGGTACGATAGTGGCGTACCAAGCCGGTGACAAATAGGAAAGAGCGAAAGCTTCTATTCCCGCAATTGGTTTTAATAAACCGATCGATCAGTTGTCTGATTGCTGCAGAGGAGAATCTTGGGCAATGCTCGAAAGAGTGACCCAGCTAACCAGAACTCGAAGTATAGTAGAGTGTGGTAAGGGAGGATAATGACGTTACCTTACTATGAGTCCAATCTAAGTCTCGTGCCAGCAGACGCGGTTATACGAACTGGGCGAACGTTGAATGAATAAATAGGTTTTAAGGATCTGTAGGCGGCCATGAAAAATAGATTTTTTCATAGCTAGAATTCAATAGAGGAAAATAGAACGTTAAGAGGAGAGATGATATTTGTTGATACTTAACGGAATACTAAAGGCGAAAGCAATTTTCCAGGTAAGAATTGACGCTGAGAGATGAAAGTTTGGGGAGCGAAACAGATTAGCTACCTGAGTAGTCCAAACCGTAAACTATTTACACTAACCCTTTGGTTCATAGTAATATGAGAAAATAATCAGAGGGAAAGCGAAAGGCTGTATGTGTAACACCTTGTTAGTAATGCCGCAAGGTTGAAAGCAAAAAGATTAGACCATCCTTAAGAACCGGTGTGGAGCATGTTGTTTAATACGAAAATACGCGTAAAACCTTACCTCTCCTTGTATATCTTAGTATCGTCATTTTATCTAAAAATGAAAAATAAGATACAGGCGTTGCATGGCTGTCGTCAGTTCGTGTCGTAAGATGTTAGGTTCAGTCCGCTAACGAACGCAATCCATGGAAGGAATCAATTCTTTCTTCTATCAACTTGATAAAAGTGATATGATGGATTACGATAAGTCGTCATGACCCTTATGGAGTATGGGCTACAGACGTGCTACTAAAATCTAACAATAAGAGGCAAAATCGTAAGATTGAGCAAATCTATGAAATAAGATTCGATAAGGATTGTGGACTGAAATTCGTCCACATGAATCAGGAATACCGAGTAATCGTTTATTAGTATGAAACGGTGAACCACTCATTAGGGAGATACTAACTGTCTATCACATCTTGGTTTTGTTTGACTACGGAACTCGGAATATCAATGAAGAGGACGTTTAGAATAGAACTGAGGTGAAGTTATAGCAAGGTAGCCGTAAGGGAACTTGCGGCTGAATTATAAAAAATCAATTTTTCCCCTTGTATAGTATATATATATAAGGTATACTATATTTTTAGTATGAATATGATTGTTGTAGAATGAATTATGGACAAACGGCTATTGGCGAAGTAAGGGTAATTGCTAATTATCTGGGTATAAACCCGTGGGAGTTCGAATCTCCTTTTGTCCTAGCTATTTTATATACAATATAGAGAATGCAGATATGTATGTATAATGGAGATTCGTCACTCGTAAATATTCTTCTTAGAAGAATATAGAGTTCGAATCTCCTTTTGTCCTTAAAAATAAGAGACGGAGTGGTATCTATATATATATATATTATATATTGGAGATTCGTCACTCACTACAACCATAGGTTGTTGGAGTTCGAATCTCCTTTTGTCCTTAAAAAAATATAAATTATGAGGCATATATATATATGTATATGATATTGGAGATTCGATACTCACTATGAACCAATAGGTTTATGGAAGTTTGAATCTTTCTTTGTTTTGAGTGAAAATAGCTGATAAAGTGAGAGTTAGAAAGTTTCCTCCTAGATTTTTATCATACTTGAGTACATATATGTATAGTATGATAGAATACTCTAAAAAATAATTTTATTAAGGTAAAGCAAAATCTCTCATTTATTCTTTGTCTCTTTTTGAAGAAAATGTAATTTTCTCTTTGTATTGAAAGAAGGAGAAAATATAACTAAAATGTATAGAACATCTATCTTAGATATATTCTAATAAGAATCGAGTATTCCGATAATAGAGCTATTATGACTCGATGGCTTTATTCTACAAATGCTAAAGATATTGGTACTCTTTACCTTATCTTTGCTGTATTCTCAGGACTACTAGGTACAGGATTCTCAATCCTAATTCGTGCTGAACTAGCTGCACCTGGTGTTCAAGTTCTGGGAGGAAATCATCAACTATTTAATGTGATTATTACAGCTCACGCATTCCTAATGGTATTCTTCCTAGTAATGCCAGCTCTAATGGGTGGATTCGGTAACTACTTCACTCCTGTAATGGTAGGTGCTGTAGATATGGCTTTCCCACGACTAAATAACATTAGTTTCTGGCTACTAGTACCTAGTCTAATTCTACTACTAGCTAGTGCTTTTGTAGAACAAGGAGCTGGATCAGGATGGACAGTTAAAAAGGATAAGCTGTCGGTAAACACTACTCGATGCGGGAAACTCCTCAAATATATTGAATAATATATACGGAGATGAATACTTTTCTTATGAAATATAAAATGATGAAAGAAAATGTAAAAATGTCATCAACATGGGGACAATCCGCCTGGTTTAAATCGTATAAAAAATATACATTTGGACCATCAGAGACTACACGTAGTGCATTTTATAGTATGCTTGCTAAAAATTCTCCGGAAAATGTATTTCATCAATGGCTTGTTGGAATAGTAGATGGAGATGGTTGTTTCTACTTTGGTAAAACAAAGAAAGGTACTTGAACTTTCTGTTTTAAAGTAGCTCAAAGCCAATATAATCTTCGTGTTCTTTATTTTATGAAGAAAATGCTAGGTGTAGGTCATATTATAGTACCTTCTAAAGCATCTTCATGTGCAGAGTATCGAATTCGAAATATGATTCATCTTAAAGAAAAAATTCTGCCTATTTTTGATAAGTACCCTCTACTAACTTCAAAACAATTTGTATATGAGACATTTCGTGAGAGTCTTCTTGTTTATCTAGATAATAATCTAAGCAAATATGAGAAAGAAAAACTGCTTGTTTATAATAAAAGTAAGAAAACACCAACGAACTATATATCTTTTGTATGAAAAGGTATAAATGAAGAATTTCTAAGTGTAGATCAAGTGCAATCTATTATGTCTAAATATTGGGTTGTAGGATTTACTGAGGCGAAAGGTAGTTTTTATCTTACAAAAAAAGATTCTTCTCGGATAAGTCATTGTTTTGAGATTACTCAAAAGAATGATAAAATTGTACTAAAAGGTATTTCACTACTGCTAGATATGAAAGTAATGTCTAAAAGTACATATTTTACTTGTATAACAACAACTCAAGCAAGTGTTAACAAAGTGATTCATTATTTTTCTCGTACTATAAAGGGTATGAAATCACTAGAATATCGTATTTGAAGTCGATCTTTTCGAAAAAAGAATAGTTTTGAAGAACTAGTAAAAATTCAAAATATAATGAATACTCTTCGAAATAAACATAAGTGTCGATTATAGAAATGAATTATGCAAGCATATGAAAAATGAAGGTATAGTCCAATCCAATATGAGAATATTGGTATATATTTAGTGCGTCTAAATATAGTTAATAAGTTATCCACCACTGGCAGGACTACAAAGTCATTCAGGAGGTTCAATTGATCTAGCTATCTTCAGTCTTCACCTATCAGGTATTTCATCTATGCTAGGTGCTATGAACTTCATGGTAACTATCCTAAATATGCGAGCCTCAGGTATGACAATGTACAAAATGCCACTATTTGTATGGGCAGTATTTGTAACATCAATTCTACTAATTACTACACTACCTGTACTAGCAGGTGCTATTACAATGCTACTAACTGACCGTAACTTTAACACATCATTCTATGATCCAGCAGGAGGTGGTGATCCAGTACTATATCAACATCTATTCTGGTTCTTTGGTCACCCTGAAGTTTATATTCTAATTATTCCTGCATTTGGTATTGTAAGTCAAGTAGTATCAACATTCTCATCAAAACCAATCTTTGGTTACCTAGGAATGGTATATGCTATGAGTACAATTGGAGTGCTAGGAATGCTAGTATGGTCACACCACATGTTTACTGTAGGTCTAGATGTAGATACACGTGCATACTTTACAGCAGCTACAATGATTATTGCTGTACCAACAGGTATTAAAATTTTCAGTTGGCTAGCTACAATGTACGGTGGATCTATCCGACTAACTGCACCTATGCTATTCTGTGTAGGATTCCTAATTCTATTTACAATTGGAGGTAGTACAGGAGTAACTCTATCAAATGCATCACTAGATATTGCATTCCACGATACATACTATGTAGTTGCTCACTTCCACTATCAACTATCAATGGGTGCTTCATTCGGAATCTTTGCTGGATTCTATTACTGGTTCCCAAAAATTGTTGGTAAAACATACAATGAAACTCTTGCAAAAATCCATTTCTGGACATTCTTTGTAGGAGTTAACCTAACATTCTTCCCACAACATTTCCTAGGTCTAGCAGGAATGCCTCGACGTATCCCTGATTATCCTGATGCATTTGCACCATATAACTACATTTCTTCTCTAGGAAGTGTAATTTCTGTAGCAGGTGTATTCATCTTTGCATATCTAGTATATGATGCACTAGTTTATGGAGAAGAAGCAGATAATAATCCATGGGCAGTGCCAGGATACTTCGAGTCAACACCAGTTTATTGGCTAGAAGCTAGTCCAGCTACATCACTAGAGTGGGCAGTAGAATCACCTACACCATTCCACGCATTCCATGTAGTACCAAAACAATCTTAAATATATTCTAGAATGAAATATCTAACAAAATCATAGAGTTTCATTTTTGAAAATAAGTACATAACATGTAATGTGATGTAGATAATATTTCTATTATCTTTCCCTTCTTTGTTATTATTTTATAATATCACAATAGCTTGTAAGTTTCATAACTGAAACTTATTATGTAGAAAGAAAAGAAAAATTAGTATTTTCTTAGAAAATGCCACAACTAGTACCTTTTTATTTCCTAAATCAACTATCATTTGTACTATTTGGTCTATTCGTGCTAATTTTCCTATTTAGCCGATATATTCTACCTGCATTTGTAGAACTAAATGTAGTACGACTATATATTACAAAACTGAACTTAAGAATATGTATATATATATACCTTTGTATATTATATATTGAATAATATATATATTCCCTTAAAGATAAGATATTCATATTATATAAGTAATATCTGTATTTAGTATTAAAATACTTTTTATCCTAGTAAGTCTTATTATCATAAATAATTTTTATCTATCATTATCATGAAAAATACAACTATTTGTCTATTTTATAGTACAACAAATTGTTTTAAAAATAAACAAGTACTGAAAAAAGATCAAAAGCTAACAGAGATCCTACGGGATTCTTCTGGAAATATTCTCATTGAGAATTCAAAAGAGAATCAACGAAATCTATTTGTTCTACAGAATATTGCAAAGAGTTTTCTAGATTCTTATTTTCATAGTGTACCAATGGAGAATAATACATATCCAAATAAAATGAAAGAGCATAAGAATGCTCGAAAAGAACTAGAAGGGCTAGAGATTTTCGGAAATTCGAAAATTCTTATTAGTAATCCTATGTTTCATCATAGTACAAATGAAGTACAAATTACTCTATTCTACTATTACAATGATGAAAATCCTCAAGTACAAAATTTTGTACAACATCATTATCTGAAAGAGAGTAAACTACTAGAAGTAAGTAAATCACTATCTTCCATTCTATTTAAGAAAAAAGTAAATCTAAATCTAATTCGACTTCGATATCCTTACATGAATAGTCGAATTCTAGCACAATATCTATGTGGAAAAACAGATAAAAATAAATTTTCACAGCTATGCGATGCACTAGTATCAAAAAGTAGTGTAAAAGTAGGACTTTTTGGTACAGTGGGTGAAGAGGGTGAAAAATATATTCTACCTTCATATATTGATAGTATTCGTCTAGAACTTTCAGGTCGAATTGGTTCAGAGCGAGTAGTGCCTCGAATGACTAAACAAGTATATCGAATGGATAGTCCTAATACAAATTCTGGTATTTCTCTACAGATGTCAAATGTTTCAGCAGATAGTCTGAAGAATAAAGTGGTAGACTATGGTCATTATACAGCGAAAAATCATCTAGGATCTTTTACTCTAAAAGTATGGATTACATCACTAGTAACTATTTATGGTGGTGTATCTAACTAGATAGTAAGTATATTCTATAAAGGAGGGATAGAATATAAATATTCCCTAGTTAGTATGTTATATAAGTATACTTTTATAAAAAAACTTTATATAGACTATGATA
>ENA-OOJM01000285-OOJM01000285.1-human-skin-metagenome-genome-assembly--contig:-NODE-285-length-12434-cov-7.572421_pt1 | contig 12434 bp, 5 predicted proteins | sample MGYA00248875_ERZ500988 | MGnify/ENA primary metagenome ERZ500988 (study PRJEB25958, sample SAMN03398507) | human skin metagenome | study: EMG produced TPA metagenomics assembly of the Human Skin... | reverse complement strand
AAGCGACTGCAATGGACGCGCGATCGCGCGAGCGACGCCAACCTACGCTCGTCCCAAGCTGACATGCACGATCTATGGGAACAATGCAATCAATTTGTGCGCGCCACCATCCACATTTCCACTCTCGTCCGGGCTGTTTCCGTGACATACCCTTTTCCCCGTGACCTCATGCGCGCCATGGGTGATCTGAACCAGGGCTGCGCCGCCCTTGCCGTCCATCTTCATCAGCTCTCGCCCCCCTGACCTCCACCTTTTCGCTCACGACCATGATCTCCACATAGCCGACTGGTAGCTATCACGTGATGATACCCTGTCTGTCCATGCGATCCGAGCCCACAGCGCGACGAGTTGCGTCCAGCCTGATCCTTCTACGACGCCCATGGCCGACGAGGCACGCGAGCGCACGCCGGCCGATGAGCGAGTGGCCCCGCATAGCGATGAAGAAGGGGAGGATCTTATGAAGGAGTCTGGCAATATCGTTGGTATGGATAGCAGCGATGATGAAGACGATGATGACGACGAGGAAGAGCAACGTCGTGTGGCCGAGGGTTTCATCGTGGATGAAAACGAGGAGGTTGAAGAAGAAAGTGGAGAAAGTACACACAAGCGCAAACGGCGGCATCGCCATCGTGAGCTGGACGAGGAGCTAGACGAAGATGACCTGGCTCTGCTCTCGGAAAACACGCGACCTGAAGGCGCGCGTCATAAGCGTGTACGCCCAGCTGGCGAAGAGGAGCGCACCAACGAGCTTGCGCACATTTTCGACGATGAAGATGATGGAGCTCAGCAAGCAGACTACTTTGACGACGGTCTCGACGACTTTATCGAAGACGACGAAGAAGACGCTGAGATGAGCGGCCTCAACGAGGAAGAGCGTGAGGCCCGACGACGTGAGAAACGGGAGGATCGCCGAAGGGCTCGTATGTCTGGGGCTCGTGTCGACCCACGCAAGGCGGGTATGGACCTCGAAGCCTGGGACGAAGTGCATGACATCTTTGGAAACGGAGAAGATTATGCATGGGCCCTAGAAGAAGACGACGAACATGCAGAAGAGGCTAAAGCTCGCATGGATTACAAGGATATTTTTGAACCTGCACAAATTCGTGAGCGTCTGCTGACAGAGGAGGACGATCGTATTCGGCAGGTGGATGTGCCAGAGCGCTTGCAACTACTGATTCCTGGTCAAGAGGGACTGGCTCTTCTAGAGCGCAAACTAACGGATGCAGAGCTTGATGATGCCGCGCATTGGGCTTCTACACGTATTTCTCCGCGATGTACCGCCGAGTTCTTGGAGGATTATGCCCCACATGCGCGGCTGCGTGCTGAATGGTTTGCGTGTGTGCGTCAGATGCTCGCCTATATGTTCAACGATATGCTCGAGGTGTCCTTTCTGACGCAACACCGCCTTGACGAGCTAGAGTTCACGCCCATGGACGCGGTGCAAAAGACGACAACTACCCTCCTTGTGCGACAAGAGCTCCTGACGCTGTATACGCTCGGCATCAAGTTCAAGTTGCTGCTGGCAAGAAAAGATTCTCTGCGTCAGACGTTTGCTGAATTGTCCGCCGCGGAATTCGCTGGTCCTGATGTCGACATGTCAGAAGTGCGCGCGTCTGTGGAAGAACTGCTAGCCCAGGCAGGAACATTGGAAGAAGTTACGGACATTTCCGAATGGCTCGCGATGCGCTTTGGGGAGCGATTCCGCGAGGCGACGGTGTTGGCCAAGGGCCACGAAGGTCACACGCTCAAGCGACCTACGGTCTTGAGTAAGTACGAGCAACGTAAGAGCACGCCACTTGCCCAGCTCGCTCAGCGTCTTGGCCTTTCGTCATCTCAGCTAGCCGAGAATGTGGCGAGTGGCGTCCGGCAGCATGTGCCTGAAGATGAAAGCCGATTGCCCTTAGAAGTGGCAGACGAGTACGTTGGCCTGGCGCCCGGTGCAGGAAACGCCTCAACAGCTATGGCGTTGGCGCGCACGATTCTTGCACACGAGATTAGTAAGGAACCTGCTCTGCGACGCGAAGTCCGTACGCTTTTCCGTCTATCAGCATTGTTAGACGTTGAGCCGAATGAGCGCGGCATGACACGCATTGATGAAGGGCACCCATACTACAACTTCAAGTTCCTGCGCGGCAAGCCAGTAAGTGCCGTGCTGCAAAATGCCTCGCAGCTCCTACAAGTGGTCCACGCCGAGGAAGAACGTCTCGTGCACGTGACGCTTCGTTTGCCGACCGACACAGCCAGCAAGTTGGAGCAGCGTCTGCAGGAGCAGTATGTGAGCGATGGCGTGAGCGCTCTCTCGCAGGCATGGAATGAGGAGCGTCGTGCCGTCATTGAAGAGGTTTGTGCATCGTTTTTGCTTCCCTTGGGTCGTGCATGGGCACGTGAATGGCTCGTGGAAGAGTGTCGCGAATCGCTGCTACGGCACTGTGAGCAGCGCTTGACACAGCGTGTGGAGGGCGGCCCTGTACAGTCGGCGGGCATGATGAGTCGCCTGAGAGATCCCAACTGGGATGAGCACGTATCGCGCGTGCCGCGTGTGTTGGCTGTATCAGATGGCTCGGGCGATCCACGCACGAGTCAGATTGTGGCCGTGTCGCTAGATGAGGATGGCCATCTTATTGAGCGCGCGACCTTTGATTCACTTCGCGCGCCACATATACAGGATGAAGAAGCAGTCGATCCGCGTGCCGGGTTTGTTGAGCTTATCAAGCGCCGGCATCCTGATGTTGTCGTCGTGAATGGTTTCAGTGCGCGGTCGCAGGACCTCAAGATGACTGTAAAAAGCCTGGTTGATGCAGCCTACGATGAGCGCGTGCGTGAAGAAGGGCTCGAGGGCCTGGCAGCTCAGCATTTGCGTATGGATGTGGTCAGTGTGTATGATGATGTCGCGCGTCTGTACCAGCACAGCGCACGCGCCGCGGATGAGTTCCCAGAGTTGAGTGTGTTGGCTCGTTACTGTGTAGGTCTTGCACGGTATGCACAGTCCCCTGTCAACGAGTTTGCCGCACTTGGCGCGGATGTGACGGCCATTCAGTTTGACCCTGCCCAGCGCTTGCTGCCTGCCGATCGTCTTCGTGCGTGCCTCGAGCGGGCAATTGTGATGCTCGTAAACGATATCGGTCTGGACTTACAGACGGCACTGACCAACACGTATGTCCAGCACATGCTGCCCTTTATTGCTGGTCTTGGCCCACGCAAAGCGCAAGCTCTTCTGAACGGTATCCGCACGCGTCTGGATGGTGTCGTTGTGAACCGCGAGGTGCTCGTGCGGCGTGGTATTTTGACCTTTGTCGTATGGAATAATGCCGCTTCGTTCCTGCGCATTGATCAAGATGCCGCGGCTGATGCCGCTGATGAGGAGGCGCAGCCTGACGTGCTTGATGCAACACGTATCCACCCCGAAGACTATGATTTTCCGCGCCAAATGGCTCGAGATGCGCTTAACAAGCACGAAGAGGACTTGGAAGGTGAGCATCCCAGCGTTGCGTGCGCCGAAATTATGGAAGATGCACGACCCTCTGAAAAGCTCGCGGCTCTTGACTTGGATAACTATGCCGCCATGTTGTGGGAACGCCGGGGTCTGCGCAAGCGCCTGACGCTCTTGACCTGCAAGCAGGAACTGATCCGGCCGTATGACGACTGGCGGCCGCCGCAGCTGCTGCCGACGGCCGAAGAGCTATTTATGATGTTTACGGGTGAGACGCGCCGCTCGCTTGCCGAGGGCTATGTCGTGCCTGTGGTCGTGACGCGCATCGAAGAAGGCCGCGACATCGAAGGCCTTTTGCGGGTGCGTCTTGAGGCGGGTATGGACGGTGTCATTGCCGGTCGGGATATCATGCCGGGCTACAATTCACGCGACGTGCGTCTACGACGTCTCTTCCGCTCTGGTCAGGCCCTAAACGCTGTGGTGGTCCATCTTGATATCCAACGAATGCGGGCCGAGCTCAGTCTGCGTGCCGAGGCATTTGAGCACGTGAACCCTGCACAAGGCCGTACGCCCGTGGACGCCATGTACTTTGATCATGAGCGTGCGCAACTGGCAATTGATGCGGCCGAAGAGCGTGCACGTCGTCGTCACCAAAACCGCATCGGGCGTCGTGTCATTGATCACCCCAACTTCCACAACTTTAATGCGATTCAAGCGCAAAACTTCCTGGCAACGCAGCCACGTGGCTCCGTGGTGGTTCGTCCCAGTTCTCGAGGTATGGACCACCTTGCTGTGACATGGAAAGTCGACGATGGCGTATACCAGCACATTGATGTGCTTGAGCTCGATAAGGAGAACGACTTTGCCTTGGGTCGAATCTTGCGTGTGGCAGATATGGGCTCCTACGCCGATTTGGACGATCTGATCGTGAATCATGTGCGCCCGATGGCCTCCATGGTAGAGATGATGATGAACCACGAAAAGTACAAAGGGGCTGACGAACAAGCATTGCACACATATCTTACCAATGCGTCACTCGCCAACCCGACTCGTTCTGTCTATGCCTTTGGCCTGAACAAACAGCACCCAGGGTACTTTGACCTGGCATTCAAGGCAAACAGCCAGGCGCCGATCCAGACGTGGCCCGTGAAGGTACTGCCAGGAGCCTTCAAGTTGGGTCAGGCCACGCAGCTGGCCGATGTGGCGGCGTTGACCAATGCATTCAAGACGCAGTACATGGCCCAGACGAGCGGGGGCCGTGGGGATCGGACTTCAGCACCACATGGCGGTATGACGCCTGGCTATTACTATGGCGGCCGCACGCCGGGCCGCGGCGGTACGACGCCTGGTTACTATGGCGGAGCCACCCCCAGCTACGGTACCACGCCGGCATATGGACATCCGCCGCCACCACGTGGACTGCCTGGTGCGTCACGTTGGTGATGCTGCTACTAGCGGGGCATCATAGTTTCACATCGATCGCGTGCGCCGAGAAGGTCAGGGTGACATGTTGACAAATGATATCTGCTCCACATGATCGGCTGCATGAGTCCAAGAAAATAGAACCAATGAGTGTGGGAGTATGACGTCCACGTTCCTGTTTTTGTTCGTACGTGGGGACCAACAGGCACCATGTCTCACACACGTGTGAGCCGTACGCTGACCAAGTCGCCTTTTGCGGAAATGATGGGCCAATGATACACTGTGTATTTGACGAGCAGCCGTGCTCGTCTTCCAAACAATGTGCCTCGCGGTGCTATTTAACTAGTGTTGAGGCCGTCGCGTCTGGGCACGCCCTGAGCCTGACATGTTCGTCACCAAGGCCTTTGCTGCCCTGGCAGCCTTTGTCGCAGTGGCTGTGGCTGATGAGTACAGCCTCAAAGACATTAAACACATTGTGCTGTTCATGCAGGAGAACCGTGCTTTTGACCACTATTTCGGCACGATGGCAGGTGTGCGCGGCTTCAAGGACCCGAACGTGCACATCTCTAACAACACTGGCAAGAGTGTGTTCCACCAGCCCGTTGACGCAAAGAAGATCAAGGCATCTAGCCGTCCTACGGACGACACGTCGGAACTTATGCCTTGGCACTTGAACTGGCAGGGCGGTGACTGGAAGAACCGCACGCAGTGCATGCTGACCGGCTCGAACAGCTGGAAGGCGAATCACGCTGCCTGGAACAACGGTCAGATTGACCAGTGGGTGAACGCCAACACGCCTTACAGTATTGGCTACTACCGCCGCGAGGACGTGCCCGTTCACTTTGCCCTGGCTGAGTCGTTCGTTGTGGGTGACGCTTACTACGAATCGGCGATTGCCTCGACGCACCCGAACCGCGCTATTCATCTAACGGGCACGCTGAACTCCAACGGCAGTGCCGTGGGTGGCCATCCACAGGAGCTGGGCGGTCCTGTCGTCGATAACACGGCCACACCTGGCTGCTTGTACAGCTCTGACGGCGTGCCATACTCTTGTCGCCCACTCAAGTGGAAGACGCTGCCTGAGTACCTGCTCGAGGCTGGCATTTCGTTCATGGCATACCAGGACTTTGATAACTTTGGTGAGGATACGCTTGTGTCGTTCACGCAGTACCAAGACGCTGCTCAGCGCAAGCAGAAGCTGGCTAAGATCGGTGTCTCATTCCCTGGTCTCGAGAAGTTCTACAAGGACGCTGAGGAGGGCAACCTTCCAGAGGTATCGATTATCTTTGTGCCTGAGTACCTCTCAGAGCACCCGCCGTACATGCCCGATGATGGCGCTTGGCTTCACCGCAAGGTGACCGAGTCGCTTATGCACGGCAAGCACTGGAACAACACCGCCCTGATTGTGTCGTACGACGAGACGGGTGGTTGGGCCGACCACGTGCTGGGTCCCATCGCCTCGAAGGACACGCCTGGCGAATGGATGAAGGATCCATTCACGCCTTCCAACGGTTTGCAGCCTATCGGCCCTGGTTTCCGTGTGCCCTTCTACATTGCTTCGCCTTTCACGCGTAAGGGTGGTGTGTTTACCGAGCATGCCGCTCACGAGAGTCAGACGCTCTTTATCGAGGAGTGGGCCAAGGCCAACGGCAAGCCGTTCCACGTGAAGGAGATGAACCACTGGCGCCGTCAGCAGCTCAGCAACCTCGTGAATGCCTTCGACTTCTCCAAGATCGACACGAGCATCCCCAACATTCCTTCGGTGCGTACGCCCTCGAAGGATCCGATTCGTGACCAGTACAACGGTGCCTTTGTGTGTCAGCTCAAGTACCGCAACACCATTCAGCCTCACATTCCCTACGGTAAGCAGAAAGAGGAGGATGCCCTGAAGGTGGAACGCGGCTACAAGCCTGTCCGTGGTAATCTGAGCGAGGGTCGTTACCTCCGCTTTGAAGCGGACCATGGCCACGTGCTCTCATGGAAGGATGAGAACAAGCTCACCACGAAGAAGAGCGACTGCAAGTACGATGAAGACTCTCTGTTCGTGCTGTCGTGGCTGGGATCGGACCCCAAGGACAACCGCTTCAATGTGGCGAACATGAAGCGTGACAAGTACTTTACGAGCGACCTCAAGCTTACCTCTGATCGCCGCTCGGCCGCCAAGTTTGCTTTGGTCGACCAGGGTAACGGCAAGGGTCACTCGATTGTCGAGGAGCAATCGAAGAAGCATGTTTCGGTCGACAAAAACGGCGAGATTTCGCTCAAGGATGATGGTGCTACGTTGTTCAAGACGTTTAGTGTGACGCTGTAATGGTATAGTGGCTAATTTGGTTGGAATGCGTTTATACAGTTTACAAGTCTAGGAAGGGGAGGGCGAAGTGGATTGAGAGGCGGTCGTGATGGGTGAAGCGGTTTCGTGTTTCATCGTGGAAGGCCACGACACACGCACGGGCGGGGTATGGCTAGTCTCGCGGCTCGTGCTGACTTTGCCACTTCCCCAGCGAAGGTTGCGTCGTAATGGTTGGCGTACAGGAACGCCGGGAGGGACCACTGTGGGATGGCAGTTGGCAGGAAGGGACACCGGCATCCCCGGTGAGTGCTGGCGTAACGGTAATGCCTCGAGCGTAGGCTCCCGTTTCACAGTTGGACGAATCAGCGACGGTTCGGGCTTTACTTCAGGTTTGCGAGCTTTCGCGGCTTCGTCAGCCGTCTTTCGTGTCAGTGGTGGTGTGACAGAGGCCTGTTGCGCTAGTCGAGCTTGCTGCCTTGTGCGACCCTTAACACCACCTGACCAGAAAAGAGCCAGATTCGATTCGGAGGTCCGTTCTGGGCCACGAGTAGCAATCACGGGCTTGACAGGAGATTCGGCAGGACAGAATTTATCCTGCGTATCTGCTGCTTGGCGAAACGGTTGACGGCACCCTCGTTTTGATACGCGGCCCAATTCGGCGTCAGATCTATTATCTTCCACCATTGTATCGTCCAAAGAGCGCTTATCGTAAGTGACGGATGATTTGCACTTTTTCGACGTAGCATTCTGCCAAGTCACGTTACTGTGTTTATCCATGGATAAATTCGTACGCCGTCGACGTCTCTCGCCTTCTGGAGCACCCCAGTAGGACGCTAGCACATCGGTGCTCGCACCCTGGCCAAGAATCCGGGGAGCCATGTGCAGCTCATGGGACGTGTCACTCGGCCTCCGACATCGCTGTTTTAGACGCGGAGATCCAGACTCACTAGAAGACGAGTCGTAGAAGGGCTTTTCACGCACAGGACTCAATTTGACAGGCGACGAAACAGCAGGCGCAGGTTGGGGCCTTTTGGACGGTCGAGGCGGCCTGATCCTTGTCCGTGAGCGAGACGTTTGGTCGGCAGGATTCTCTTTGGGTGACCGATATGGCCAATCACACTTGAATAACTTATAGTGCCGCTCACACCGCGCACATTCGTCGGGTGTCCACCATTTTTCTGGCGCACGGAACGCACCATGACACGTGAGGCATTCACAATTCGGCCCATTCGCATCAGGATTCACTTGAAAAGCCATCATATTACCGGGCTCAGATATAGCAGCCTGCTCAGCAGCTGCGCGTGCAGAGGATGAACGCAGTTTGCGTGTGTCTTTTGGAGAAGCTTTCGTCTGATCGCTTTCATGACACTCTTGCTCGTTGTTTACTTCAGTACACCGGAAAAAGCCACGACCAAGTCGCTCACACGTAGCACACATGCATTCTTTATTTCCCGCTTCGAAGTAATCATCTCCATAGTACGTCGTAATTTCTTCATTGCATTGAATGTTGCGTATGCATCGAATGGTAAGTGTCTGTCCAGTGCGGCGAAATTCTGCGTTGGGCCGACAGTCATGATTGATGAAGCGAGCGGGACCCAATAAAAGCTGACTACATTTCCGTCGCGAAGATCGGATCACAGAAAAGTCGCGCGGTGGTCTCGCATGACCATCGCGTACATCCCTGTCCCGAGCCTCAGCAGCTTCGTCCCGGAGCGCCTGGTCATCTTCGGGCGTCAAGTCCTTTAACGCCGCAGTGCAATATGTTATGATTTCATCGGGGTGGTAGGTACGAAGAGCCATGACACACAGATCCGTGCGATTTGGAGATAAATACGCATTGTATCGACCCTCATCGGATACTTTTTCTAGGGCTTTGACGCGCTCTAACCGTGCTGTGCGATAACGGTGCGTGATGGCGTACTCAAATCCGGCATCAGGTAAATACGTCTGCATGTACCGCTGAATGTGACTTTCATTAAAAAAAGGCAACGTACTTTTCAAATACTCGTTTCTGAGCTGGCGTTTTCAGGCACATATGCTTGCGAACAATGGGAAGTCTGAATGGTGAGAATCAATGGCAACACATACTCGCAGAACTTTTCTATTCCCTTCGACACATTTTGTTCCCAAATCACATGTTGCTGTACGATTTTCGTAACGGCATGTCGGTCAAAGCGCATGGGTCGAAACGCCGGGTTCATTTTGTGCGTGACTATATCAGGCTCGAACTCCAAGGAGTCGACCAACATGCAAGATAGTAGATCATCATCGGCTGTGATCTCCTCCATACTAGCTTGCGGTTTATGGAACGAGGCGTTTTTACCACTGCGCGCACACGCGTCTTAGTTGGACGCGCGGCTGCTCACAGATCGTATATGGTGCACGGTCGTAAAGCTTGCATGCAAGCGAGTCGGGCGCCTTTGGGAAAATTTGCCTGCTTTGTAAGCATGCATAAAGGGGACATGGGTACGCGGCAGAAACGCAGACCCGACCAACTCGAGCCGCCCGGCGAGGGGACAAGACGCAGAAATCACTGTCTACTGGTAGAAATCGAGCCTATTGTCATCGCCCTTCTTGGAGATTTGCTTGAAAGCTTCATCAAAGTCACCTGGCAGCACAACGTAGCGGTTTTTGCGCACAGCCTGTAGACCTGCAGCCTGGCACACAGAAGCAATTTCAGCACAAGAGAGTTTGTCAGGCCGACTCACATAGTCCTCGAGATCCACATCGGGGCTGAGGTTCATGCGACCACAAATAGTTTGGAAAATCAAACGCTTTTCGCGCCTGTTGGGCAGAGGGAACTCGATCTTACGATCCAGACGACCAGGACGAAGCAAGGCTGGATCCAGAGTATCGGCGCGGTTCGTTGCCATAATGACCTTGACATTGCTTCCCTGATCGAAACCGTCCATCTGGGTTAAAAGTTCCAGAAGAATGCGCTGCACTTCGCGATCGGCACCCGTCTGAGCATCGAATCGCTTGGTTGCAATGGCATCAATCTCATCGATGAAAATAATCGACGGTGCATTTTCACGTGCTAAGCGGAATACATCACGCACCATTCGGGGTCCTTCACCAAGATACTTTTGCACGAACTCGGAACCAACCACACGAATGAACGAGGCCGTCGTGGCGTTTGCTACGGCCTTGACAAGCATAGTTTTTCCTGTTCCGGGTGGACCGTACAAGAGAACACCTTGAGGCGGATCAATACCGATCTGGTGGTATAAGTCAGCCTGCACAAGCGGAAGCTCGACTGCTTCGCGGATCTCCTGCTTTTGGACGTCCAAACCGCCAATGTCCTGGTAGGTTTCGGTAGGTCGCTCAGACTGGCTCATCATAACGATGCTCGAGTCTGACTCTGGTGGCAGCACTTCCACGAGCGAGTTGGAGTGGCGATGAAGAGCCACACTGCTACCGGGACGAAGCAACTCGCGGTCGATAGTGGACAAGATGCGCACCACATAGTTGGAGCCAGTTGTCGAGCCCACGATACCTGTCGTCTGATCAATGGGCTCCAGGAATTGACCGATCACAAGAGGTACAGACTGAATACGCTTGACTTCTTCCTGAGCACGAACAAGTTCGCGTTTCAGGTTGCGCTGCTCATCTTTCACGTACTCTTCCATTGTGGTGAGGAACTCGAGCTGTTGCTGCAGCTTCTTGTAGTGATAGTACACATCCTTTGGCTTTGAAGAACTGAACGATCCGCGCGAGTTGGAACTCGAAGCATGCGTGCCAGCAGGCACTATGCCAATTTCTTCCATGCTTTGGTAAAGAAACAAGAGATGTGATCGGTGGAATGACGTCGATAGCCTTTGTGGAGGTGTGTACTTTGTCAGCAGAGATCAGCGCTTACGCAGCCTGTGTGTTGGCACATCACATCGTGCCATTCTACGTATGTGAACTGATGTAGGAGCAACGACGTTGTGTGTGCAAGTTGTGCGTTTATGAGTAAAGTTCGCGTCTATACTTTTCCTTGCCGCCCTGTGGCGGTGTAGGCTACGGAAGGACGCCAGAGCCAAACCTGTCCGGTATACAGAACGCGAGCATGCAAACGTTGTCACGCGTCATACGACTGAAACACGAGCTGGATACATTCGTAGCATGTTGTACGTAAATATGAGTTTCTCGTGGTAAAACGATAGGAAAGTTGGCTGAGTCATAAATGTTCAAGGCTGTAAGATAGGGCTTGTCGTTATTCGACACCATTGACATGATCCATCCACAACGAGAAAGCAGCGAAATGACCATGGCCGTACTGGCATGTGGTACGATGGGTACAGCGATTTTGTCAGGTGTGCTTGACTTTCAGCTCTCTATGGAGAATGGCCATATTTCCAAAGACGTGGCCGCCACGTCGCACCATGGCGAGAGCTTTGAGCGAGTTCCGCTCCCCAAGAAGTACATCGCCACTGTAGGTCGTGACTCGACCGCGAAGCGTTTGGCTTCAACATTTTCAGAAGCTGGTCACTCGAATGTAGAGGTGTTTCAGCAGCGCAATGTCGAAGCAGTGCGACGCTCTGACATTGTATTGCTGTGTACCAAGCCCCAGCGTGTGTCTGAGTTTATGAGCGAGCCAGGCATGAAGGAGGCGCTAGAGAATAAGATTCTCGTGAGTATTGCAGCTGGCACGACAATCAATACGATCCAAAAGGTGGTGCCGCCATCGACTAAGGTGGTGCGTGCGATGCCCAACACGCCGTGCCGTATTCGAGAGGGCATGACAGTGATCTCTGATGTGAAATGGCTTACGCACCTAGAGCGAGATTTGATCGCCACGATCTTCTCCGCGGTGGGTAAGTGCAACTTTTTGGACGAAAAGTACTTTGACGCAGCCACAGCCCTCGCCGGCTCAGGTCCAGCGTTCGTGACGCTGTTCCTCGAGGCCATGACCGACGGTGGCGTCATGATGGGCCTTCCGCGTGCCGAGGCGCTTGAATTGGCTGCGCAGACGATGCAGGGTGCGGCGCGTATGGTGCTCGAATCTGGCTCGCACCCTGCAGCGATCAAAGACAGTGTCACGACGCCTGGTGGATGCACGATTGCTGGGCTTTTACAGATGGAAGATGGCCGTGTGAGGTCGACGGTGGCACGTACGATCCAGACTGCAGCGGAGCACGCTGCTGGTCTTGGCAAAAGCAGTTAGTATGGACAGGTCGGGGTATCTAATGTCTACGAGAATCGAGACACGTAGTGTTCCTGCCAAAGAGTCGTGGACAGAGGTGTTTGGAGAGCGTCATCCAGCATATTCGCCTCGAACCAACGCTTATCCAGCAGCTGCTGATATAC
>ENA-OOJM01000274-OOJM01000274.1-human-skin-metagenome-genome-assembly--contig:-NODE-274-length-13311-cov-8.106744_pt1 | contig 13311 bp, 11 predicted proteins | sample MGYA00248875_ERZ500988 | MGnify/ENA primary metagenome ERZ500988 (study PRJEB25958, sample SAMN03398507) | human skin metagenome | study: EMG produced TPA metagenomics assembly of the Human Skin... | reverse complement strand
AGTAACTCTATATCGCAGCAGGAGAAGTCTAAGGCTCCGAGTCACGGATCGTCGCTGCGAGAAATGATTATGAACAATCCTATGATTTCTCGCAAAAGTTCGTCGCATCGCTCAGATGGAAGTACCTCTAGTAAAGGAACTAAAGACGGGAAAAAACGCAAAGGACTAGGTGCCATGAGCAATATTCCGGGCTCGAGCGAGGTGGCGAGTCTTCTGAAAAAGTATGGCACTTGTGAGCGCGTAGCCATCGGAAAAGGTGCAACGGCTGTTGTTCGTGTTGCCTATAAGCGAGATCAGTCGAAAGAGCAAATGTATGCTGTCAAAGAGTTCCGTAAGCGTCGCAAGAATGAGTCTGAAAAAGACTATGTGAAAAAGCTCACATCAGAGTTTTGTATTTCTTCTACATTGCATCATATCAACATTGTTGAGACTGTGGATTTGGTGCAAGACGAGAATCAGCACTGGTGTGAGGTCATGGAATACTGTCCAGGCGGAGACTTGTACGCAGCCATCAAGAAAGGTGGAATGAAACAAATTGAAATGGAGTCGTACTTTAAGCAAACAGTCAATGGTATTCATTACTTGCACTCTATGGGTGTGGCTCATCGCGACATTAAGCCTGAGAACCTCTTGCTCGATGGTAAGGGCCACGTCAAGATCACCGATTTTGGTGTGAGTGATGTTTTCCGAATGTGCTGGGAAAAATCGACTCACTACAGCAAGGGTCTCTGCGGCTCAGAGCCCTATATTGCGCCAGAGCAGTTTGAACAGAAGGAGTACGATGCACGCCTGGTCGATATCTGGGCTATTGCCATTGTGTTCTATTGTATGCAGTGCCAAGAACTCCCATGGCGAGTGGCCAAGATGTCGGACCCCACATTCCAAGAATTTGTGCATTCGTACTTGGGTTCTGCTATGCCTCGACCCCTGCCTAATTTGTCTCCGCGTGAATGTCGTCCTCTGTTAAAAAAGATGCTCTGCCCTGACCCCAAGATGCGGTGTATGACCGATGAGGTAGTGAAGGATCCCTGGTTCTCTCAGGTCCCTAGTGTGGCACCTCAGTCTTTGTAACATAGTATGAAATGATCTTTGAAATTTAGAAAAAATCACCGTATCCCCTCATCCAGCCATATCCATGGAAGTTGAGATTGTGTGCTACGTAAGACCAAATGGTCGTATCGTGAATCATTTATACAAGACCACGCTTGCCGCGCTTCTTCTCACTGTCTTTGTGGCTCTGGAACTCGACTTCCGAAGAGAAGCCTCCGCCAATCTTGGCATCAAGAGGGTATCCCAAAACCTCTGTTTTGAAGAAACGACCCAAAGCCAAAAGACGGCGACCTGTGGCAAGAGACTCGGTCACTTCTTTCTCTTGAGAGTTAGGCGAGTCCCATTCGTCAGCGTAGCGCGTCCATATAGAAACACGGTAATAGTTCGAGCGAGCCTGCAAAACTACTCCCGTAACAAGTTCATCTTCTCGCGACTGTGGCAACTTGGAATCTGAAGAGGGAGCTTCAAGCATTTCACCAATAGCAGAGAGCATGGTATAGAGCCATAGCTTGTCGATCTGGTTACGGTGCTTTTCACGGGGTAGTTGGATGCTCCATTTACCACCATTTCCATTAGCAGGGTCTTCCCATGCGGGCTGGATACCGTCCTTGAAAAGATAATAGTTGGCACTCTGAGGCAACGTAGATGGTGGCACAATGTTGTTATACAGGCCCCAGAATTCTTCCACACTTTTAATGTTGACCACCTTGTGAAGGTTGGCGCCCCACGTCTCACGGCGTTCCTTCGCCGACCACGATCCCTTGTGCGAGGGATTGTCAAACCACATCGTCCATTCGTTATATAATGGATGCTTGACATTGAAATGGACTGGATCCTGGAACACAGTCCGAGTTTGGCTTTCATCGTTGTTGTCGGAGTTAGGAGCAGAAACTTGGTTTTCTTCCAAGGCCACGTCTAGAGCTGCCTTGGAAGCAGCGGCAGGCTCTGGGGCGAGCGCGCTGTTCTCATTCATTTTATTTGCAGCTGCTGGTGCAGCATTTGTATCAGAAGACATAGTGTAAGCAAGGAAAAAGCAACGATGCCACACGAAAACGAGTTGTTCTCAAGTGTGCTGTAAAGAGTTGATCAAAAAAGCTATGCTCGTGATGATTCTATCGCCCGAGTCTTCCAACAAGATCAAGCGAGCCTAATAGGTATATGACAAATCATGCATATGAATAGCAACTTACTGGCCACCGAGACGGCCGACAAGGTCAAACGAGCTGCCTTGGTACGCGCCGCTGGGGTAGCGATGGGTGGTACGAGGAAACGACCTCGGTGGTGGAAAATCCTTGGACGTAGGATACGTACGTGATCCGACCATGGGAGGGGGGGAAGGTATTCTAGGTGCCGTTGTAGTCGTGGTGGAGGAAAACGCGCCAGATCGTACAGGCAAAGACGCATACACATTGGTAGCTTGACCGGGAGGCATGGACGTAGGTGTAGGAATCGCTTTTGGAATAGATGGGGGCAAAGTAGGAGCGGTCGGGGGTGGTCGTGGAAATACCCCTGCACCTGGTATGCCGGGTGATGGTGTTGATACTGATGGGGTTGGGTGTGGTGGTGGGGGTGGCGCTGTCGTGGGAGGTCGAGGTGGTGCTGCACGTTTAGGTGCCGCAGGAGGCGCCAAAGGGGCTGGTGGTGCAGGTGGTGCAGGTGGCGCAGGCGGTACAGGCGGCGCAGGTGATGCCGCGGGTACAGAGGCCTGTGAGAACTTGGCTGGACCACGCGTGCGTGGTGGGGGCGGTGGCTTGGGTTTGGCGCTCAAGCTGGGTGGTTTGGCAGGAGGTGGAGCCGGTGGACGTGGCTTTGCCGTGTGAGGGCCTGGTCGTGGTGGCGTAGGGACAGATGGTCTAGGTGGCTTGGGGGCGGTGGCCGTTGGTGGACGCGGCGCCGGAGGACGCGATGATGGCGCGGAGCCAGGCGGCGGCGGCGGCGGCGGCGGTGGACGAACTGTAGGAGCTGATCCAGCTGGTGCGGTTGTGCCACTCACAGATCGCAACTTTGGCCGCCCAGCTGCAAAAATGTCGCCGATGCCCAAAGGCGGACCGCCAGGTGCAACGGGTGGCCGAGGAGGTCGTGCATGCATGGGAGAGGGACCTCTGCCGCCTGAAGTGGCTGTTCCTGACGTATTTCCTGCAACCGTTGGAGCAGATCGGTCATTTGTCTGTACCTTTTTCAGGGTTTTACCTTTCTTGATTGCATCTTGTAGTGCTGCATCCATGGTGAGCAGTGTCACGAGCTGTCTCAGGGGCCCAGTGTCTACTTAGGTCACGTGTTATGGCTACGGTGGTGGGCCCAAGACTAGGAAGCGTCAGGTCGGGACGTGGCTGGGATCTCGTCGTGGGATTCTTCGTAGGCCTGGATGTTCCATCCAGGCGAGCCATGCGTGACACATGGCCTACACAGGTCGCTTTGGCGCAAACTGTGACCGTCGCTCGAGTCCTTGATGTCGATAGAAAAGGCTGAGTCTGAGTCGTGGATTAGACTGTGGGCCTTTTCGCTGCCGCCACAGTGTACAAAACTCTCATCGTTCATGTCCAGGAACGCGTACTTTGTCGAGTCGAAGTTGGGACTGAAGCGCATGGGCGTGCCGCGCGAAACGCTGGACATGACAGGATGTACTTTGGCCGGCTTCGATAGATCAATAGGGTGAATATGGCCAAACTTTTCCATCGTAGAGTCAGCCTCGTCACAGGTACCTTTATCAGTGGATTTACGGCGCGTTTGGTGCAGGAAGAACACGAGCAATCCCAGCGCCGTCAAGCCGAGACTAATGAGAGCCACGATGATTACAGGGAAAAACGAATTCTTGGGCGAAAAAACACTAGGCTCACTCTCACGTTTGTCCGACTCTTTAGGAGCCGACGATATCACTGCACTACGTGGATGATGATGCGCATAAAGGATGTGATAAGTCGAGGCGGGGGCGCCACGGACTTGTGTGAGAGAATACGTTGTGGCTAGGACCAACGCACTGAATAGCGTGCCCGTCCGACCAGCGGATCGTGCACGCATCCTAAGTGGAAAAGGAGACATCGATATAGGGGGTTAGGGGTGAGGGAAGGGGTAACGAGACCTGCTCGTATGTGGGATGAAGGTGGTGGGGCAAGAACGAGCCAACTCTGCCTAGTGGAGCGGGAGCTCCGCCCCTAGATGTTACACTATGCACGGACCTAGGAAGCATACATGTGCTCGATCATGCGTAGGATATCGGTGTCGGCGGGCATGCGTACAGCGGCGTCGGCTGGTCGCTTGGCTAGTGCAATGCCATAGAGGGGCATGATGATCTGGATCACCTCGTCTCGCACAGACGCAGCGATGCCAGGGACTAGGGGGTGTGTGTGGTGCACCTGTTCCATTTTCTGGAGCAGCCCGAAAAAAACCTGGATAGGATCCGTTCGAACAGTGTGTTGACGAGCGGAGCCTGTGTGTACGAGTGATGGCTCGGTCTGAAGTGGCTGTATGACCCCCTTCCACGTCTCGAGATAAGATACGCGCGCTGTGCGCAGTCCACGAGTAACGACTTGGTCACAGGCCGACATGGCACCAGGGATCAGCGAAATACTGCGTAGCTCGGAATGCAAAAAGGTATAGTTGTTGAGCAAAAAGATGGATGCAACAATGGGCTGAGAACTGCCAGCCACGGCGCGATCCAGAGAAGACGCGATGGAAGCCAGCATATCGCGTGCATATTCTGCCCATAGGCCATCGGCTAATGGCGATACATCCGAGGCATCTGACGTCCAATTTTTCGTGCCCATTGAGTTAAGAAGCACAGTTAGTATGTCTTGATAGTCGGTGAGGTCGCGAAGCAGCCTTATGCCATAACGAGCAATGTCGCTCACGTCCGCATGCAAAGCTTCGTGTTCGCGCTGCACGGGAATGACCTTGATATCGCGCAGAAGCTCGGGGAAAAAAAGAATCGCATCTTTTTGGGATGATATGACGGCACTTGATAGCTCGGTGGAAGAGCACTTGGTATGCTGCAAAAGAGCGTTCCAAACGTCACAGCTTGGACCCAAGGCAGTGCGACTTGCGCGCACAAAGTCCAGGGCCAGGAAGCGATGGGCCTGAAGACCATGTTGTAGTCTCGGCAGGATGCGGGGTAAGAGGGTGTTGATGTTCGTGACGAGGGGCTGGAAGATGTGGGACAGGGTGCTGCCCAGCAAAGCCTTCCAGCTCATGCCCTGGAAGAGCGAGGAGACCGCCGCCTGCTCACTCTCCATCATCATGACCGTGGCTCGAAGCCATTCGGAAAAAGGGGCAGCACCACAAACATACGTAACATGAGCTTCTCGAGGCATGTCAGACGGCTGTGACTGAACTTTGTCGGCGGCCTGCACAACAGCATGCGTAAGGCTTTGCATGGATGATGTGAGATAGGAGGCACGCACGCGTGCCAACGATTTGAGTGCGAGGCGGAAAGTATTATCCGACTTGCTTTGCGTATCTGACAGAGTATAAAGGAACTGAATAAGTGCCTTGATCGACGTGAGGCATTCACCAGATAGGTGCGGCATCTGACTGGCCAGATACGAGCGTGGATCGATGGGCTCGGACACAGCATACTGCTGCACAAGCTGCACTAATTTTCGAGCAGCCATATCAACGATAGCCTTCCTTTTACTCAACACATCGTCGGCATGGGCACCTTGTGCGGGTGTCGCGTCGTTGACGACCCGTTGGATGGCTTCCATGTAGGCCCAAGGATTCTGCGGATCCGGTCCCTGACGAAGCAAGGGCTCATCCTGGATCTCAATGCCATAGTGGCGTATATTTTGCTCAAGATTTCGCTGCACGGCCTCTACATTCGCATTGATGCGCGAAAGAAGTTGCGTGCTTTTGTGGATCGGTAGGATACTGCTCTCGAGCCGGATAAGACGCCGATCGAATCCATTCAAGATGGTCGTCATGCGGCTCGTTAGATTTCCAAGTCGCCTTTGGTTCTGCTCGAGCAGCTCCATTTCCATCAGAGCCAGATCCGTCTCCTGCATCGGCTGCGTCGTAGCACGCGCCGAGTACGACGACATGGATGGAGGGGAAACCTCCACGCCATCCCTCGTTATATGAACCAGGTGGGAGAAGCATCGTATGCGCTTGATCGGCTCAACCGCATCGACGTGTTGCGCCGGACTGATGCAAGATACTCGTGTCATGCAGCCGCAGTGCATGCAGAGGCAAATCGGTACACGAATGTTGCTCCATACGACGGCGCTATCCTGCCTGGCCCCTACATCAATGCCTCTCTGATCCCACCCCTGCCAGATGCCGCGCGTGGTTTCGCGTGCATTGCATCACAGGCACCGCTTCCTGCTACATACCCGGCATTTTTTGAGCACATTTGTACCCAAAAATCGCGGATAATTCTAAATTTGACGCCACTAGAAGAGCGAGGTATACCCAAGAGTGATCGATACTGGCCGTTGGACATGGCATCGCCGCTCCTGATAGGCCCATGGTCCGTTGCACTCTTGTCTATCGAAAGTGCATCCGAAGCATTACCTGGTACCAAGGCAGCGGCGCTAGACAAGCTGTGTGTTCGTCGACTGCAGCTATCGAGGCCAGGCATGTCGCACCATGTAACACAATTGCACTTTGTGGGCTGGCCCGATCACGGAGATTTGGATGTTCAGAGCTTTTGTGGTCTCCTCGAAGCGGTTCATGCCATTCAGGGCGAGTCAGCGACGCCCGCATGGATCCATTGCTCGGCCGGCATTGGCCGTTCCGGCACAGTGATCGGCGCGCTTCTAGCACAGATGCAGCCGAGCACGTTTTTGGCACAGGGCACGGCATTAGAACAAGCTACGTACTTGACGGCCTATATGCGCAAGTTTCGTCCAGGTTCCGTGCAAACGCCGACGCAGCTCATGTCCATGGCCGCGACCTTAGCGGCACTCTGTTCGGGGGTATAACTTACTTGCGCAAACGGCGAAGAAGCTTATGCTTGGTAGCTTGATCTGGGGCAGGTTCAGTGCTGTCTTCAGGAAGAATACTCGTATGCGCCAGTTGAGCAAGCCAATTCACGGCTTGCGGGGCAGAGGGAAGGATCGGCGGTGCATCATCAAGCTGTCGCCCTGCGACAGCTGAATAGTCAGGTGGCTCTTCGGATGCATCTTCAGATGCAGGAGGTGGCAAAGGTGCGTCATCTGCTGCTGCTTCAGGCGCTGGCTCCGGCTCTGGGTCGGGTCGAAATTCGCTCATGACAATAGCCACAATAACTTGAAACGTTTTGGAAAGAGTGGCTACCATGCGTGTGCGTCCCATATCGAGTAGTCCCTCGATGTCGCCTTCGTGCTGGGCGAGAAACGGAGCGAGGTAGTGCTTGTAAAGAATGGAAGCACCATGGGTTTGAGGCAGGGCCAGCCAGCACATGAAGAGAAGCCTAGCATGAGCGTACAAAGACACCCACTGGAACATCCATCCGATCCATGCATCAGCGAGCCAAAAGAGAGAGACGACGCACCAGTACATCGTCCACGTTTCCAGCTCGCTGAGTTCTGTGGCCGCTGCTTGCGCCTCTTCTTTGTCCGCGCCAGCATGCCATTGATAGGCGCCAGGCGTCGAGCCACGGCGCGACGTAGCCGAAAGCGCCTTGTAAGATGCGTACAGAGGATACAAATAGGCAACACAAGTTGTGATCGTGTACGTCACGAGCAGTGTCGACATCGTGGCCTAATCCAATGCACTGACATCCGCTGGGGGCGCAAGTGGAGAGGGCCGAGCGCAAACCACACAGCCACCCGCATGAAAAACAGTCCCTTACAAATACCTATGTTGTTGCCAAGTGCGTACATAACTTCTGCGCTTAAAAGTAGAGGATGCCCGAGTCAAGCTTGTACAGGGGCCAGTCAACGCGACCACCATGAGCGCCATTGCCAAAGAAGGCACTGACGCCGTAAAGGCCACGCTCCTTGCCTTCGTAGTACTCGGTGACGGCAGTAAAGCCGCTGTTCCTGAGCTCCTCACGCTTCGTCTTCTTGATAGAAGCCGACTTCCAGCCGTCCCATGATTGGAACGAGATGGCATACGGAGCACGAGCACCAACAAGCACGCTCTGGCCGTTCACAGGAACAGTGACAATCTTCTCAGTGCCGTCGAGTTTGCCAAAGTCGCCATTGATGTGGACAGGCTCAGGCTTGGGATTCGGCTTGTCGAGCGAGAAAGCCGTCAGAGGGCGAGGTCCACCAAAGGCGAGGATCTTGTTCGAGTGCGGGTCGAACGTGATGCCTGAGTAGCCAGGACGCTGGCCACCGTTGCCATCTTCGTGCGCCCACGCTTCGACGTTCTTACCGTCAGGGCTAATCTTGGCCACAGCAGGCATACCAAGAGCAAAGGCGATGTACGAGTTACCGTCACGGTCCTGAGCCGACTGCACCACACCAAAGGGGCGGCGGCCAGTCTGCCTCTGAAACTCATCCTGCACGCCCTGCAAGTACACACTCCACTCCGGCTTGCTCTGTTCCGAAAGAGGAAGCTTGAAGCAGTGGAAAGAGCTGGGGCCGTCGTTCTTCTGGTTCGGGCTGAAGTCGAACGAGTGCGAGTTCTTGGCCACAGCAAAGAGACGCTTCGAGTTGTCGTGCGTCAAGAGCGAGAGACCCGACATCTGCTGCTCACCATCACCGCCAGACGAAACACCGTCGATTTTAACATTGAAGTGCGACTGACGCTTGTTGTCCCACACCTCAATCATGCCCTTCCACAGGTTCGACTGGTAAAAAAGCTGACGAGTGCGGTCGTAGATCGTGTCCTCCGGCGCGAGGTTCTTAACATGGACATTGATCGTGTCCGGCAAATTAGCCGAGACGCCGACCGAGTAGGCACCGAGGAGGGCTACGACAGTCGAAATAAACGAAGTGGTCTTCATTCTGTCGTTGAAGGCTAGAAAGGCGGTTAGGCGCCGTTCCGCTCGACTTTTGCCTCCCAGACCACGTGAAGGGCTCGCCACACTCGCATCGGGGTTCCAGCCTCTTACCACGCTCTGCGCGAGCCAAACGCATGCATCGGTATTGCAGCCGCAGACAGATTCTACGCCACGCAGTTGCGCATCACTTACTCAGCAAATGAAATCGAACCTCTCAAGCAGAGGCGCGTTCATCATAGACGATAGTGCACGTGATTTATCGACAGACTTGTTTATCATTGACTGTGCCGCGGTGCCGTTGCTCCACCGGAGATCCGGCGAGTAGACAGTGTGCGACTCATCATTTTAAAAATTACAGGGGGTGATTGGCGTTGTGTATCGGGATGCATTCGTGACGGCGAACCGCATGGGCCAAGAAATCCGACAAATAGATTCCAATCCCTAAAAGATGTTTTTCACCGAACCCCCACGGAAGTTTATCATCTTATATAACCAGACCCTACAATTCTTAACGGAATCCCTCCAAACGCACGTTGAATCCCTACCATGGTCTCGTTTCATACTTTCTCGGCAGCCTTTGTTGCCGTCCTCGCTTCGATTGTGACGGCAGCTCCGATGGAGCGCCGTGCTGCTCCTGACAATCAGGTCTGGGTCACTAGCGTTGCTGACCACTGTCTGATTCTCCCTCGTCACCGGATGTCGATCGGTGACAGCGAGTCGCCTGGTAACATGAGGTCCTTCTGCACCAAGCCATACAGTTCGTCGCAAGGCCAGCTCTCGTCCAACTTCTGGAAGAAGGCCCACCTCAAGAAGACTGACCGCTATGTGCAGCTGACTGGCTGTATCAACCCCAGCGCCCAGTCAACGCTGCTCACGGACGACGACGGTGGTCAATACGACTCTGACGGTGGTGAAGGTGGCCGCGGTAACCCAGAGGGCTCAGTGTGCCTCGGCTACGCTTCGTACGTGCAGTTCGTGGAACCCTCTGGCAACCGTGCTTGCATCCGTTGCTGCAAGAACCCCCAAGATTGTGACATTGCGCACGATGAAGACGGTTGTGAAAATGCCATCCCGGGTAACTACTCGTGTGAATAATGGCTCGTGCTTTGAAGCGCATTATCAAGCTCTGCTGTGATTAATTTTTTCTGGTTGTTTTCCTCGTTGCTGATGGCACCATGTGTATTTGACTTTAGGTGCTGTTACTCTTGATTGTTTCTATGAATAGTATCGTCCGTTGTCTTGTACAAAGTTTTATATTTTCAACATTTTTTGGGCATATTGATGGCCATGCAAAGATGAATGCCAGAGCACCTGTCGGAGCTGTGTTGGGCTCAGCGCATCCAGGCGTACGAGCCTTGTTTCTAAGCTTCGGGGATGTGTGATGTCGTCTTGCATTCCATCGGATTGGAGGATGCCGTCTGCAGACTCATGCACTCCCTAAAGATCTACCACGGAAGGCTACCACCATCTTCATGAGGTTGATAGGGGCTCATAAATTCTATATGTTGGAACGTTTTCTAAAACTAGTGTATTTGCATGAAGGAGAATCGTGGCTGCTTCACTCCTACGGCACGAGACTTTCATATGCATGAACAATGCGTGCGACACGAGTATATGTGATGTCGGGCGAGTTCAGCCTCAGGTGGCACGATTTCATTGGATGACATGTGCCCTTCACGCTATCTACCGTGTGCTGGCAAGTTGGATAGCGACTATTGGGGCACGTGGATGGGAAGATTCGACGAGTCCGGCACGACCCCAGAGTCTTCCCATCCTTAGGAACAGTCTTCGGGCAGGCTTGTCTTTTCACCACCGAACCCGATCACTTTATAAAATTATGGCGTACGTGGAAGCTAGATTTAATGAATACTAACCTTTAAAGTACTTCTGCCGTTCTCGGTTTCCCCCGTATTGGTCCTCAACGTGAGGTGAAGAAGGCTCTGGAAGCCTACTGGGGCGACAAGATCTCTGCCGAGGAGCTCCTCAAGGTTGCCAAGGAGCAGCGTCTGAACACTTATGCCACCATCAAGGAGCAGGGTGTTGACTTTGTTCCCACTGGTACTTTCTCGCTTTATGACCACGTTCTTGACATGTCGACCACGCTTGGCATTATTCCTGAGGCGTACGCCAAGTCGGGTCTCTCTCAGCTGGACACCTACTTCGCTATGGCTCGTGGTCATCAGAAGGGTGGTGTTGACCTGCCGGCCACGGAGATGAAGAAGTGGTTCGACTCAAACTACCACTACTTGGTGCCTGAATTTTCAGAAAAGTCTGAGTTCAAGCTGAACGACAACAAGCCCGTGGACGACTTCATCGAGGCTAAGGAGGCTGGTTACAATGCCCGCCCTGTCGTCTTGGGTCCTTTGACGCTTCTGTGGCTCGGTAAGACATCAAAGGACGTGCAGGACCCCAACTTCAACCGCTACTCGCTCCTTCCGAAGCTCGCCCAGACGTACGTTCAGCTCTTTGAAAAGCTCGCAGCAGCTGGTGCTCCGTGGGTTCAACTGGATGAGCCGATTCTGGTGGTGGACGCAGCTAAGCAGCTCAGTAACGAATTCAAGCAGACATACGAGTTGTTCCACCAGAGCGTGCCTAATCTGAACATTCTCGTCGCCACGTACTTTGGTCGTCTGGAGGACAACATTGACTTTGTGAAAGAGCTGCCCATCGCTGGTCTCCACATTGACCTTGACCGTGCTCCCGAACAGCTTGAGCCGGTTCTCTCGGCCATCGCTCCCACCAAGATTGGTCTTTCGCTCGGTCTTGTGTCCGGTCGTAACATTTGGAAGACGGACCTAGGCGCTGCTATCAAACTCGCGCAGAAGGCCGTAGACGCCATTGGTGCCGACCGCATTCAGGTGGCTTCGTCCTCGTCGCTTCTCCACACCCCTATCACGGTGGCCAACGAGAAGAAGCTCAAGCCTGAGGTGGCTGACTGGTTCTCTTTCGCTACTGAGAAGTGCGGCGAGGTTGCCACTATCGGTGTTGCCCTGAAGGACCAGGCCGCTGCTGCTCAGAAGCTTGAGGCAAATGCCAAGAGCATTGCAGCCCGCCGTGACTTTGAGAAGAACTCGGACCCTGCTGTCCGTGAGCGTGTGGCCAACATCAGGCCTGAGGACTTGAGCCGTAAGTCGCCATTCTCCCAGCGTCGTGAGGTGCAGCGCCAGTTCCTGAAGCTTCCTCCCTTCCCCACTACGACCATCGGTTCATTCCCTCAGACCAAGGAGATCCGCCAATACCGCGCACGTTTCACGAAGGGCGAGATTTCCCAGGAGGAATATGAAAAGTTCCTGGAGAACGAGATTAAGATGGTGGTTGAGAAGCAGGAAGCTCTTGGCCTGGATGTGCTGGTCCACGGTGAGCCTGAGCGTAACGACATGGTGCAGTACTTTGGTGAGCAGCTTGATGGCTTTGTCTTCACCCAGAATGCCTGGGTGCAGAGCTTTGGCTCGCGTTACGTGCGACCTCCGATTATTGTGTCGGATGTGTCTCGTCCTCAGCCTATGACGGTGCGCTGGTCGTCATACGCTCAGAGCCTTACGCAGAAGATCATGAAGGGTATGCTTACTGGCCCCGTGACCATTCTGAACTGGTCTTTCCCTCGTGTGGACATTGGCCGTGACCAGCAGGCCTTCCAGATTGCTTTGGCTCTCCGAGATGAGGTCATGGACCTTGAGAAGGCGGGTATTCGTGCCGTCCAGGTCGACGAACCGGCCATTCGTGAGGGCCTACCACTTCGCCGCGAGCAATGGGACGCTTACCTTAAGTGGGCTGTGGACTCATTCCGTCTGGCGGTGAGCGGTGCCTCGGACGCCATGAACACTGCCAGTCACTTCTGTTACTCTGACTTTAACGACATTATGGACTCGGTCATTGCCCTTGATGCTGACATGATTTCGATTGAGAACTCGAAGAGCGATGCCAAGCTGCTCAAGATCTTCCAGACGACCAAGTACCCTAACGAGATTGGTCCGGGTGTGTTTGACATTCACTCACCTCGTGTGCCATCGGCTGAGGAGATGACCCAGCGCATCAAGGAAATGAGCCAGTTCATTGACCCCAAGCTGCTCTGGGTCAACCCAGACTGTGGTCTCAAGACCCGCACGTGGGACGAGTGCACTGCTCAGCTTAAGGCCATGGTCACTGCCGCTGAGGAGGCTCGCAAGACCTTGCTTTAAAGGGTTCCTATTCCCAAGATGGTCATTTTGTGACAGCCTCTAACAGGAGTCAAAAGGACCTCTCTATACTCAACTATGGATATGGATCCCTTTTAAAGAGTAAAAAACAAGCTTTTATTTTATTCACGTATACTTGATGATACTGGCATCGGCTTGCTTATGCTGTCACCTGGCCGGGTGATTTGGTTTGCAGGTCTGGTTTAGTTCCCTATCGTGTTT
>ENA-OOJM01000268-OOJM01000268.1-human-skin-metagenome-genome-assembly--contig:-NODE-268-length-13801-cov-6.795286_pt1 | contig 13801 bp, 10 predicted proteins | sample MGYA00248875_ERZ500988 | MGnify/ENA primary metagenome ERZ500988 (study PRJEB25958, sample SAMN03398507) | human skin metagenome | study: EMG produced TPA metagenomics assembly of the Human Skin... | reverse complement strand
GTGGGCTGCAGCGAGTCTCGAAGTGCCGTGCGCGCTCGAGCGGATGTATCGGATGCGCTGGTCGAAAAAAGACTGGCAGCAGGTGTTGGTGGGAAATGAAACGTATGCAGACTTGTGGCTGGCTGATCAACAGGAGTACCTCCCATTACAGTCAGCACGGTGCCATTTTGAGCCGATCCATGGTTCGTGTTCGTATTCGCCTGAGCCGTACTAGAGCCAGCCCATGAGCCCGCCGCATGAGCGCCGTACTCGTACCATCCTTGCTCAGGAAAGCTGGACCATGTCAGCTTGAAGATAGGCTCCCGAGGACCAGCGGATGTCTTGGGGAGCTGCTCGGGTAGCACGGGTCTGTCGATATCAATATCGTCCAGTGTCCGGACCATGAGCGGCTTATCCTCCTCGGCTATGTGCCAGAACGAAAGCGCACCATTCTCATGTCCCATGACAAACATGGTGCCGCATGGACTCCAAGCTATAGCGGTGGCAGGACACAAGCGCTCACTCCAGACTTCCTCTAGCGGTGCGCTCGGCACGGGGCCCGGAGCACCAGGGAGTAAGCGGAGTTGAAACACATGGATCGCTGAGCTTTGACGGATAGAGTAGATCACCGCACCGCCTTCATAACACAACAGTAAAATGCCTGGATCGCGGGGGTGCGTTTGGATATCGATAATCAGGGGCGTATGCAAGCGGCTCGGTGCGTTTGGCACCTGCGACCGACGTAGGATTTCTTCTTCATTCCACCAGAGGTTCGGAATACGGTACTGTGTACCACAAAACCGTTCCAAATCATAAGCTTCCACGGACCCGTCCGTCAATCCAAGAAACAACATGCTGTGAATCGACGTCACTTCAGCGCACAGCACAACGTTGCGGGCCGAGTGAATACCGATACGCATAGGCGCGTCAGAGTTCGTCATTTGTGTCTGACCAGGAGCTGCCCTACGTGCGCCATGCATCGCAGCACCATGCGGATCACGGCGAGAGAGATCGTACACATTCAGATTGTCTTTCTCATCAATGCAAATCATCAGATATGTGTCGGATTTGAACAGAATGTGCTTCACTCGCAAGGCGGGACGGAGCGTGAGAGCCATGCGCACACATGGTGAGCCGAACAAATGGACAGTGCCAGCTGATGTGCCCACAGCCAAATACCCCATGCCGGGCTCGTACGCCATGGCCGAGATCTCGCCCGGTAGGGTTAGTTGATCAAGAAAGCCTTCCGCATATTTGTTCACATCGCGAAAGTCACCCGTCCAGTCTCCCAGACGCGAGTTCAGCGGCGGTAACCGATCATGCCCTGCCGCTTTGGATCGGCCCACAGCCGACTTGAGCCACGACATGGTTGGTCGTCTTGGTACACGCCTGCTTCCACATTCCTCCACATGACGACCTGCGCCACACTCGGCGCACAGCCCTCACATGCTCGTAGGGACGAATCATCCCGTACCGTTTGATCTATCACAACGTCGTAGAGCCACTACCGTCTCTAATCACCCACTTCAGACATGATGTACTGATCGCGCTGATCTTTGCTGCCAAACATGGAGCGGCCCAAGCTCGACACATGACTCTTCAAGCCATCCTTGGCCCAGACGGCCGTACGCACCGGCGTGTAGCCCATGATGCCTCGGTGTCGCATATGAAGCTCGCGCGTGAACAGGCGACTCATCTCACGACGCTCAGATCGCGTGATCACACCGTCATCGTTTGCATGCGAATTCACTTCCGCACGGTTCGGCAGACCAACCAGACGCTCATACACTTCAAACTCATGACGGTCGCGCGCACCAGCAAGGATATGTTTGTGAACGTCATCAAGACCTGGGTTGACTCGTACGCGAACTGAGAGAACGCCCACTTCCTCGAACTTGTGTGTGTCCTTTGTCTGCTTATTGACAAAGTTGCGCTCAAGGGCATGTAGCGCTGGCCCAGCCAGGATCGGCAGTTCCACGTCGGTCATCTGCCCATCTTCCAGTTCGCGCAGCGGAAGGATCGCGACTCCCAACGCTCGGAAAAAGTCGGGGATAGGCAAGGTGCTCGTAAGTGGCGTGCGTCCAAAGCAAAAGACAAGGTTCGTTGAGTAGCGGTCAAACACTGGGACGCGGGCCAATGGCTCATCGTCACCTGACAGGTGCTTGTATCGCGTGCCCAGCTTGTGCTCATACTTGTTAGCCACCAGCGTGATCTTGACATTATCGAGCTTTTTCGTCCATTCAGGCGTATTACCTTGGATATCAATAGAGCTCAACAAGTCGACAGATACGGTGGTGAAGCCACAGAGCTCGCGAGGAATCTGCAGCTTGATCGAGCGGAACACGATGCTGCACGAGAGCTTGCCATAACCCACACCATCCTGAAGAGCAAACATCTGCTCGACTTGTGATGAAGATTCAAACAGATTCTTGAGCGGCAGCGCAACAATGCCCATGATAGGATCATGTTCACGCACGCGCGAGTCACGCACAATCATGCGCAGTTCCGATGTCGTCCAGTTACGCACAAACACTTCCGTACCGGCCTGGAAGTATGGCATGTTTGTGTATTGCTTGACACGCGTCTTGTAGAAGAGATTATCATTCAGAATCAGCTCACAATAGCCGCATGGTAATTTGGAGGAGCTGGCATCCACATCTTGTCCCGCTGCGCCCTCACGGTCCTTGTCATCCACACCCTTTTCAACGTCGCGACGTTCTAGGCCAGCCACAAACTTGACAATGACACTCAGTATACCACTAGGGAGCTCAGGATCAGGCGGAGTGTCGAGAGTGAGCGCTTCTTGTTCGGAGTCAATAGGCGATGGCTCACGTTTCACCACGCTGTCAACCTTATCATCGGCCACGTCTTTGTTATGCTGGACACGGAGGTCCTTGTTGAGATGGGCTTTTTCATAGAAACCAACACTCCAGCACAATTGACCCTGCATTTGATCCGCATCTTCAAAGCCCATTAGGTCAGACATGTGCGACTGCATCTCATTAGGACGACGAACAAGATCGCGTAGCGGAATATTCACACGTCCGACAATGTCATCGGCAGAACGTTTATCCGAGTCCCAAAGCTGAAGCGATAAGCCTTCATCAGAGCGAATGTCATCCTTAGAAATGAGCAAAAAGGCTGTCTCTTCCCAAACCGGGTTCAAGTCCTCGAAAATTATGCGTGTCGAATACATGGGCCGACCAAACTTGGCCAAACTGAGCACACAATAAGGATCCGAGCGTCCGTTCACGTCCTGCGAGCTCAAGTTCTGGCCATAATGAATATTGACCACAATGACGCCGATGGCATCCGTGTCCTTCTTCACGCCATCGCCTGCCAATATGCGGTGCACATTCAGGGTCATACTCTTGGGGGCAACATACATGTCCGTCGCAGCTGCGATGGACATTTGGACAAAGTTGGAGATAATGGGCAGATCAAGAACATTGGGCAAGACGCGCAGAATAGGTATCGCACTAATAGATACATTGGGCACGCCCATAAGCGAGAACGTTACATTACGAATGAACGGTGGCTCACTCATAATCTGTGCGCGAATACGAGCTGTTCCGATAATTCTTTCGATTTGTACCCATACAGGAAGAGGAATCTCTAGCCAGTCAAATGCACCGATGAAGAACTCAACTAAAAGATGAATGTTTTTCGATCGATCCTTGGATGATTGTCCCGGCATAGCTGCGTAGCAAAAGCTCACTTCCATGTTCAAAAAGTCTCCAGAAAGATCTTCCATGGCTTGTTCGCGCATCTCAGGATCAGAATGTTCTAGGTTCTCGAGATCCTCTTCATCAAGATCAACTTTGCCCTTCTCACCATCAGCCTTTTCGATCCATGTGTGTGTGGGATGTACACTATCGGTCATCAAATCAGCCAACCCCCGCATGGCAATCACACGGAATGGGTTCTCGCCAAGCCCAAGATCAGATATCTTGACTGAGCTGATCATCGAAGGCAACGATGCTTGCATGATGTCTTCGACCTGATCTAACATAGAAATAAACATTTCAGGGTTTAGCTGTCGCCATATGCATGCAATGATCGCATTCATCCATTCCACACTTTCCGGGTAAGGTGGTGTGCATTCTTCACCACGCTGGCGATGCATAGCCACACGGATGCGCTCCATTTGATTGACAATTTTGTTGCGGATCAGACCCATACCAAAAAATCCTGCTAATGCTGCCAAAGCAAGCCAAAAGGAGCGGACTGTGAAGGTGCCCCATCCATGGCCCACTGTGGCGACGCCCCATACCATAACGACCACGGCGCCATAACCGATATACATCATATTGAATAAGTCATCCAGCTCACGAATCTTTCCTGGATCAAGAGGCTCAGGGAAACGATGTAGTAAGAGAGATGTAGGACGTGCAGGGTCCGGATTGATATGCTTGGAATGATATACGTCACTGCTGAGCGGACGCTTCGAGCTAAATCCACCTTTGTAGCGTGAGTCTAACTCCATTGGGTTGATCTTTGGATCACGGCCATCTTGAATTATGACATCGTCTTTGGTGACCGGATCTTCCACGACACGCTGACCTTTGGCAACAAAATCATTTTTCTTGGGCTCGCGACTTGCTTTGGCGGCTTCTTTAATACGGTTCTTTTCAGCTTCACCACCACCCGAATCAAGAATTTTTTGGTGCTTTCGACTTTTTTCGCTTTCTTTAGGATGTTCGTGCTCAACATCACGAGCAGACGATTCCTGGCTTCTGGATTTCTGCGAACTCTTTCTGCTCAAAAGGCTCAAGGACCGATGAAAGCGTCTCTTATCTTTACTTTCGCTCTTAATCGATTCTTGTTCATCTTGCACATGAGCATTCGAAGTACTGGAGCAATCTTCATAAGGCGACTCTTCATGTCTATTCGGGTCCTGTGACCCGCTTTTATGCATTTGACCCTGGGATTCTCCGGACCCAGATGCGACGTGCTTCAGATTCTCTTCAGTAGGACGTTGGATCTTAGAAAAGCTCTCATCAGAATTTATTTTTCGGTCAGATGTGCTCTTCAAGTATGTGAGATCCGCGCTAGGTCGCATGTCCCTCACTGGCGGATTTGGACTTTCACCGCTGTCAGCATTTACAGCAGACGAGCTCTCCTCTGGAACTTCAGGGGTGTCATAATATTCACTATTCCTTAGACGCTCTTTTTCGATGAATTCTTGAACAGTCGGAATTTTGTTTCTTTCCGACCATCCTTCACCTATATGATGAGTTGTCATTGAGGCTAAAAGTGCACCGTAGGGCGTTGGACCGTGGGCCCATTTAAGACTGAATGTGTATTATGTAAGAATGTCCGTGCGAAAGCGAATTCCTCCGTGTTGGCTTACACAGCCCGATATAGACGCTTGGCGTGTATAGGGACTCAGTGGTTTGCTCCACATTTCTACGACAAACCTATTCTTGATCCCGCTTCTTTCGAAGGATATTTTCCGGGGCGACTATGGAAAGCCATTTGGGAAAAATGGCATTTCTCGAGAAAAATAGGATTGCTCATGTGTCGTAGCGAGTAAGTAGGCTTGTGATGAAATCCAATGGGGTACCTTTCACAATGGTCAAATACCAACTCAACGCCTCTCGAGGGGCCGAAAGGATCAGCATACTTACAAGAAATAGTGCTATCGGGAGAAATACTACGAGATTAATAAGTCATGACGAAGAGGTCACTCTGATTGAGGTTCCTTTACACGCACAACAATGGCGCAAGATACGGTACATGGATGCCAAACCAAGCATATGCGCCTCAGAAATTCACCATATTAGCGAAGCTTTGGTCAATTGCATCAAATATGATTAGAAAAACAAGGTGACATTGTGAGAAGCTATCAATTAAGAATAAAATTTTGTGCTTTAGATCTAATACAGGCACGTTGGAAGCCATATTGTGTAGCGGCAGCGACCAAATGCCAATACGCGTGCCGATGGCATTCATCGCACCTAAGCACAATAGTGCAACCAAAGTGGCGAAAAATGAGAGTACGTGTCCATTGAGTCAAAGCGCTGACATCGAAGTTGATTGCTGTATCTGAGTCTGCACAAGATATAATTACAGGAGAAACCACCGAAGTCTCGGATAACGAGATTATCAGAAACAATTTCAGGAGCACCTGGCCACTCAACTAAACATCACTCGATGTCGTGCGGGCGGCATCATGCACCTCTCCTGTTACTAAATTACATTGGCATTGGCCACCAAAGGCCCATGATGCATTAAGGTTTTAAATTATTCTCGCTAACGTCAGTTGATGACCCTTAATAAAACTCCGGAAAGGAGGAGAGGCATGTTTAGAAGCATCAGGCACATTACCCGAGATTATAAAAACAATAGGTAACAACAAGTATCGTAGATAGCGAAGCAATTTTCATCACCGTAACAAACATTTGAACGCTTGGTGCAGCTGTTACATGGAATGCTTGCTCAGAAATACCAGAAGAATCGACATACATACGATCGACTTTACAGGGAGATGTGGTAAATCTGCAGAATCAAGCTGGTATTCGTTTCCTTTATCGCTCAGTAAAATGCCAATAATGCGCTTCATATACTGATCAAGCGTAATGATGAAGGCCATGCTAGATTTGAGAGGAGTTACAGCCGTGAGAGAGAATAGATACGATGTGAGGACGCCATGCGAAGGAAATAGCTGCGTCAAGTTCAGCACAAGAGCTTCTTTGTCAAAATCTCATAAGAAGCTAGCGCCGGCTATTGCCAGAACAGCACTGATACAACATACTAGTACACTCGTACCCAATGATCCAGCATGTTTGTAATAACGTCTGGCGAAGAACAAATGCCGTATCAATGGAGCTCAAATGAGACATGTAAAATACTGCTTGTACACCCTCACTTCAGATACATCGCTGTTCCCAGCATTCCAACATACCATCAAATATTTTGACCTTTGCCTTCACGTATGGATCGCAAGTCAACGACTCTCTAACGTCGAGGGATGCGTCTAAAAAGAGGTTATGAGTATAATTAAAACAAGAACGTTTACTTCTCTTAGCTTTTGAATGTCCATATTTTTGCCATCTTTTGGAGCTCCTGGCTCTGAGGCTATCATGTCATAACAATTACTCCAAAGATGCATTCAATGCTCGGCAATTTCAATCGGGTTCTCCACTTTTTCGCATTGAGGCACATGGCGCCTGATTGCAACCCAAGATTTTATTTCACATCCCCCTTTTTGATATTCAACTTCCAGCCTTACATGTCAAAAGTCGACGTGCGCTATAATGCCTGATTATAATAATCAGGGTCCTGAATGTACGCCAAATATCAAAGATCAATTTTATGTGTCGATAAATGGAAAATATCTCAGCCTACACGATGCTCGCCGTCTTGGGCACAATCTTCGTGACGCGTGTGAAACATGCAGGAGGAGAAAGCTAAGGTGTTCTGGAATAACTCAAGATGGATCACCATGTCATCGATGCACAATCGATCAAGCAATGTGCGTCTTTGGTACGTTCTTGGGCTACGCTAACATTAAGCAACTAGAAGTAAAATTGGTCGTCCTAGAAAGCGCCTACATTCTCCTGCTATCGACGCGCCGACTGCATTACCTCAAAGAAAGCGCGTGGAAAGGCCGTGTAGCAGCACCTCTGCGTTTCCTGAGAACTCGAGTCCGTCCATGGATTCCTCTCATTCCATGCTACCTCGATCCGCCGGGTTTCCAAATGACAGCACCCCAGCGGTGTTAGACGCATCAACAAATACTCCGCCCCTAGCATCTGTATATCCAACCAATGGTGTCTTATCTTCTACTTTATCAGATTTGTCTCTGGCAGCCTTTGTCGAGTCATTGTATACCTTAGAAATTGCGCCATCAGATGGACTTACGTCGAGTATGCTCGGCGCATCTGTGAAGAGCGCTGGGGCGTTATATCCAGAACAAAGTATGGTCCCTGATCTCACTGCTAATTCTTATTTTTTAAACGAAAACAAATCTTCTGAACAAGGAGATTGGCCAAATCAAATGGAATTTGCTGAGAGTGCCTTTCTGGACGAACGCCTCGCATTTTCGGTGCCTTCAGACATGCGTTGGTGGAACACGGCTTGGTCATTGCCACACTCATACGAATCAATGCTTTCTTCCTCGCCGGAGTCTAACAAGGACATGAATTCAAAATTTGACGTCATGTCACCATTAGAAATTCCTCATGTATCTTCGCCAACCACACCTCAAGCCACCACTTTCACCACGTCAGGAAAAAACTCTCCTGGGAAACAGGCCATTGAATCCTCTCTAGGCCCTGTACCTGAAACTATTGGTGCAATTTCGGACAAGAAGTTTGACTTGTTACTTCCATCTTACTCGTGTCTTAATGGCTATTGCAATCATACTGATGGCATAAGCCCGTCACCTGTGACTAAAATGTCTTCAACTCTTGAATCACATGTAACAGACCATGAGAAGCATTGTCGCGATAAAGTTCATTGTGTGCCTAGTCCTGATGGAACTCATTGTTCCTGCACGAGTAGCACGGGACTCTCGTTTCTCTCTCTCGAGCGGTCTATCAGGAGCCGTATTCAGGCCACTGATCACGAAGCAGATAAATCGCCGGAGAAGAAGGCACTTTCCTCCTTGGTATTCACCTTGACTATGAGTCAGTCTGTCTCGAAACAATGCACTTGCAGCACAGATTGCCCCACATGCAAAAGCAGTCCATCTTATAAGTCGAATGGTGCTATACTTATATCGACTGCACTCCAAATTTATGCGCGTGCGTTACAATTGTTCCACGAAATGCTAGCATCAGACGGCACTCACACCTGTTCATGCAGTGGTCCTCGAGGCACTTGTGATGCTGCATGTGGATGCTGTGCTCGAGCTACTCGCACTGACGCTGTCCAATCTTCTATGGAAGTACGCATCGGAGATTATATCCCGTCAGCACAGAATTCCCGAAAAATTGCATTGTACGCTCTAAAGCTAGAGCTCTTAGACTTGCAGCGTGCCATGGCACGTGTTCAACGCGTCTCGATGCAACCTTTGCAGCATCGTCCAGGAACCTTCAATGCGTCAGATACAAACAACGCATCACAATGTTGCGACCTAGCCAAGACACAAGAATCTTCGGAACATGCGGCATCGGCCCTTCACCTCAACCCTTTCGACCAACTTGTCATACGTAAATTACACTCCCAATTAAACGAAGCTTTGCACGCTGTCGAACAGATGGAGGTACAGGACGGCCATGATTTATAGTTGAAGTTTAAGCCGTTTTGCACATTACAATCCTTCGAAGCGAGCAAGGCGTCTACGTCTCATTTCTTCTGTTGAGAGCGTGTTCTTCTCCTCAGCCCCATCATCGGCTGCCTCGGCATCATGACTGCGAGATATCGACGTTTCGGAAGAAACTGTTGGAGGAAGCTCATGTGCGGATGTTGTACTCTGAGATGCTTTTATTAGCATATCCTCGCGCAGCTTTGTGATGCGTTGAACATCTTCCGGGATGCTTTGAGATTCTTTGTCCATTTCACATGTGCGATAGGTCTGATCCAAGATTCGCTGGGGAACTTGAAACGGTTGCCCTAGACTAGATGCAATAGCGGCCTGCAATTGAGCTTCATCGTCATCTAGGAATTCGAAATGTGCATTGTCTTCTTCCTCAGCAAGATCTTCCACATCTTCATCGAGCAGTGAAGCTGCGATTGGGTTTAAGAATGGTGACTTTCTAGATGGGTAAGAGACCAAATCACCCTCTTCTTCAATATCGTGGGATGACTTCTGTCTATTTCTTCGAGATGAAGAAGTCCTTTGATACTTTTCAGAAGCATCTTCTCTTTCATTATGAGGTCCAAAACGTCGCATAGAACGATATCCACTCCCAGGCGTACTAGGACCTGTTGAATGACGCATTCGGCTTCGAAGCGGCTCATGCATCTCTTCTTCCACATTCAACCGCTCCTGTCGCTCGCGACGCCGTCCTGTGGGGGTGCTAGGCTGGGCTGCATTGGCCTGGTCTTCTTCCAAACTCGCTCTCACAGCTTTCTGAAAGTCTTTATCTTCGTCCAAGATTGAGCTGTGATCCTCGGAAAAACGCGACGCATGCGCATCCGCAACATCGTCCGTGATGGTGGCAGGTGGATCCATGCCAGCTTGGAGCTCAACCGAAAAAACCGAGTACTGCTCTAGCTCAGCCTTTGGTCAAAGTATGCACGAAACGTACCTGCTGCAACAATGAACTGAGGTATATATTGCTTAGCCACTGTGGTTCGGAGTAAAAGCTGTTTAAGTTAAACCTGCATAAGCTCGATTGTTACGCACCATGTGCGAGATACATGACCAAAGCCACGCAAAGCAATCCAGTGATGTCCAAGGTTGAGCAAAAATGCAAATTCACGCTCGGGGTGCACGTAGCGCTCACGCAATTCTTCACACGAACGCCACCGAACCAAAGACATGTCCCAAGCCCTCAGGGCACGATCTACTACTTCAAGACTGAAAAATCCTGTTTCATCCATGTGACGAGATGATATATTCTTCGCATCCTGTGTAGAAATGCCGAGCTCATTTCGCTCATATTCGCTAATTTCATCGGCGATTTGTGCGAGTTGCGATGGATCGAAAAATTGACCCTGCAGAATGGCATTGAGAGCATGCTGTGCGCACATCAAACTCCCTTCTTCCTGCTTCTCTGAAAGTTAGTAGCGCATATACGTGCCATGATAAATATATTTCAACAGCACTTCATATCCTACTTGCGACATAGAACAGGGAGTGTGCTCCAGCCGAGAAAGAGATCCGTGCGAGGCCGCGCGACCCTTGTTGATGACATAAGACGTCTGAGCGAGTTCGGACTCTACTAGCTACGAAACGACTTCCTCGCTCATAAACTCTGCCGCATGCTCTTGCAGGTACTGAACACTCCGCTTTTCATCAACAAATAGATCTGGATGTGAGTGAAAATATACGTACTGTAGACGCGACGAACATCTGCAACGTCCACCTCGTCAGCCTTCCGCCGCCTGGCCGCGAGATGCGCTGTGGTGATAAGATTGATGGTGTAGCGTAAAGACGTTTCCATAGCCATACGAGCGAGTACTTCAAGTGCTTCCTGCTTCAGATTGACATCCTCTTCTTGAGCACGAATGGACAGGATTTGCTTGATCTCATCTTCTGAGTATGGCTTGGTACTGATGATCAGAATCCGATCGAGTAAGTCAATTGGCAGACCATGAGGACTCGTGAAGCGCGTTCCACGAATACGAGTTTGCCCGCGGTTGGATGCCATGACCACTAGAGGTGCTAGTTCGGTTTCAAGAGCGCGGTTCAGAAACGAGAAGCACTCGATGTCTAACATATGCACCTCATCGATGAAAAGCACACCAGGGATAATTTCTGCTTTGCCTTCTTCGCGCCATTCGCCAACTTTAGCATTAATTTGGTCGCGAAGCTCGGGCTTAATTTCACCTGTGTCACCGGCAAAGAGCGCAAGAAAGCCTTGTGTGCGCGAGTTAATAACATCAATCTCATGGAGTGACACGGTGTGTACGACCTCTCGGCGTCGTTGCAGCTCACCCTCTGGACATTGAACGAATTTGGTGTCGCTACCAATGGCGTCGTAGTCACGCGAGCACGCAAAACTCCGGCCAAGCTTGGAAATACGACCACTAGACTTTTCAATTGTGATGACATCGCCAGCAATCACCTTTTCCTTTTGCAGCGCATCAATCATTTTGTTACCAAGTTCATACACTGTCTCCATGTCCGTCGTCTTGATAATAATCTTGCCTGTTTTGGTGGCTCCTGTGAGGCTGCGGTCAATCTGAATTTCCACAACCTCTCCCTCGATTGTTTCAGCCTCTTCCTTGATGCGCACACCGATAGCCTTCCGAAAAGCTTGCATCAAAGCCTCAGTTTTGCTCATTTCTAGCGAGAATACTTCTGAAGCCGATAGCATGATGAAAGGCACATCTGGGCCGAGCGTTTGTGCCATACCCATGGCAATGGCGGTCTTGCCTGTGCCTGGCGGACCTGCCATCAGCATGGCACGCCCAGCAATTTTCGCATTTTGCACAATTTTAACAATCATACCGGCTGCTTTTCGAGCCGCACGTTGACCCACCATACCTTGTGCACTATCCTGTGGCTCAAGACGTTCGTCCAAGCCAAGACCACGCACATGAGAGTGAGCTCCAATGCGCTCGAGCGTCTGGATGGTTGTCTGAACGGGGGCCGTTGAAATACTCGCCTGTATGTTAATGTCTATTCAGCATTTTACCCGCACGTACCATTGATGCCATCGTGAGACACTTCCTGGGTTTGGGAGGAGCGACAGGTTCCTCAGCTCTGCTGATCGTCACGTGACATGTCCCTGCAGCCTCTTAGATTCACTCTTTGGGGTGCATCTCAGCTTAACAATACGCGCATATCATGGTGGAATCGCAGCCGAGTGCGAAGCCCCTTGGATTCTACACGAAAGAAAATGCTGCATTCAATGTGTTGCGAAATACAGCAGTGACTGGAGCTCTCGGCGGCGTGACTGGCACGGTAGTGTCGGTGCTGCGTGCTTCACCGGTCCAGCCAGCCATAGCTGCTTATCGTATGGTGAAAGGATGGTCTGCTTTCTCCTTTGGATTCTTTGCGATACGAGAATACGTAATGCAGCCACTCACTGCACCTGTGTGGCCGATGTGCCAGCAGTTGGGTCATGCTGAAAATATTGCGCCTTCGTTTTTTAGTGGGGCTGTCATGGGGCTGTTTTCTGCGTTATGGCTGCGGCGACCCGTTGTGCCTGGCATTTTCACCATGTCTGGAATCTGTACAGCTATTCAACTGGTGTTTAATGAGTTCAAGCTCGGTATATTGAGGTTTATGGATGAGTCGGGCACGAGTGAAGGCGAGACTGGAAGACAGCCTTCGTCCCTCTTGCCTGCTCAACAAACCTTCACGCCTGAACACACTGAATCTAAAACGTCCAAACCTTCACTGTATGAGCAAGTGCAGCTTGCCATGAAAAAGTACAGCCCTATTCAGTCTATAACAGATGAGGAGTACCGCGCGCGGCTTCTTGAACGTCAACGAGAAATTGATGCACAGCTACGCCTGCTCGAGGAGGAACTTTATGAGCGAAGACGTACTATGAGCAGCATATAATTATACCAGCAATGGCGTATCAATGACGCTAAAACCAACAGCCACACCACCCTCATTGCTTTCCCTTGACTTGGTGCGCAAGAGATAGCCACCTGAGCGTTGTTCTTCGAGTTCTTTCGCCCCAAACAAGATCGTGCCATATATGCCAAGCTCACTTACTGTCTGTGGCACCAGCTGTGCCTCTTCACCGCAACCAGCACGAAGCATCATCGCACCGCGGTCCTTGGGCGTATCAATGAGGCTCATCAATATGTACCCTTCATGTTCTTTAACGGAAACGTCTTCGCCGCGCGCTTGACGTTCTTCATCTCGCTTCTTCATTGCATCCAAAGCTGGTACAATGTCGTGTTTGTAAATGTTATGACTTCCGCCTTCCCGTTGCGGTTTCATCACAAACTTTTCTGGCGTAGACCGAGCTATGGCCAGGGCTTCTCGACCAATCTTGGAGTCATCCAGCGGCCAAAGCTGCGAAAAGGTAGATCGAATTTCATGAGCATCCGAGCCGATGTATTTTTCCAAAATGCTCGGCTCTGACAGCACTTGTTGCACCTTCTTCGAGCCAGCAAGTTGGAGTGCTACATTGGGGCACTTGATCGCATGACTGCGCTCCAGCAAAAGGCGCGTATCCCAAGCGGCATTTGACGTGTAATCATCAGGTCCATATCCACTGCGGAAGTACACCACAGAAACTTC
>ENA-OOJM01000265-OOJM01000265.1-human-skin-metagenome-genome-assembly--contig:-NODE-265-length-14167-cov-6.813492_pt1 | contig 14167 bp, 9 predicted proteins | sample MGYA00248875_ERZ500988 | MGnify/ENA primary metagenome ERZ500988 (study PRJEB25958, sample SAMN03398507) | human skin metagenome | study: EMG produced TPA metagenomics assembly of the Human Skin... | reverse complement strand
CTGGCCTGTCACTGCGTCGGGGTATGCTGGGCCGAGGCACGAGCGAGGCGCGAGGCGCGCGCGCCGCCTTGTCCATCGCCGGCTTGGGAGGTGGGCGAAGCGCACGCCGTCGTGGACTCTTGCGATGAAAGCGGGCGGGAGAAGCCAGCGCACCGGGCCGCGGCCCTCGACGGACGGTGGTGGGCACATCAGCGCCCGTCAGGTCCTTGAGCATAGCCACGCCGTCGGCGAGCGTCTTTTCCACGTCCGTCGGTACAGGATCCGAGGCACAGACTTGCTGCAGAGCCGATGCCGCTCGCGCAGCGTATTGGACCAATGTCACCATGCGTGGCGAGAGTACATCCAGCAGCAGGTGCTCCAACGCTTCCTTGGCTGTTGCATTGGCATGCGCGCGTACATCGGCGGCGTACTTTGCATGGTACGCGTCATACAGCGCGGCACTCGGGCCATGCTGCGCAACGAGAGGTGGCGCGTGATGCGGCACGGTCGGCACTCGCCATGGCCCAGCCTCCGGTGCCGCCTCGCACTTCTGCCACAGGCCCTGTAGGATGCGCTCCTCGGCCTCCGGTGGGCCAGCGGATAAGCGCGCCTGTGTCGCCTGTTGCGTCGCATGCGCGAGGAACGACGCGGCATACGTCGACGAGCCTACATGTTCCTTGGCCTGCGCCGCACTCGTGGCGAGTCGTGCACGCGCCTGCTCGAGCTGCGTGTCTCGCTCCGCGTGTGACTCGGTCGGCGCATGCGCGAGCTTGTCTTTGAGCTCGGCGACCTCTGCCCGCAGCGAAGCAATGGCCTGGACGTACTGCGCGACATGGCGGTCAATATGCAGGAGGTTGCGCGATACTTTGGTCTGGATGTTCTTGGCTTGATTCGCATACTTGAGTGTGTTATGCGTCTCGTCATAGTGCGCACTCGACGGGCTCACACAGGCAATCATAACCGTCTTGCAGTTCCCGCCGAGCGAAAACTTGAGAAGACGCGTGAGTTTGCTGTTGCGGTACGGAATGTGCCGGCTGCGAGCACCGCGGGTGCCCGACTGGCAGAGGGCATTGATGCAGCTGCCCAGGGCCAGGAGCGAGCGGTTGATGTTGGCGCCTTCTTTCATGCGGATGCCCTGGTTGGATGTCGCAGAAGCACGCTCGGATCCAGCCAGGTCGATAATGTTGAGCGACGCGCTGTACATTTCCTCGACCGTGTCGGCTGTGCGCGGGCGCCGCATGACATTGACTTGGAGGACCGCATGACTTCGACTGCTCACCGCATTCGCCTCCGTCGGACTCTGTGTGCGCCGCTTATTGCCCTCTGTGATCATCTCCAGCACCTGTTCGGGCGACTCGGGTATGTGCTCCGTGATGCCGACGACGGACATCTTGCTGGCGGCATCCTCCCGCAGTGCCAAGCCACGCCCCGCGGGTGTCGGCGTCTCGGAAAGCAGATCACGAATGGTCTCATTGTAGATCTCCAAGTACGAGAGGCGCACATTCGTTTCGAAATCGCTGCTCTCCGCCTCGATCCGCTCATAGAGTCCCTGCATCGTCAAAAAGATGAGGCCCGGGTCGGTGGGCGTGCCACTGATGGTGTGTGTCTTACCGCACCCCGTCGCGCCGTACGCAAAGACACTCGCATTAAAGCCGCTCAGCACGCCTGAGAGCATCGGCTCGACCGTGTCGCGGTACACCTCGCGCTGCTGCGTCGACGACGGAAATACACGATCAAAGGCGTACCGCACGTCACGCGGTCGCCGGCCATTTCCGTGGAACTGCATGTGCGAGAGCGACGAGCGCGTACGACTCGACTCGCCGCCACGCATCATATCTGGTTCGATCGGATCAAAGACCAGGACGCGGTCGTCCACCGGTGCGATAATGTTGCGGATATAATTGCTGCGCATCGCAGCAATGGCATTCTGGGCTTTGGACGGAGAGGCAGCGAGCCCCCCGTCTCCCTGAAATGCATGGGATGTGTCCGTCGGAGCAAGGAGCGACACCTCCTTCTCATTCAACGGACGCACCCGCACCACCACCTGGATGGACGAGTCGGCCATGGTCGCCAGAACAACACCGAAGCGGACGCTCTCAGTCTCTCCCGGCGCGTCAGATCACGTGACCCAACCTACAAGAGGCACGCCGCGCGGCGTGCGAGCTGCATACGAGCGGTACGCGTCACCAAAAAAGGCACGCAGTGTCGCTTCTTCGACGCGAATGCGCTGAGCAAAGAAGCGCGTCAATAGGACCGTAAACAGGATCAAGGACACTGGATTTCCCAGCATGATCTGCGTGCCGACGGCCCACCAAAAGAAGCCGGCATACGACGGATGCCGCGCTACCGCATAGACGCCCGTCGTCACCAGCACATGGTCCTCCCGCTTCGTCTGGGCGAGTGCATGACTGAAGTTGGTCGACGCATGGATCATGGCAAATGAGCGCAGCAGCTGGCCACTCACTATGAGGACAGCACCGAACGCTTGGACGCACCACACATACTTCCACGTGGGCGCCCAGGCCGATTCGAGCACGTACTCCAGTACGCCCATCGCATGCGCGGCCACGTACTCAAATCCATTTTGCAAGAGAAACGAGTCCGACTGCAGGTGCGTAGGATTCCAGTACGCCGTCACGACGAATTCGAGCACATGAAAGCACGACCATGCAAAGAGATACACTTGCAAGGGCGCTAGTCTCTGCGGGGTATAAGTGAGCATGCCGCATACGAGTGCCCACAGGCCCGGCGCACACACCCCCGCGAGTGCACCAAGCGCAAAGGCCGTGGCGGCAATCGTGCCGACGGGATGCGCTAGCGCCTTCGGAATCAACGCAGGGTGCGCGGCAAAAAACCAGGGCATGGCTGGCCACGCCTCGCACGTCCTTGCCTTTATATGCGGTCCTCCACAAGGCGTTCATACGCCACGTGACACCCATCTTTGTTCGCTCGCACAAAGACTCTATGCACCTCTATGCAAGGACCCAGCCGAGGTGCCGGCCCGCGAAGAACGGCGACACTTGCAGCTTGGACGGGTCGCCATCGCGCTTGTCTGTGCTGGAAGAGTGGACGTAGGCGGCTGGCACGAGCGCGTCCTGCGGCGTAGCTCGCCGCAGCCGTACGACTCGACCTGGCTCGGCCGGTTCGTTGTAAAAGCGGCGGCCATGTTCACTCACAAACGCAGCGAGCTGATCCAGCGCGCCGAACGATTCAAGCAGTGTCGCGCAGAGCGGAAGAAGAATGGGCGATGTATAAACACCCGCCGCACACCCGCAGTTCAGCATGAGCTCGTCCGTCGAGTCATTTCGACTCGCTGGCGATGGGTACTTGGCCGCGAGGGGATGCGGAGCGGAGTCGGAGCCAAGAAAGAAGCGTGGATGCCCTTCGCGAATGACTTCGCGCAGGGCCGCACGGTCATCTGGCATCTTGGCCACGGGCTTGCAAAAGTGCAGCGGCTTGCCGGCCCAGTCGTCGACCGTCAGCTGCAGATGGTGTGCGGTGATCGTGCACGCCACCGTATCGCCACAGCGTTTCACGCATTCGACAGCGGCACGCGTCGTGGCGTGCTCGAGCACAATGCGCAGCTGCGGAAAGTGCGCGTGGATCTTTTCGAGGTGCGCCAGAAACAGCGGCTCGGCGTTCAGGACACATACACCCTTGTCAGTATCGCTGGGAATTTCACCGTGCAGGTTGAGCACCATGCCGCACTCTTGCATCGCCTCAAAGACGGGGAAGTACACTTCATAGTCCTCAATGCCACCGTCGCTGTTCGTCGTCACACCGCGTGGGTAGCTCTTCACGCCACGTATACCAGCCGCAGATGCACGGCGAATCTCATCTGGCGTAATACTAGGCGATAGGTACATGGTTCCAAGGAAGCGGGTATGTGGGGCGATAGCTCGCAGCTGCGCCATGTAGTCCACCGTCTGCTGCGCAGATGTCAGCGGCGGCGTCAAGTTCGGCATGACATAGGCCAGGTCGATGCCGCCCAAGGCCACATGAGGCGTCACCAGCTCACTCATAGGCCCCTGCCGAAGATGCACATGAAAGTCGGCGGGCGATGGGATCTCGAGCGTTTCCACCATGGCGAGGCAGGAACCGCTGACGTCCTTCCTCTTCCACACGACACCTCCCTCCACATCGGCCGAATCCCTTGGGGCCAGGCTGGGCCAGAGGATCCGGCTTGGATGCCACCACCACTGGAGCCGAGCGAGCCGCCGCCCTCGTACGAGGATGTGCTCGCGAGCACATGGGGAGATGCGTCGTCGCATCATGAGGCGGCAGCACCAAGCTTGCCGCCACGGCCACGCCCCCCTTCCCCATCCAGCACGGCCCCTGCGCCTCCACGCCCTGTGGGCCCGTTGCCTACCGCGTCGCCAGCCAATGGATACCCCCTTCTGTACAAAGGCAAGATTCTCTTATACCCTGCGACTGTCCCAACATGCACCAAGTGCTACGAGACGGGCTACGTGAATCGAAATCCGCTCAAGCCATGCAAATCTTGCTGGCATCGCTATGGCAAAGCGTACACCGGCGCCGTGAAGAATGCGTACGAGCAGGGCGGCGCGCATGGCTACCTAGCTGACCAGAGGATCCAGCAGCCCCTGCGATTCTATACGCCTATGCAAAGCCACGCTTTTCATCCGCCTGCGCCTCGGCCCCCTCAGCCGTTTTCTCCATCCATTGGCACGCAGCCACCGAGTGGCCCATCATCGCGGCCTGACGTGTACCCCGAGGACCAGCACAGTAGTGTGCCGCCTCGCTACGATGTGGTGTCGCACACGTCTAGTGAAAAGCCCCTCATGCAGCAAGACTATCCATTGTATGCGCCGCCGCCACCACCGCGCCCCATGCCATGCTACGCTCCGCCACCGCCCGGCGCTGCGCCTCTCGTCGATTGGTACGGATATCAACCGCCACCCGGCGCCGTAGCCGTGATGCCGGGCGATCCACGCATTGGAGGCACACTGTGTTACAAATGCGGGGGCACAGGGAATGCCAATGACCTATTTTCCCTATTTGGGCTGGACGATGAATGCAACACTTGCGGTGGCGCTGGACGCATCATGAGATAATTACTTGCGGTACTTGAATCGCTTAAAGTTGACTGCGTAAGTGTCGTGTACATACAGTGTAGTTGTAAAATACCGCGGTCAAAGCTGCTTCGAAAACCGCGTTTGTACGAATAGTCCCATTCACGCTGCACGATGCGAAAAGCCACATCCTCGTACGGAGGGCCCGCACTAAAGCGCAACAGCACGGTATCCCCTGGTCCTTCAGGATCAGGCAAGACGCGGTACGTGGGCGCCTGCATGGGATCCAGCAAGTCCGGATAAAACAGATGAAACTTGTACCCTTGGACTTGCTTGGGCGGTGGATGCTCTGCGTCATAGTGCACCTGGTTGTACCGATTCCACTCGTAGCCCGTGTGCACGCGGTTGAAGTAGCGCGGTTTGCGGACGCGGTACTTGCTCTCCCCATGATGTGCCTGTTGCGTGAGTCGAACATCGTCATGGAATGCCTCTTCATTCACACCCATCGCCCGTGCTGCCTCTTGACGCACAAAGTCATCGGCTGTTTGGCACGAGCGATGCCACTCAGTCTGCTGCCGTGGAATATACGACTGGCTAAGTACATCGCGGCGCGCCTCTCGCAGCTTGGCACGCAGCGACGCAGGGGTATACATGGGCAACTGGCGCTCCTCCGGCGTCAGATCATGCACCGGGCGCCCTGGCGGCTCCATCTCGGCCGCGTCCCATATCGCGTCGTGCTCCCTGGGCGTATCGAGCTGCTCTGCCAATTCAGCACAATGCCGCTCTGCATCGCAGCGCTGCTCGAGCTGCCGCTTCGCGATCTTTTCCTGCACCGTCTTTTCGTGCACAGCGCGCAATTTGGCGACGCTGCGCCAGACCACGATACGCCGTAGCATCATGTCCCAGTATTCGACATCCAAGGGCTCTCCAGAACGCATCTTGGTGCGGATAGATGTCTGTAGCTCGAGCAACTCGTCCGCTGATTTGTCCGCCAGCAGCGCATCAGCGTCTGCCAGGATCGAGGGGTCCACATGCGTCTGATCTTGATGCCGGACGCGACGGCAGCGATCATCGCATACGATCAGCACATCTTTCCAGTACGCAGCGCGGTCTGTGTCGAGACGCACAAACGTTTGTATATCGGCATGGAGCTCTTGCAGCTCACTTGGAGCGAGTGAATCCATATAGGCGGTCGGTTCTTTCAGCGGCACATCCACCTCGTCATCATATTCAGCATCATCCAAGAGCGGCATGACAAGCCAGTCAATCGGTCGCGCTCGGTGATCACGCACACGAATCGCAGCTCGCGCCTTGGACTGCTGGAGCATAAACTCGTCCTCTTTCGCCACCCAATCTGCCATCACGGCCGACTCTGCCTGGCGCGCACGCCGCGCTTCCTCTTCTTCACGCTCGCGGCGCGCATTTTCGCGCTGAACACGACGCGCTCTCAGCCGCTCAGCCTCGCGCTCAGCCTCGGCACGTCGCGCAGCGTCACGCCGTTCGACGTCATGTCGAGAAAGACCTGCACGCTGCTCCTCGACCTCCTTCTTTTTCCATCGAAACACACCTCCCTCATCATCTTCGGTCCGCAGGCGCTTCGCATCTGGATACCACGCAGCCTGCCCCTCTTCCCTACGTGCCATGCCAGCCATGCCGAGGCGTCATGCAAAGGGAACAGCGTGACGTGGCGGGCCTACTAGGCCCTGTATCACGTGTACGAGGCGCCCCTAACGGCGGTGGAGCGACGTTGCCTCACCGCCTCTCAGGTCATGTCTCGTACAGACGCGATCCACGAGACATTGCAGTCGAATGTGTCGGCCATCGTGCAGCTGACTGTGTCGTACCCTAGTTTTCATGCGCCCGAATATGCGGTTCCCACCGAGAGCCTGGTAGGCCGGCTCTGGGCGTACGATGCTGCCAGTAATATGGTCGTGCTCGAGACGGGGCATAGGAGTGCGCTGGCCCCATCCATGCGACGGGCTGCTGCCTCAGCAGTATGCGAGACATCGCCGCGCGTATTATCTAACAGCGGCGCGCTCGCAGGCTTCAAAATGGTACGAGCGTCGAAAATCCAGCGAGTCGATGTGTTGCAGGACGACCAGTCCATACCTCTCACGACCGTCCATCCGGTGCCGGTCGCCGCGATCGAGGCTCGTGATGCAGCTGCCAAGAAAAAATGCCAGGAACGCGTTGCCCAATTAGCACCATCCAATGTGAGTGATGTCGGGCAGGCCGTGTTTGATGCCGTGAACAAAACGTACGTGCTGCACAACTCACCCCAGTCTCCCTTGCCGCTGGCACGACTCTCACATAATTGTGCTGGATGAAGTCGTGATCGTACGTTCGCAAAACTAACGTGACAGTCTGGCCCCACCTATGATATCTCCACCACCTACGTGCCTGGTCTTCCTGATGACCAGCTCCAGCAGCTCTTGCACGATGAAGACGCCAACATTTCATCGCAGATCGAGCGTGCCAATGACAAGGCACGTACTTGGCAACGCGTCACGCGAGTGGTACGTACCCAATACGCGCGTCTTACCCATGCCAGCTAGATTCTGTGCACGCCCAGCAAGCCGCCCGTAGGCCGTCGTTGGTAGAGCGCGCCTCCTAATTGTGCACGTGGACCCACGTGGTGTAGTGGTCTTGTCTAGCGAGGGGTGCTAGCCTCCTCTCTTTTCCCCACCGAGTGCTGTACGCCATGGCATCGACTCTGTCCAAGGCCTTCCCTGCGGCTGTCAAAGAGATTCGCATGCACTTCTCTCCCACAAGTGCATCCAGCTCGGGTGCTCGGTACGTGCTCGCGTGTGCGCGTGTTACTAACATATGTCGTAGTAAGTTCGTGGCTCAACACTACAAGGAAGTCAAGGCGTCGAACCCTTACATTCCCTTCCTTGTGCGTGAAGCACAGGGAGGTCCAGCTCGTCTGTTTGTTCGTCTGGGTACGTACGCATACTTGTAACACGCAGAACGTGGAGCGGAAAAGAACGCAGAAATCAGCAACCTCGAGCCTAGCGCGATTATCAAGGCCCTCGAGGATCTGATCAAGTGATGCGTATCCTCCGACCAGCGCACGGCGCGCTGCCTCTTGTAGATCCCGTGCCTAGATAGTGGGCCATGACCTTGGGCATGCTGACAAATGCCGAGAGGCAGTCGCTTCAAGGCTCCTCCTCCACTGTGACCGGCGGTGGCCGAAACGACCATGCGTATCCTCAGCAAGGTTTTGGAGCGCGATGGCAGCGGCACGGTATCTGTCATCCCAGACTGCGATGAGGATCTGTATCACTTGTACAACCTCATACAACCGGAAGATCTCGTGTCTGCTTCGACCGTTCGAAGAATCCAAAGCGAGTCGAGCACGGGCTCGATTGAATCACATCGGATGCGCCTCCAGCTCACCTTGTCAGTCACCAAGATTGATTTTGAGATGGCTGCAGGCTCAGGTATGTCAAGCGCCGTCTCTACATCTAATGAGCCTCTTTCTGAGAGCGATGCAAGCTCGCCAGCCTCGACGCCCATGAGCTCCCTGGTGCTGGGCGAAGCTGGTAGCACGCCCTCTTTAAGCGGTGCAAGTCAGGGGCAACCGACGCTGCACATCTCAGGACGCGTGGCTGTGGAAAATAATCACGTTCGCACTGGCTCCTTCCACACGTTGGATATCGAGCTGAATCGTAAAGTATCGATTACGAAGGAGCAATGGGACCAGCATCATTTGGATATCCTGGAGGAGAGTGGCAATGCAGGCAGCACAGCCGAAGTCGGCGCCATTATCTTGGGCGAAGGTCGTGCCATCGTGTGTCTTTTGACAAACACCATGACCATCATTAAGCAGCGCATTCAGGTCTCCCTCCCAAGAAAACGCGCTGGGGCAGGCTACGGCGTGGCTCAACAGTCGACAGGCACAACGAAACTTACTGATCGTTTCTACACACAGGTATACGATGCCGTTATCAAGCTGCTTTCGCTTCCTGAGATGCGTGTCGTGCTCCTTGCCTCGCCTGGTTTCTGGCGTGATAATATGTATGACTATTTACTGTCTGAGGCTACGAAACGGTCTGACAAGATCCTTATGGGTAATGAGGGAAAGCGAAAGCTCTTAAAGGTTCATTGCGCGACGCCGCACGTCCATTCTTTAATGGAGGTGCTCAAGAGCCCCGAGGTGGCGGCCCAGTTGCAGAACACCAAATTTACGCGTGAGAATCAATTGATGGACCAATTCCTTCGAAAGCTTGCTACGTCGGAACAGTTTGCATGGTATGGTGAGCGCCAAATTTTGATGGCAGCTGACCGTGGCGCTATCGGTACCTTGTTGCTTTCTGATGCCTTCTTGCGGAATGTCCACCCGACGATTCGGAAACGATGGCTAGAGTTGTGCGATCAGGTCAAGAGCTTTGGTGGCTCTGTTGTCATATTTAGTTCCCTGCACGAAAGTGGCCGGCAGCTGAACGGTCTGGGCGGTGTAGCTGCCCTGCTGACCTATCCCTTGGATCTTGACCTTGTCGAAGAAGAGGAAGAAGAGGCACGGGCGGCAGCCACCTAATTATTTCTCATCCATACCACGAAACAGGGGCGCTTCGCGAGATGTGCGCCCGAATTGTGTCGCATTCGCGTCGAAATGAATTCGTGCCGATTGGTTCAGCTGTCTCTTTTCTTTCTTGCTCTCGTCATCGTCGTCGACCGTGAAAAGCGCCGGATTCTGAGCGACTGTGCTTTCTGTTGGCTCAATCACCAGGACCAATTCTTTGGAAAAGCTGCTATGTGAGTCATCGAGACATACACTTGGAATCCTGTGTACTGGTGTTAGAGATGCAACGTACGCTAACATGGACATGCGGCTTTTGGCCACTTACTTCGTCGTCCTCTGTATACTGCGACGAAAATGGCTCTTCTTCACTCTCTGGCACCATATCTGTCGGCTGACTCTTTGGGGCAATGGGTGCGTGTACGCTGTCCGTCGTCTCCAGAGGTATCGACATGTTCGAGCCAGGAAAGGATAACGTGCGTGTCTGTGTCAGCGATCATGACATACTTTTAGTAGTACAGCTGGTGAGCGCTCTGCGTCTTGGAAATAGTACAGCACGCGAAACGCCTCTTGCTCTGCCGTCTGCATTTTGTCCGATGCGTGAAGTGCCGCATCCTGCAGGAGATGCGTGAGCTGAGGCCGTATGATGTCGTGCACTGTATGCTCAAGTATGCTGGAATTTTCATTCATCCATGCCACATGGCGCTGATCGAGGTACAGGACCGTCGTGAGAATCGTAGTGGCCGATATGCGCAGATAGTATACATTTTGCACCGTAAAGGTCATCGAGAAAGTGGAGAGGGCAGCTGCTGGGTCTGTGCGTTTGCCATGCTCGGTTTTCGAGCGTCTCGTGCCTTCCACACTACGGTAAGGCGTGCAACAAGACGCACACCTACTTTGCCGCGTATCTATCGTTACTGGATCGATGTGCACGGTCAATTGTTTTTATATGACACGGTGCCGAAGAACCTGACGTCCTGTGCGTACGCCGCATACTGACCGCCGCTGCAGGCTTCAAATCCGTACCCTTTCTCAATTTTTTCTTTGCCCGCATCGAGCGCAATCCTGCGCGGACGACACCAGGGGCACCTCCTGAGCTCAGTGCCGGACCACATTGGACAGAAGATGCAGCTCAGCTGCAGGCCCTTTGGGAGCAGGAGCACGGCTGGGATCACCTTTGGACACGATTGCAGTCGGAAGGCATGTCATGGTGGAGTAAATGCCAGGGCGAATGGAATGTTATACACGCCGTTGACACACCTATCGTGTACCGACATCTCTCACCCAACGAAGGCACACTGACTTGGGGCGGAGATTTTCGAGTGCCGTTTCGTCCAGGTTCACTACGAGTACACCCTGACACAGGATACCTATATCATCCATCACCTGAACCCATTCTGCGCCGGCAACGGAACACGCTGCAGGGCGGAGGAGCCTTGCCATGGGGGCGATACAGCCTCGTGGCGTCACATGTGGTGCTGCAGCATCTATCTGAAGGGCTCCACATCAACCTCGAAGCTGGTGTCGGTGGCCACCTTGAGTGGCGGGGTCAAACGTACGCGCTCGACGCCCTGGCCCCTGACGCCGACCTAGCGTGACAAGGGTGGCCCCTTGCGTCTCAGCTCGACTTGCGGCTTGGATCGTGTCACGCGTTATGCATGTCTCGCAGGGCCCTGCAGCAATCCAATCCTTTACTAAAAAGATTTAGACCAATCCCACTCGCCCATAGTAACATCGACGTACTCCATTGTACATACCCAAGTACGCCTTGGTACGCAAGTGAGGGCTTGTTGACAAGCAGTGTGGCTCACTTTATTGGAGGCCAGAAAGCAGTGACAGCATTAGTGTGTGTGTGTGTGTGTGCCCCTGCGGCTTGTGACATCATTGCAACGTAGCATCGATGGATTCAGAAGCACAGCGTGGGCGGCAGGAACAGCTCCGCTCGGCCAAGCGCGCCTTGCGACAGTTTCAACGCCGTCGTGCGCAGGAACAAGGCAAACGAGCCTCACGCACGCTGCGTGCGTCGGTACTGGTCAGGAACGCTGAAGCGCCGCCAACTGTACTGACACAATACTTCACGGCGTCCACCCACCCTGGACCCATTGCGCGAGAGTCTGCCGTGCGGGCCACGGACAAGACGAAGCGCCGCAGGTCACGACCCAGTACGATCTACATGGACGAAGGTCCCTTCTCTCGCCGTACCTCCCAAATCTGCTGGTCAGGTTCCATGGAGGGCGGTGACGCTCGCCACCCTCGCCAGGGCTCCGTGTCCTCGTCGAGACTGCCGACCATGTCGGCGGGGCATCGATTGAGCCTGGCACGACAGTCTCTCTTGGAAACCCAGCGACAGTCTCTGGATCCCGCATTCCATGACGGACCTAGGCGACGCAGCCGTCATTCTCGTCAGCTCAGCATCTCTACCCGTGGCCAGGGATTTGAGGTGTTGAGTGGACAGTCCCTGCATCGCACATCCATGCACCAGGATGCATCTACGCGCCGATCGATTCGATTCTCCGCATTGGAGCCAGCGAGCATCTTGTTTGGCATGTCCAGTGTACATAAGCCACTTCCCCCTGCCCCATCGTCTGTGCCCACGGACTGGAAAGCCGAACTGCGTGGCATGGAATCGGACGATCGAGAGGATCGTGAGACTGCCTTGGACAAGCTCGAAGGGCGTCGTCCGCCCAGTATGATGCCCACGCTCAAGGCCAGCGACGACCAACGCCGTTCCATTGTCCCATCGTGGCTGTCTATGGGCGATGCTCCCCCGACACAGCTTCAAGTGCCCAAACGGTCTGGTGCCTCGAAGCGCCAGTCTATCGTTCCAATACCGCCACCTATGCGCAAGGAGACACCGGAATGTCAAGATCCGCGTGATGAAATGGACCGAACGCCGCGACCTTCCGGCCCGGAGACGGCTGTGCCGTCGGCTGAAGCGCCACGTTCGCCTCTGCGCCCCTTGCGCCTGAGCTCCCTTTCCACGACTAGACGGCCTACGACGCAGGCGTCCAACAAGGCTGTTAGGCGGGTGTCGAGTATTACTTACAAGGCCTCCTACGATGATGACGTCGCAACGCCTACGCGTGCGTGGAGCGACTTTGAACAGAAGCACCACCAGCCCTCGAGCTCGCGGGGCGTATTGTCGACGGCCACGTCATGGGCAACGTCTGATCAGACACAGAGCTTGTTCAGTCCTGACTCCAACGTATCCGACTCGCCTGGTGCGACGAGCATCGACTCGACAGATCACACATCTCGGAAGCGTGGCTTCCGCATGGAAGATCATCTTTTGGCCTCCCTTCATGCGCGGATGGATGAGCAGCGTGAGCGACACCAACAGGAACTTACGAGCTTGCAGCGAGAGTTAGAAGAAGTACGGCAGGTCATGGGCTCACAACTTGTGGCCATGACGGGTGCTAAGGATGCAGCGGAGAAAGAGCTTGCCGAGTTGCAGAAGCAAGTGCATGACATGGGGACACAGCTCGAAGACACGTCTGGCGAGCGCGATATGTACAAAGAAGACATTGTTGACTGGCGATCGCGCTGCAGTGATTTGGAGCACACCATTCAGTCGCAGCAATTGCGTCTGGACCAAGAATGGACGTGGCGCCGCGTGGCGACAAAGCGCATGCAGGCCATGAGCCACCGTCTGCAGGCCGACACATCTGTATACTCTGATGAAAGTCAAGCGTCCCCCAGTGCATCCGGCTCCATGTCATTGCTAGAAGCCTTGCCCGAGCTGCCCGAGCTGCCGTCAGAGGATGAACTAGGTCTGTGGACGCAGCGAGTCACTCGACAGCTTTCCAAGCATGCGCCAAACTCAGACGCTCCTGACTTGGCGCCCGAAACGGTCAAGCTCTTGACGGACATGCGCGAGCAAATCCTGGCGCTGTACTCAGCTCTGCGCCTCGAGGAATCGAATCATGCGTTGACGCGGGATCAGCTGCGTGACGCTCAAAGCAAATCGCGTGCTAGCGATGATGCCCAGCCGACCATGCGTTCCTTGGTGCTTGACATGCCGACACCCACACCCGCTGAAACGGAGGCACTCGAGCCGTTTGCCACGGTGGATAAGACGTCGGGTACCGATGCGCAGGACACCGCAGCTGATATTCTATTTCCTGGTACTACACAAGACGACAGCGCCCCGATTGGCTTGGGCTTCTCGTCCCCTCCCCATGAGGCTGCCTCACTACGCTCAGCTGAGGTGTTCTCTTCTCATGACCGTGAGTATTCAGACGAGAGTTTGGGTTTAGCAACGAGCCAACCTCATGCGCATGAGCCAGAAACACCCAAAGACTCAGCAGATCTATTCCATACAGACTCCAAGCGAGCATCTGGCATGTTTTCTTTGACAATGGATCCCTATGCGCCGCTCTCGGGGATGACGTCATCGTCTACCACGAGCCAGCCCGCCTGGCCTGACGTCGATACGAGTCATACGGTCGACGCCGAGGGCGAGGCTGCTGATGCCTATCTGCAGGGCCACATCCCTGATGCGTACATTGATCTGGAAGGCGGCGTCATGGACGACAGCGCCTGGGTGGACGAGGAGGACGTTTCTGACGCGGAGCAGCCAGACGATCTCGTGTCCAGTCCATCGACGCCACGCCCCGAGTTTATTCCCGAATGG
>ENA-OOJM01000251-OOJM01000251.1-human-skin-metagenome-genome-assembly--contig:-NODE-251-length-15397-cov-7.704145_pt1 | contig 15397 bp, 9 predicted proteins | sample MGYA00248875_ERZ500988 | MGnify/ENA primary metagenome ERZ500988 (study PRJEB25958, sample SAMN03398507) | human skin metagenome | study: EMG produced TPA metagenomics assembly of the Human Skin... | reverse complement strand
CCGATCCGAAAACAGCTTCACCATCTCCTGCGCGTGCGTAGATAAGACGACCGTCCAGATCTTCAATGACAAGGAGGGGGATGGCATTTTTCAAAGCTTTTTCGTCCAATTCCTCCTTATTTGTCATATCCTGCTGAGAACGATGTCCATCCATATCTTGAGCCGCTCCCACATGCGCAATCAGGGGTACCGATAGTGATTCCACGTCACTGATAGTGGAGCTCCCATCGTCTAACGATGTAATATCTTCATCCGTCGTGAGAGCATCCTCGTCGTCACCATCCTCATGAGATCCAGGACGATCCGTTTCATCTGATGAACCATAAAAGTCGGAGAAGAGAGGCTCCGGTGTGGATGCGAAGCCACGTTGTGGCTTGAACAATTCGTTCGTCACGATGTCGTCATCATCAGTCCAACCGTCGGCTTTTGCGAAAGAATCCCAAAAATCGTCTTCATTCTCAAAAACGTCAGGCTGTGCCGTTGAGTTCTTGTTGACATCTTTCCTAACAGTATTATTCTGCCGCTTGGTTTCATCTTCAATCATGTACTGCTCCTCATTAAAAAGATAGGTATCATCACCAGAGTCATCAGACCCAATAAGTGATTCGTCCTCCCTGGCTGCTTCAATTTTTCTCGCCATATCAGAGTCGTCAGATTCTGTAGCTTGCGACGATGCAGCGCTGGACTGTGTTCGGGCATTATAATCGTCAGCAGAAACGACTTCCCCGAGATCGCTATTGTTATCTTCATCATTTTCATTAGCTGATGCATATCCTGTTGATTCATGGCTCACGAGAGCAGAGTCACGCGGGCGGTGAGAAATCATGTCGGGATTTGGTGGCGATGCCGCCAAAGTAGATACTGCAGAATTTGTGGGCATAGTTGCAGTATAAGAGTATTCTGTGCATCTGTTAGACATTTTTGAGCTTTAAACATACTTTCAAGTACTCTTTGGCAGATCAATAAGTCAGGCTTGTTTCAAAGTGTAAACACCGGGTGCTCCAGCTCAGAGACTTGAAAAGGAATGAAAGTAATATGATTCTTATTTGAGAATGAAGCAGGTATAAATGTGAGTGAGGTATTCTTATAAGTTTCTTTGGACCTAAAAAAGTTAGAATACCGATACTGCATGATTTCAGGTCTCACGACGTGCAGCGAGAGACACTCGACCGGAGAGCGAAGGCGATGTCGTCTAAGCACTAAAAATCTGATACTTGAGATGCAAACAACGCAGTGTGTCTGTTCAGCACACAGATAGACACCTTCAGCGGAGCTCAGGCTGACTTCGCTTGTTTGCTAACAACGACTCGGGCTGATAATGCAACCAAGTTGTTGCGTAGAGGCTTGCAAAACGTCGTTGCTCGGCAGTGGGCATTTTCGCGGTTCCTTGGACAAACCACCCAACCATCCACACAGAAATCAAAAACAGCCCAATCATATAGACGGATGGCTTCAAAAAATCATGGGCGCAGAATCCATAGGTCCAAGCTGCTAAGGAAAAAAGTGATTAGATAATCTGACGACAATTTTTTTTCTGTAGCTCGCCAGTCCCAAGCTCGATACCTCCAACGGCATCGATTTAACCTCATGTCGGCGACGTTGAAGGCGTCTATCGCGCCTGTGCCAACCGCCAATGACTTCTTGGATATCGTTCTGTCCAAGACTCAACGGAAAACTCCTACCGTGATCCACCCAGGATATAAAATTACTCGTATCCGCGCATTTTATATGCGGAAAGTCATGTTTACGAAGGATGCATTCACGGAGAAGCTCCAGGCCATTTTGACTGAGTTCCCTGTATTAGAGGTATGTTGCATTTTTATCTTGCTAATAGCTAGAATATGCACCCCTTCACTTCGTCATTGATGAAGTATGTATTGTTAATGACTAACATCTAGTGTCTTGTACGATAAGAATCACTATAAGCTGGCTTTGGGTCAAATCAATACTGCAAGGCACCTCATTGAGCAGGTAGCCAAGGACTATGTGCGGCTTATAAAATTTGGTGACAGTCTTTTTCGCTGCAAGCAGCTGAAACGAGCTGCATTGGGACGAATGGCTACGATTATGCGCCGAAACAAGGACCCACTTGCCTACCTAGAACAGGTCCGACAGCATATCTCGCGTCTGCCTGCGATTGATCCTAACACGCGCACGCTAGTTGTGTGTGGTTATCCTAATGTGGGCAAGTCTAGTTTCTTGAACAAGGTGACTCGCGCAGATGTCGACGTGCAGCCTTACGCTTTTACGACCAAGTCGCTCTTCGTTGGTCATATGGACTATAAGTACCTGCGTTGGCAAGTAATCGACACGCCTGGTATTCTTGACCACCCATTAGAGGAAATGAACACGATCGAAATGCAAGCCATCACAGCGCTGGCCCATCTTCGTTCTGCCGTCTTATACTTCATGGACCTATCTGAGCAATGTGGCTATTCTGTCGAAGCCCAGGTACTCCTTTTCAACAGTATTAAACCGCTGTTTAACAACAAGCCTACTTTTCTCGTGATAAACAAGATTGATGCTGCCAAACTAGAAGATCTGGACGAAGACAAGGCAAATATGGTGCGCAGTGTGATTGAAGAGTCTCATGGCAAAATAAAGATGATCGAGATTAGTACATTTACTGACCACGGTATCATGGACTTGAAGCAGCAAGCCTGTGATGCATTGCTTTCGTCCCGCGTGGATACCAAGATTCGCGGCCCCAAGGCGGACTCGATCCTGAACCGTCTTCATGTGGCAACACCTCTTAAACGCGACGATATTGAGCGTGCGCCTTTTATTCCAGAATCTGTCCGTGATGGCACTAGGAAGAAGTACGACCCTGAAGATCCTGAACGCCGCATCACTGAGCGTGATATTCAGGAGAGTCACGGTGGCGCTGGTGTGCACAACATTGACATGAAGAAGAATTACATTCTGGCAAACGATGAATGGAAATATGATAAGATCCCTGAAATCTACGAAGGCAAGAATGTGGCCGACTTCATTGACCCAGATATTCTTACTTCGCTCGAGAAGCTGGAACGCGAAGAAGAAAAGTTGGAAGCTGATGGCTTCTACGAGGAAAGTGATGAAGAACTCGACGATGAGGATGCTGAAATTCGCAAGGTTGCCCAAGCTATTCAGCAGCGCAAGGACAAGGCCAAGTCTCTAGCACAGGCTAAAAAGGCGCTGCAGACTCGTCCCCAGATACCTCGCAAGCTGCAGCACCGTTCCTTGTCTCAGATGACCGAAAATATGCGCGCTGCTGGCATCGATCCCAGCAATATAGAAATGCGCGCAGAGATTCTTGCTAAGGCCAAGGGTCTCATCGGAAAGCGCAAAACCCGTGATACGCAAAATGAAGACGCAAGTATGGATGAAGATGACGATGGTGAAGCAGAAAATGATGAGACGATGTCCGTCGATGATACACCAGAGCCGGCTTCCTCGCGCAAAAAGATTCGCGCTGCCCCGACAAAGCAAAGCGTGTCACTTACGCGCGGCAAAACTTCAACCACTGCTACAACGAATAAGTCGGGTGGTGCTATTTCTGCACGTGCAGGTGCAGCTCGTATTGCTGCCCGCAATCGTCAGGCTGAGGGCCTTCGAAGCAAGGCCCAAGAACATAAGGCTCGTGAGCTGCACAGTATGGCTATTCGTGATCGTAATCGTGAGGCTCGTGCCGGCGAGTCTGACCGTCGTATTCAGGCAAGCAAGCCCAAGTGGCTTTACACTGGTAAGCGCGGTCTTGGCACATCACGTAGCCGTTAGTTTCGTAAGTAGATGTATCCTATTCGAAACACGCGTTGTGTTCACATATGCTGCCCACAGAAACGATGTGGCGTGGAGCTATAAAAAACACGGGAAGTTATTTCAGAATTTTTCTCGTGGGAGACTGACATAGGGTAGGCCCAGCGTTCCCATAAAGTTTGGTATGCAGACGTGTCACGTCATTCTCCAGCGTACAATCCACTCTAAAAGAAGAATCGTCATCACGAAGGCCATATACGTTGGCAACTCATCGAAAAGCTTACAAGGCCCTATTTTTGTCGTTCATGCGAACGAATTATCCTTCCTCAGTATATCAATCGTTGGATATGTCTTGACAACCCCATGCTTAAGCCGACTTTATGGCGTTTATAGGGAAAATTTAAAGGACCTTGAGCTTTTCATTTTACTACGTGTCCGTTGTAACATGCCGGGAAATCCTACGATGCTTCCGGAGCGGGTCGCTATACTTCTGTCAGCTGACCATAGTAGCGGGATTGTCTGCTTGTGGCGCCAATTGTAGGCTCCATGACCATGTCTGATTCAATGATGCCTCGGCCGTTACCCCAGTCTCAATAGCTGTGCGAGTCTCCTTGCTTCCGTAGAGCCGCCTTGCGGCCTGTGCCAGGGCCTCTGCATTCCTATGCAGCCCCTTTTCCTTTGGTGATCACGCCAATCTACTTGTACGAATGAGATGGGACAAAAGACGCAAGGTCACATTGTGTAACTTTAGAATCCACCAATACAAATTCGAGTTGCGACATCCCGCATGTCTACGCAAGGTCCATTCTCAGTCTACTTATCCTTGCTGAATAATTATGTGCATTACGCCATGTCTGCTTGTGTCACATGAAGGACGCAAGGTAGTCTCCCCACCACGGAAACGTTAGTTTACTAGGTGTGATTGAGAGTGACGCGCTCATGACGTTGGGTCAGATGTTAAGGGGTCTTGTTGCCTTGCAAGCATGCCTGTTTTTGTTCTTTCTTAGTTCTGGCTCACAAGCGAATGATCATGTCATGCTTCGTCGCCGTCTCGAAAAGAAAGAATTTTACAAGCGGCAGTACGCTAATGATGGTGATGTGCAAGGCAATCAAAATAGAATGAGCGAGTATGCTGGACGAGCATATGAAGCATCAAAAAATCATGACACCAGTGCTCTTTTGAGTGTCATCAATGATGTTCTTAATACGCCGAATCTCAATCAGCCTACTGAAGGAACATGGGCTAAAGCCAGCTTGGGGCAAGTAGACACCCAATCTGGCGATGGCCCCTCTCAAGTTAGCTGGTACAATGGTTTCCCTACCAATCCGACGCCAAGTGTCGACGTCACTCAAGTTGATGGTGACTTATCATGGACGAGTTTACCTCCCACGCTTAACTGCACGGTGGAACAGATGTCCGTCGCCCCCAATTCCCCAGCTTTCATCTTGGATGACACGTCTTTGAATGTAACGGATGAAAAGTCGCCTTCTGGAAAGTCCATTGTTCAGCCGTTCTATGTCTCTCATCCTAACACCTATAATCGTGATCAAGTGAAACGTGTAATCATTACGCTTCCTGGTAAACCTAGGGATGCGTGGAATTACGTTAATTTGCATTTTAATGCTCGAGAGTTCTTGATTCACAACCAAACGATAGCGAAGGACGAAGTTATTCTCGCCGCGCCGGTATTTTTGAACCAAAATGACAAGGAAGCAGGTGCTGTCAAAGAAAACTACTTGTACTTCAAAAATTCCCACTGGGCCAACGGTGGTGCCTCGCATGGTCCTGAGATGTCCCACAGTGTGACTTCTTATCGTGTTCTAGATTTACTGGCTCAACATTTCATCAAGACATTACCAAACATTAATCAAATTGTCTTTGCGGGCCACTCTATGGGTGCTCAAGCAGTACAACGGTATGCAGTCGTCAAAAACTCTAAATGGTATGACCCTGCTATCAAATTTTGGATTGGTAATCCTGGTTCATGGGCTTGGATAACAAGCAAACGCCCAAATACCAACCCCTCGAACTTGAATGGAGACTCCTGTGAGGACAAGATTGACTCTTGGCCTTTCGGTATTGGGGATGCGGATGCTATGCCTAAGTATGTCAAAGACAGTGGTAATCCAGACCTCATCAGGAGCCGATTTTTAAAGAGGAACGTGGGCTACTCACTGGGTCTCCTGGATAATGGACAGGGAAACACACAATGCGCGGCACAATATCAGGGCTACAGCCATCTGCAAAGGGGTTCTTATTTCATGCAAATGCTGGCTAATATGCCTGATGGTTTTCCAAAAAGCCACTCTCTCGCATATATCGCAGGAGTCTCTCATCAAGACTATGAGATGATTGCAGCTACGGAAACTACAGACTTTGTATTCGTGCAGGGCCGAGATGCGCCGCTCATTTCTTCTTTGCGGCCGCATCGGTCACATCACCACCGACCTCGACCCAAACCATCGAAAGGGAGTAATCCTTACGATTGGGAAGGTCCGCATTATCGTAATGCTGCTTGGGGTATCATTGCTGGAATTGCTGCTGTTTTGATTATTGGTTTCTTCGGCTGTCACTATCTGTTCAAAGCAAATGCTAATGATTGGGATCGTGACTATTGGGAATATGACAGCAAGCGGCGCTTGCTGTAATTCGGGTGTGCTGATGGATTTAAAAAGATGTTTTGTGCTGATTGATATTTGCATACACTCCTTTTCTCGAATCCGGTTCAAGCTCTTCTATCCCGAATGGACATGTTCCATAGAACCATGTACATATGTAAAGAGTCTATGGAACAGTATGCCGTTAAAGAGATACTACGTGAGCTGGAGGCGCATCGAAAGAGCATTCTCGCCATCGGCATAGTAAGAAGATTCGGTACCTTGCACTTGGAATCCTAGCGCTTGGGTATATAGGGAGATGGCAGCTCGGTTGGACTCACGCACATGGAGAGAGACGTGATTAGCACCAAATACGTCGCGCATCGCGGTTTCTGCTAGTCAGATTCGTGCAAACATACGACTGAGTTTCATCAATTTGTTTGCCAGACCCAAACGCCGGTGCGAACGAAGCACAGAAATACTGGTTACATGACCAGCCGGAACGCCATCTTCTGGGTCCTCATCCCTAAGACTGTCAGTGTTCACATCTTTACTCACATTTTTCCAAGTATGTAGCCAACAATATTGCCGTTCTCGTCTTCTGCCACATAAGAGAGTTGGGGCCACGTCAATGCATGATAGAAGTCTGAAAGAGTGAGCTTTAGCAAACTTACAATAACGCATGGTATAATTTTCGGGAAGATTATGCAGATTGCAGTTCTGCATTCCCATCATATCATCCATCTTTCTGTTAATTTCAACCTGTTTAAACTATTACATACTGTGGCTTGACGAATATTCATCGTGTCGCGTCGCGCAGGTTAGTCGGCGATGACATGTTAGGATGAGCGCGTCTTCGGACCAGGGTTCGGGTCACGTGGTCTAGTCGTGTGGACATTTGCCTTGCTCAAAATGTCGGAGATCGACCTCCCGTCCTACCGCTACATTCTAACCGGCGGTCGTCTGTGTGACAGGTTGTGGCTTGTTCTGGTTGTATGTTCCGTCTAAAGAAACATTCTCCTAATAAGGATAAGATGAGTGAGCCAATGTCGTCGAACCAGCAGCAAGCCCTCCCAGGTCGCCCAGGAAGCCTCGATCCTGGTCAACAACACAAGTTGTCAAAGATGCGCGACCAGGTGCGTTCAGGGTTGTTGAAATAATACTGACGCCGAGGAGCTGAAGCAGCATGGCTTCTATGCCCCTGAACGTCACGATGATGCCTACTGTATGTACGATCCTGTGCTCACATCCTAGTGTGTCGATTCCTGCGTGCTCGTAAATGGGATTTTGAAGCCGCTAAAAGCATGCTATTTGAGTCCGAGACATGGCGTCGTGAATTCAAGGTGGACGAGCTGTACGAAAACTTTTCTTTCCCTGAGAAAGAAGCCGTCAATGAGCTTTATCCAAAGTTCTATCACAAGACGGACAAAGATGGGCGTCCCCTCTACATCGAACAACTTGGCAAACTTGATTTGAACAAGCTGTTCAATGTCACAACTCCTGAGCGTCTGATTCAGGAGCTAGTGTACGAATACGAGAAGTGTCTCAATGAACGTCTGCCTGTATGCTCTGCCATTAACCAAAATCTGATCGAAACGAGCTGCACTGTTATGGATCTCAAGAACGTGGGTATCGGTCAATTTTGGAAGGTGTCTTCCTATGTTCAGCAGGCCAGCAAGATCGGTCAGTATTATTACCCAGAAACTATGGGTCGCTTCTACATCATCAATGCTCCGTATATCTTCACAACAGTTTGGACTGTCGTGAAGGCCTGGCTTGATCCTGTGACGCGTGAGAAGATCCAAATCTTAGGCTCTAACTACATTGGTGAATTGGCCAAGCAGATTCCTTTGGAAAATATCCCATCCCTGATTGGTGGCAAATGTCAGTGTCAGGGTGGCTGTATGATGTCGGATGCAGGTCCATGGAACACGCCCAAGGGTGAAGAAATTATTCGAACTCGTAATGAGGAGAAACTGAGGATTAAGAACGAGTACTTAGGATTGGCTGGTAAGGAGCCGCCTGCTCATGCGGAAGCTTCTCCCCATGACCAATCTAGTACTGCTTTGGCCAGTGTGAATGAGTCAACAGATTCCAAGGATCAGAAAGACTCGAACAACCAAGCAGAGGACCATCCACCCATGGTCTCAGCCTCTGCCGCGTTGTCCAAGAAGAAAGTCTCCAACAGCGATGGTGTCCATGAATCCTCAGAATCTAAGAAGCTAGAGAACAATGCTCAATCAAAGGAGCAGACCAACAGCTCGGGTGAGCCGACGTCAAACGATATTTTGAACGAGTCTGTTGCCACTGCCCGTATCTCCAGCAATGAAGCAGAACCACATGCTGCACCGTCTCTTAGTGAACCGGGATCCGATGGGCTTGTGCCACCTACTACTGCCCAGCCGCTCTCTACTGCCATAGCATCTACCAAACACTAGATACAACATGGATTTCGATAGAGGAAATCTTGCTAATGCTTTCCGGTTGTGGGCAAATATCGTTGCGTGGTTCAAAAATTAAAAATCATGCATGGGTCGTGCGACAAAATTAGCTGCTGATTTGGGACGCCAAAATCCACACCAGAACGAGTTGCCATCATTAGCGACGCTTTCAGAGTGCATGCATTTGAACCCAATCCCGGCTCTATTTCTCTCACTTGTTCCGCTTTGTTTGTCTCTAGAACATGCTGGTGTAGATATGGACCTGTACACTTCAGTCGACTCAGATGTTAGAGCAGGGAAATCGCACTTTCGAGCTCCCCCGGGAGAAAATTTGTCGGACGATATGAGACGCAAAGTAGAGTGGTCTGGAAACAAAATTCTTGTACCGAGTCTTCATCAGTCATATTTTACAAGGCCAGCTGCTTTCGGGCTTAGACACGTTGAAGACGAGGGCTTGTGGGGTACACTTATCCCTATTCAAACATTTCTGGAGACGAACAATAACTATGGATGCATACCCGAAGCTTCAAGTGTTCATCTGACAAACAAGGTTCACTGGGAAAAGTCGATCGAACAAACTGTTATAGGCAAGCGCAAGAACAAGCACCCACCATCAGATTGGATAGCCTTGATCGAGCGAGGAGAATGCTCCTTTGAACAAAAGGTCAGACTCGCTCAGAGTATGGGAGCCAAAGCTGTGGTGGTGGGGGATTACATGGAGCAAGATGACGCAGATGATCCTATGAATATTCGTGTATGGGATGATATATCGCAACAAGATGCCAACATGCCCCTCGTGATGTTCCCCGATGGTGATGCCTCAGATATTAGTATCCCATCTTGCTTTGTGATCCGAAGCAGTTATTTGGAACTGATGGAATTCGCCTCGTCTGGCGTCCGTGTGGGGCTCTACCTTGATGCAGGTTTGGATGACTCAATTTGGGAAGATGTAGGCTTATTGATTTTCCTGCTCCCATCCATTTTTGCCCTTTCTGCGATCTTGCTCCAAAATGCGCGAGAGGCCGTTAAGAGATTCCGCCAGCGTGCTTCAGTGTACACGATCAAATCTCTCCCATGCTATAGATGGCACTCGAACGGAACCTGGGACCGGTTGCTACCGAGCGAAGTACCCGACCAGGAACCGAAGAGCTATGCACTGTGGAGCATGCACCTGATGGATACGGCGGTACTCTGTATTAAACGTATGTTTTCAAGGGGCTCTACGGAACAAGAATCACTCATTCCGGACACGGAAGGGACGATTTATGAAACTGCCTCTCATCGACAAAGTGGGGGTGCGATGAGTATCACTAATACATCGAATCCTCGTTGGTATGTGCAAGATGATTGTCCTATCTGCTTGTCTAATTTTGAAGATGGGGATCGTGTTCGTGTCCTTCCGTGTGGTCATATCTTTCATCAAGACGAAATAGATGATTGGCTCACAGGAACGCGACGCTTGTGTCCTACTTGTAAGCAGGACATTGTTACGAGATGATGTAGATGATTATGTAAATTCACGTCATAGGCCCGTGCGCTCTCAGTCGTGATTGCCTGCGCCTCCGTCCGGGCTCATGCGGACGTTCCGACCTTTGTTCAAGATGATCACCCGTACTGCCATGCGCATCGCACCTCGGTGTCGGGCATTTTCGACGAGTACAAATGTATGGAAGAACTTTCCTAACATGCCGAAGGGCATTATAAGAAATGGAAAAAGTTCATTGGGCGTACGTTACGGTTCACTCACCATGTCAGCTTGCGAATCCAGCGCTCGTCCATGAAAAATCGTACATCGACGGCAAATGGGTCAATGCATTGAACGGCCAGACACAGCATGTCTACAACAAGGCTACCAATGAAGTATTAGCCGAGGTAGTAGACCAGGGACGTCAAGACACGGAGATGGCTATCAAAGCGGCACAAGAGGCATTCCAGACATGGTCCAAGAGTACGCCACATGAGCGCCATAATTACCTTCTTGCACTTTTTGCCAAGATTCAAGAGAATGCAGAAGACTTTGCTCGACTGATAGTGGCTGAGAATGGTAAAGCCATTTCGGATGCTCGTGGCGAAGTGAACTACGCCAACTCATACGTGCAGTGGTTTGCGGAGGAGGCTCTTCGAATTCAGGGATACACAACACCATCTCCCAATCCTAGCAATCGCACAACAGTAATTCGGCAGCCCGTTGGTGTGGCTGCTCTGATTGCACCTTGGAACTTTCCCTTGGCGATGATTACCCGCAAAGTAGCACCTGCCCTTGCTGCTGGCTGCACTACAGTGGTCAAAGCACCTCATGAGGCTCCATTAAGTGCGTTGGCTTTAGCATATTTGGCGGAGGAAGCAGGTATTCCCAAAGGTGTGATCAACGTGTTGGTCTCATCTCGTGGTAAGAACGAGTCGGAGATGGGCAAGGCACTTTGCGAGAGTACATTGGTCGACAAGCTTTCGTTTACTGGATCCACCAGAGTAGGTAAGATTCTCATGGGTCAGTCAGTCAATACGCTCAAGAAATTCTCGATGGAACTGGGTGGCAATGCACCGTTCATTGTATTTGATGATGCGGATGTGGACGCGGCCGTCAGTAATGCTGTGGCCTGCAAGTTCCGCTGTGGTGGGCAGACGTGCATTTCGGCCAACCGAATTTATGTGCACGAACAAGTGCACGACGAGTTTGTGTCCAAGTTTGTCGAGCGAGTCAAGAAGCTTCGCGTGGGCTACGGTCTGGACGAAAATATCAACATTGGACCGCTGGTGAATGAGGCCAGTCAGGACAAAGCAGAGTCGCATGTCCGTGCGATGCAAAAGATCGGCTCCGAAGTGGTCTTGGGAGGTGACAAGGGCGAGGGACTCTTTTTTGAGCCCACCGTCGTGCTTGTCAAGTCAGGGGAACGCGTGCCCACTGACGATGAAGAAACGTTTGGTCCCGTGGCTGCTATCTATAAGTTCCACTCTGAAGAACAAGTGCTTCGTCTGGCGAACGACGTGCGTGTGGGCTTGGCAGGCTACTTCTTCAGCAAGAACGTGCATCGCTGCTACCGCGTGGCTGAAGCACTGCACGTCGGTATGGTTGGTATCAATACGGGTATGATTTCATCTAGCACTATGCCCTTTGGCGGTGTAATGGAGAGCGGCTTTGGCCGTGAAGGAGGTCCCACCGGTATTCACGAGTACCTGTACGAGAAAGCCCTCTCCTTTGGAGGCATTTAGCTTGGGTTCGGTAGACACAGGTATCACGTGCACAAAGGACAGTCTGTTGGGGAAATTTATGCAGGGCGGTCTCTTTGCGGTAGTTGCGCTTCGTCGCGCTTCTGTGGCAGTGTGAATGGGGGGCCAGTGTCGTAGCCCACCTGAAGACAGCCGTCATGCTTTTGTTGCAGCGGTCAGAAAACCTTCAGAAGGGACGCAATTTGCTGAAGGGCGAGTGCCTCCCCATTCACGTACGAAACATGCACGCGCCCCTGTGTCAGGTGTACATCACCCCAGCCAATCGCGGCGCTTGGAAGTAGATGAAGAAGAAGAGGCCTTTCGTGTCAAACCACCAGATTATCTGAACCATCCACGCTTTATGCGTGCAGTGAATCATTTTGATGCGCGCTCGAGGCCTCGAATATCTCGGCCCAATGGAACGACACCATCACCGCAGCCAAAGGCCGTGGCGCCTCCCATACATGATGTGGATGAGGAATCATTGGCGCCTTCTCTTATATCCTGTGAAGAAGTGGAACATGATGTCGAGCTGACCGATGTACAACAGAGTGTGTACGCTTATTTTGCAAGTCGGCACCTGAGTGATCATGCATGTACACGACCGGTGCAGCCATTCTTTGTGGGCGCAGATGCGGATGCTAATGGAACCTCTGCAGCATATGCATTGTACCAGGGACCTGGATCATTCCATAATAGTGCACAGTTCATTGGTGAAGCGGACAGTATACCAGCGCACATGACGCGTCGAACGCCGCTAGGTCCAGCGGCATTGTGCCGGCGTGCAGAACTTCGAGGTATTATTACGGCACTAGGAATGCTATCGCAATCTCCGCACAGACCTACATGTGCGCATCTATGCGTGAGCAGTGCCTATGTTGCCAAGGCGTGGGGCGTATGGATTCCCCATTGGGAAGCACATGGCTGGCCTGGTGAGGAGGTGGACAACAGTGTGCGACACAGTAAGAAACGCTGGACTCGACGCATGCAGCTTATGAGCCTAGATACATCGTCGTCTGATTCTTACTCGCGCAAGTCGGACTCTCCTGACCATGGCTCCCCCACGTTCCGTCGGACCCACCGTCGATTGGTGGATGAAGATCTTCTTCGTGAACTAGCGGCTCTGCGGACGAAGTTGGCCGACATGGATGCTCTAGGGGGACCTAGTGTGTATTTATACCAAATTGAGCGTAAGGACAACCCAGCCGACTCCCTTGCCATACATTGCGTGGTGTCAGAAGCACCGCACCTTGGATCAGACGTGCTTCATGAGTCACCAACACCAGTGCAAGGATACCGGCCCGTGCGCGTTATTTCCCCTCCCCGTCCTGCATCGCAGGATAATGCTTGGAAGAACGTTTCACCGTTGCCCGATGATGTTTTTGTCAACTCGCCGTTATCTCACAAATTGTGGAAACGCGCACCAAAAACGCCCACGTTGAACAGGATTACTTCGCCTAATGCACGTGCTGTGAGTCCACTGATAGGAGCAAGTCCGTCTAGAATGACGCATGCATCTCCCACTCTGCCAAATACACTTTCTCGTGCCTCTCCCGTGCCATCTTTGGGGCGGAGCTCAGATCCCATCACAGCTCAAGCAAACTCACCATCGTATTTATTCCCGACGTCACCAGCGTCACGCTCTATTTCGTCATCGCAGTCTCCCCGTATACCACTTCGAGCCCACATGACCCGTGAGCGCCCCGAATCGCCGCCGCCGTTGGAGCGAGTCAGCTTATCGCCTAGTGATGTCGAGGTATATCACAATCATTTTGAACTAAGTGATCATCCTCAGGTGGAACCTAGGGGTAAAAAGTTGACGGCAGATGCGTTACGAGAGCACGACAGAAAAACAGGCTTCCATATACCGATATGGCGGCGAGGCCGCAGGGCGGGCTCCAGTGTCAAGTCAGAAAGCGTGCATTCTTTTATGCAGCGCATCACGCCAAAAGCCTTGAAAAAAAACAAGTCGCAGCCAAGCTCACCAGAAAGTTTCTTTTCCACTCCTCGACCTGCTCTGCGGACCTCAGCTTCGCAACCTGCTCTGCGTAAAGCAGCGGAAGCATCCCAGCTCGTTCGAGACGCTGACAAGATGCCTTTTCCCACATGCAAGTTCGAAGCAGAGCCTGTTGCCACGCTCAATTTGAAAAAACAAATCGAAGAAGTGGCACAGCGTGAAGAAAGACTTGCACGACAGGAAGTTGAACTGGATCGCCGCCGCCTTTTCTTGGAACAAAAGTCACCAGTGTTGCGAGCGCCAGCCAAGAGTGCGACGCTGTTCAACAACTCCAAGTCTGACGATGAAGAGGACTTCGGCGACTATGTTCATAAAATCGAGGATCACGATTGGTTTTGGGAAAGCAACTTTCGCCGTGCACCGCGAGTACAAGAGAGGCCCGGCGAGCAGGAACAGAGGCCAAAAGCGTCTTCAAGCGGCATACCCCGTGAAGAACATGGTGGTTCTAGGTCTCCGAGAGCAAGGCATTTGTCGCCTGTATTACGACCACGTCCGTCAAAGTGGCAAATGTTGGAAGAGGCTCGTGAGCGCAACGTGCTGCCGCATGCGCCCAAGAAAGACGCCTTGGGTCTCTATGTGGATGGAGATGGATTTGGTAGCGCTACTACTTTATCAAAGAGCTCACCATACTTTAACAACCTCAGGAAGAAACACTTAGCATACCCATTTTCGGACTCGGAGGACAGTTTGTCTTCCTGATCGCTTTTTAATGTCACTGGATAGACAAATGTCAAATACAACCAAGTGTAAATATGAATTTTCCTAGGTCGACTACCATCTCCACTTGAGACGCTCCTTGGCTCCAAGTTGGGAGCCCCAAGATTGATACACCGCAGTCTTGGACGTGTTCATTTATCCACTCAACAGCATGGTGCGTTAAAATTTACCATCATCTCACACACTCAGCTGGACAATGAAGTCACAGTCATTTTCAAATTCAGCACTACAGCTCTGTATACTCAAATCGTACCAACAGATGTGAGTGTGCGTGAGCTGAAAGCGCACTTGCTTCGTGTGCTTGCTAGCACAAAGCAACCGGAAGACCAAGTGCTCCATCGTCCATTCGAAGAAGCAACGCCAGATGATGTGGAACTATACCATAAGCAGGGCGACACGTATACGCTTTTCGCATCCGCGAGTACTGCTACGCATCGTGCTTCCGACGGCACTCCCCTCTGCTCATCGTGCCAACTTGAGGATAATACTGTACTATACGTTGGTTTTCGTGCTCCGAACCAGGATGCACCAGGCGAACCTGTGGTGCGAGAGCCTTCCTTGGACGATATAGCGGAGGAAGAAGACGTAGCAGCACCGTGAACCATGTATGGCGGTAGTGAATATTCGTTTTTGGCTATCATATGTTTGCCTACTTCTGCAGCCGCGAAATAACAGGGTT
>ENA-OOJM01000233-OOJM01000233.1-human-skin-metagenome-genome-assembly--contig:-NODE-233-length-16812-cov-7.693561_pt1 | contig 16812 bp, 10 predicted proteins | sample MGYA00248875_ERZ500988 | MGnify/ENA primary metagenome ERZ500988 (study PRJEB25958, sample SAMN03398507) | human skin metagenome | study: EMG produced TPA metagenomics assembly of the Human Skin... | reverse complement strand
TCTTCATGCTGCTGCTGTTGCAGCAAGACTTGGAGCATGGTGAACACTTGAACTTGTCGGAAGGCGCGCGCCGCCTTGGAGACGCGGCAGCCTTGCAGCAATGCATGGCGCAAGCCCCAGCTCAGTTCGGGGTATCGCCGAATCGCTTCGATCAAAAAAGCCGGACGGATCGGGGACGACTTGCGCTCCAAAAAATCATCAAGCGTATTCTTGAAAACGTCTGCTGTTTCGTGGACGTGCCCATGACGAACAAGCACCTTGGTATATAGATGACTCACGGCAGCTGCCAAGTCTGCGAGCTTGGCATCTTGGGACGTACGCAAGAGCTCATGTGTATCTTTGAGTTCACTAACGACTTCATCCACGTCCCAGTTATCACCATGCGGCAGGTCTTTCGACTTGCAAAGACGCTGTCGAAGAATCTGACTCGCGCGATTGGCCACTTGCTGGCTCGTGTCGCCAGAACCGCGCGCCAGCGCCAAAAGGGGTGTGACAAGACGAAGCACGAGGATATTTCCGCTTTGCTCTTTGGCGTATATGTCTAGAAGATCAAGAATCTTGTTGTGAAACAAGGCCGTGTCACGTTGGATCCATTCACGCTCCTTACGCTTCGACGACGTGTGCTGTTGGAAGATTTCGGCCAGCTTGTCATCAAGTTGAGCCATCTGGTCGTCATCCATAACGGCATCTTGTTCGTCGTCGTCGTCATCATCCATCATGCCGGTAGACCGGAATGCTTCCTCTACGCGTGAGCGAAGAACAGGATCCACATCAGAGTCGTCCATGTCTTCTTCATCCCCCTCTTCGTCATCATCATCTTCTTCTTCTTCTTCATCATCATCATCTTCTTCTTCTTCTTCTTCTTCTTCTTCTTCGTCGTCGTCGTCTCCGTCATCTTTCGCATCTTTTATCTCATCATCCTCCGCATCTTCGTTTTCGCTCATACCAAGCTGATCAACAAGGTGGTTTAAACTGGCTCGGGTCATAGAACTGCTGAAAGCAGAAAATACCTGAATCGTCATGGATCGCAGAAAGGCTGACGAGATTTCTAGTAGACCAATAAGTGCATCGGTGAGTAGTTCCATCCCATCCACTTCACGCTGCGAAGCCTTGTCGTCAAAAAATAGAAGCTTGGCTGCATCGACGACAGGCTCTACCATATCAGGTGCATCATCGTTATCCTCAAAGGTTACCAGAAGCACAGACGCTAAAAGAACTTCGAATGCACGTAAATGCATCTTGCGTGTCTCATTCTTTTCTTTCTTAAATGCATTTCGCATCTGGTGTAGCATGCTCTTAGCCCGCTGAATCCTTTCCTGCGCGATTGGCCTAGCCGTAGTAGTAAAATGCTTGTGATCTTTTTCCATGGTATCAAGCATATCCATCACGGCCAAACACCATGGTGTGCCGCGCTCATCTGGCTCGCTTAGCTCAATAAGGCATGCCTGGAGTCTAGAGCGGCATACTTCCCGAAGAGTATCAGTGAATGGCACAGTGGGTACCTGCAGAATACCACTCCATGGTCCTTTGGGGGGGTTCTTAACAGCGTAGTAGCCATGCCCAGCAAAAAAGATCAGCACATCACGTACCCAGCCGCTCGAAGACTGCACGAGATGGCTGCGGACAAGTCCCAGCATTTGATCGCATGCGCTTTGGCGCTGCATGGCAATGCTTTTTGCGTCCTCAGGCGCGACAGAGGTCGGTGCATATATAACGTCTCGCAGGTATGCCAAATAGCGCTGTAAGCCTTCTTCGTCAAGAGACGAAAGAATCGACTCGATGGTTTTGGTATGTGTTACACGATCAAAGTTCTGGCGGCCGTGTTCACCCGTAAGTTGCGTCACTAGGGCGATACCCGCTGTAGGACTACGCTTCACCGCTTCTCCTACAAGCGAGACTGTTTTTTGCGCCATGCTGTGAAGCAAGCGGTCAGGAACAGAGAGCTGATTCACCCATGTACGCATGACATGTGGTGTGAATAAGAAGGGAAGTACATCTTCAGACGCATGTGCAAGCGTGCGGTGAAGCACCTGAAACCCCCATGATTTGCGCTCTGGCGATGCTTGGGGAGCAAAAAGCGACTCATCAACGACGACACGGAAGAAGTCGGCAAACGGCGCTGCACCCTCTGGCAATTTGTCATTCAAATACAGACTCAGTAGCCTATCCCAAACGAATGGCAGCTTTGTTGACCAGGAACCAGCTTTGGGAACTGGTGTGTCTGGCTGCCAATGCATAGGTGAAGCTTCGCGGAGCACAGATGCAAGAACAGGCAGGTTGGCCGATGCGAGGAAATTAGGCGTCTTGAAGGGTGGTATCATACGTTCGCCCAGCTTCATAGTGGGATCCATTTGCGTAATTTGAAGGGCAAGCGCCAATGTTTCAGGCGAAAGGGAACGATGTGAGCTTAGTTGATCAGCGATCCATCCGAGCGCGTCGTCAGCCCAAGATGGGCGATCAGGATCATTGCGGGCTAAAGGTTCGACGAGCTCAGTGAGGACCCATCCGCAGGGCTCACTAAGCCAGGACTTGTACGAGGCAACTTGCACCAAGATATGAAAAGCGCGTTGAAACGTGCTAAGGGACGCACGGTACAAGAGTCGCGAGCGCACGAGAGCATAGATACCGAATAGGCGCGCAAATTGTAAATCACGTACTTCTTGACCATTCATGTTACCACGCACCACGCTATACTTGAGAAGGAGCACAAGAACATCGTTGGCAGATACTGTCTTCAAGTGTGACAATAACCCACTCAGTGCCACAGCGAATCCAATGCGTGCATTCTCACGCGGACTTGCTAGACCACGCACAAGTCGGCGTATCGCATAACTCACGTCTTGCGTATTGGCATCGTCGATGCGTTGTTCTGCGCCTGCCATTTCATCGTCAGTGACTTGCTCTGACAAGGGTGATTCCATAAGCTTAGTATCATCAACTAAGCCAATGTCAGAAGATTGTTGCAGCAATGTGCTAACAAGCTCATTTGATGCATCTATACGCGCCTCGCGATCTGTCGCGGCGAGGTTCCAGAACAACGCCAGCGTATTCGACATGCAAGTGACGAGAAAATCAGCAATGGATTACGACAAAAAAAATTCTGCAGCCTCGTGGAGGCAGGGGCCGACCGCTGGCTGTCTCGAGCACGCTTATGCTAGACCATGGGTCACATAAATATGATGGATGACTAAGAATACGCGATTTGGCTTGGATAATTGTGTGCGATTGGTTGGTGCGCGCGCGTAGATACTGAGACAAGTGTTGTTTCCTTGTCGGGGCTAGGTGAGTTTTCCTTTCGGCGGGAGAAAGACCTTTGTATCATTCACTCATCTGAGGCGCGGGGAGAGTCGCACGTTCTCGGTGTTAGCATTTCCTTTGTTCGTACGCCGCTTCAAACATATAAATTTGCGCGGGACTTGTGCAATCGCGCTTAGGCAGTATACATTCTTTGAAAAAGAATGTCATCATCGCTCCAGTTCCCAAGTAAAATCATGCCTGCACCCGCAGGTTGGGGTAATGATGCACCTACTTTGCGCCCCTCCTCTCCTGCAAATCTGTCGCGCGATGGTTCTCTTATAAATGACCTCGACCGTTCATTTGGCTCATCTATGTCGATTTCGTCACTCGACAGCCCTCATCGCTCTATGCGACGGGCGCGTGCCTCAACGCAGTCAGCTATGGGGATACATTTGGATGATCCGTTTGCTGTAACAGCAGAAGAAGGCTTTGTAGTGCCTACATCTGTACCATCCACATTTGCACACATTTCTTCTATACCATGCCGCGGCATACCTGACAGCTCACCCCATGCAATGGAGATATCATCACCAGCCGTTATCATGGAGCCACCTGCAGGCAAGACTCCCACCGCTTTTCGGCCCATTCAGCCTTCCTCTGTCTCTCTTTCGGGACGTGACAGTGGTACGATGCGGTATTCTATGCCTGCTCTTGGACATTATTCGAACCTGATGTCACGCCCATCATCACCGGATAGCCCGGACTATCGGCGGCCTCCAAAAAAGCGTTTAGCATCTACAAGTCAGCTGCAAGACGCATCGTTTGAGACAGATGGCCCTGAGCGCTGCGTATTATTTGATGAAAATAAGAGCCGAGTCCCCGTACAAAATAAGTCACGGCTGCACACACGGACGCAAAGTGTATGTACAGTGCATGCTAACAGAAACAGGATTTATTGTGGTGGAAAAAAACAGAAATGGATTGGAACACGGCGGATGCAGAAGATCCTACTTCTGTTTCACCCACAGATACGGCACACCCTGACCGGCTGACGGCGGACGACAGTACTGCAAGTGATTCATTTCTGGCGCCCCTGCAGCCAGCGAAATCTGTTTCTCCCATGGCGAATTATTTCTTTGATCCCCAGTCACCTCATGTCAGTATGGTCAGTGCCGTTCCTTCTTCCCCTGTTTCATCTCCGAGTCTCACTTCTACTGACCAGAACTGGGGCAAACGATATCATGCTTCCACGATACCCTTGCCAGAAGTGCGGGCGCCACCGCCATCGGCAAGTTTCAACGCAGACCCCATCATGCTCGATGAACCCAGTGAAGATGGGCCTGTCCAGACTGGATCGCCTGTGCGGTCGTCTGTGCGGCGGAGCTCGCTTTCTGGGCCTAGGCGCACGAAAACAACCAACGATGCACTCATATCGAAGGAAAACGTGCCTCCTTTACCCTCTGCAGCACTGTCCCACATCGTGCCCGGATTTGGTACAAACGAGATCGAACATAAAGTTTTACCGTGTTTCCCTGTAAAGAGTGACGGTCTTATGCGCGTATCTTGCCAAACAGTTCGGGATCTAATGAAAGGCCATTTCGATGATCGTGTTTCTGGCTTTCAAATTGTCGACTGTCGCTTCGCGTATGAACACGAAGGAGGACACATTGCAGGGTCGATCAACCTTAATTCGATTGAGCAGATCCAACAGCATTTTCTCACGCCTGGTTCTGGTCTGCATGCAGAACATGCTCTTCCTCCCCGAACACAAAGTGGTTATCCTGACGAACAAGGCAGCACACGCAAATTCGTTCTCATTTTCCACTGTGAGTTCAGTTTTAAACGGGGCCCCAGCTTGGCATTGGCACTACGCCAAGCTGACCGCTCACTTTCCAACGACTATCCAAAATGCCATTTTCCCGACATGTACATTCTTCAGGGTGGCTATGCTGAATTCTTCCGAACGTGTCCGGAGATGTGTGAGCCAAGAGCTTATGTTGGCATGGATGATCCCCGCTACTTACGCAAGCGCTCCTCCGAGTTATCTGGTTTTCGCCGCCAGTTTTCGCGTAACCGCAGCTTTGCTTATGGGGACGGTCAGATGGCTGGCACGGCAGCTGCGCCCATAAGGAGCATGCGCCGCGCACCGAGCCTTATGCCCTCGCTGCCGCTGCCGACCGTGACAGGCTCGCCGCCTCGTTTCTCACCAACAGAAGTGACTACTGCTGCGAAGACCGAAAGTGGCAGCACGACAGCAGCTCAGCATCGAATGGGCCATATACCCGCCTTTGGAAAAGTATCCTCGTTGGCGCCACCTGATTTGGCGCGTGATGTAAGCTATTCATCGTGTGATTCGTCGTTTGATGGTAGCACGACAGATTCACCATGTGCTGTGGCACGGTCAGGACGGCCTGCTTTAATGGACCTGCCTCAGCCTCAGCAGCGAGCCACAATAGCAAACCGATTGTTGAGGCGTGCAGATACCACGCCCTCGGTTACGTTACCACTGTAGAAAGTTGCGGTTATGTATGTATGATGCTAATATTGGTATTTTTAATTCCTTCACAATATGGCCCTTATGGCGCTACAATACAATACAAGAATGCGCGGACGTCACAAAGCGCGGCTTCGTAGACGTGTCGAGTGACTGCGCGGATAGGTAGCGCATGTCGGTGCATTGCCAGAATGACGCCGCTTCGATTGTGGATGTGTGCTGCGCGTAGATCTCTTACGGTCATTCATGGGACATGTAGTTGGTTCGAGATTCTCTGGCGAACCCCAAGCACGATCAAGATCAGTCAAAGCCATAATCTTATCTGGTGCATTGAATAGGGGCTCCATATCTGCATCATCACGCAACGGCAATTTCATGGACGAATTTGTATCGAGCCAAATCTCAGACCTGGGTATGATATCCTCACGTGGTGTAGGAGATGGGTCAGATGACTCAAATGCATCTTCTAGAAGGGGCGCAGCTGGCAGGCCGTCCAAATCACCATTCGCACTTGCGCTTCCGGCGGCATCAACACCCGTCATCGTGCTGGCCATCAGTGCATCGGGTGAGCGCGGTATCGATGCGGGCGAAACACGCGATAAATCCGATGGAAGGGACGGGGCAACGAGTGATGGTAAGATATTCTTGTCGTCTTCTTTGTCAGATTTCTCTGCAAGCTCTGCAGCCGTTATTGTGTGCACAGGCGTGAGTGGCGTGTCACCATGCGCATCCAATATAGGTGATGCCAATGCAGCTTCATGTTGCAAAGGGTCATGGTGCATGCCAGGCGCAAATTCATAAGGCAACGATAGGGTAATCGAGCCGGCATGAGCTCCAGACTCAGATGACCGGGAATGAGGAACTGGGAGCGCATGCACAAACACAGTGTCTTTGTTTTCATCTGATGTGGGCGAGCAGCTCCGCGTGCAAGAAGGTGAATCTCTCGATCCCGGGGAGGCAGGCGTAGTCATGTGGCCATCTGTCAAAGGGCCGTCGTATTCACTGCCTTTTGGTGAATCGACGCGAGTCAGCATATCCAACTCAGCATCCAGTAGCATCGTCCGGTGAAAGTCATTATCATCATCACCATCTGACTCGACATCTGGAGCGGAAGCGGCAACCGCATGCGCGCCCGATTTGGGTGCATCTTGTACGGAAACAGACCATGCGCGTTCGGCGAATTCGACGTGCAGTGCATTCCTAGCGAGCTCATCCACTTCATTTTCATCGCCATCGTCGTCATCATCGTCGTCAGATACTGGAGCAGGGCCTACTCGCCCAATTCCGGCAGCCGTGCGTACGGGCTTCGGGCTCATGATGCCTGACATGTAAGTTTCATTGGTGGCCGTACCATGGTTAGACTGACGACGCCGATTGGGTTCCGTTATACGTTCACCACGTCTTGTAAATGTTGGAGGCATTTGCAAATCATTGGTAGAGGGCTGTGGGCTGCGAGAAGAGAAACGAAGAGTTATGCGAGCAGACGTTGGAGAATCTGAACTCTCTTCAGATTTAATATAGCTTTTGGATTTTGGACGCATGGAAGATGAAGTGGGCGTAGATTTGCATTTAGGTACTGTATTGGGTGGTGAGACACGCTTGGAATCAGCTGTGAGAGCCTCAGGAGGCTTGTACATTGAGTTGGGACGGCGTATCCGCTTACCGGGGCCAGTGGCATGTGTTTCTTCGGGATTGATAGGTGGGCTTACAAGTTTGTTGGGGGTTTCCAGTTGTGAGGGAGCTTTTTGGGTGGGGTCAGAGGGGGGTCGTGGTGTAGACAAGGGCGTGGGAGACGGCGAACGCAACCAGCTAGGTAGCTTTCGCGACCGAACGGCACGACGAGGCGCATCCGTCTCTATTTTTTCAGCTTCTTTAATCATGAAGCGCGCAGAATGTGGTGGCAACTGTCTTGAGAGTTGTAAATGTATGCAACGCCACCAACGCCGGCTCTACCGTGACTCTTGGTCAGAGATAGGCGCGCTGAAGGGCGTGGTCCACACACGCTAGCCACAAGAATGGTGCAATGGACTAGCACGCAATGGGGACACAAACAGTTGCTCAACAGCTCGTGTCCAGACGACTCAGACGCCAAGGGGAGCAATAATTCGTTTGGTGGTGCAGAAGAAAAATTGAAAGATGAACGCCCCAGAATGTTACGCAAGCGGGACTAACGACGCCCGATTCCGCCAAATGCCCCCGATGCCCGCCCTACCTGCGCTCTCGCATTTACTCGGCCGAAGGGCACCGCCGCGCGCTGACTCAGGCGTTGGTGCACCAAACCGCTGGTTGGCTAGTCACAGACCTGGCAGACCAGCAGGGGCTTACGTCGGAGTACTACGTAAGCCAAGCTGACAACCTGGCATACGCCTAATCGGACGAACGATCCAGCTTCGATCTGGAAAAGAGGACCCTTGCACGGCCGCGCGCGTCTCAGTAAGCAACTTGTATCTCGCAGATACAGAGTCACTGCCGAATGAGTGCGCACGATACTGCGTCTGGTTCTGGAAGTGCATCTGCGGGAACTTGGTCTTCGACCCCTATGTGGCGTTCCACGCCGAGTACGAATGCTGCTACGACCTTATCCAATGAGGATTTCATGCCGACACTCGACTTCCCTAGTATGCAAGACTTGCCTTTACGTGAGATGCAGCCCATAATGACAATGTCGCGTGGACGACATGCAGCTACGAGCTCTTTGTCCACAATCCCCTCATTTGACTCACGCCCCAGCCTGTCCACATTCGACACGGGAATAGCAGCAGGATCGAGTCAGCCTCGCGGTCGCGCTCGTGCGGGCACCTTGCCCTCAAGGTTTGATGCGACCGCACCGGGTGTGCCAATCACTGGTCTAAAGGAGCAGAGCAGTCAGGCCCCCATTGGTAGTACAGAGCATCTTGGTATATCGTCACTTAACGATAATAACGGATTCCCTTTTTTTACTGGAAATGATGAAACAGATGCTCTTGGACAGACGCAGGAAAATTCACTAGCCAAGACATTGGACTATTTGGGCTTAAGTGATGAGCCGCGCATCCCTCCCTTGCCTCGGGATCGCGCACGAACAGATGCTGCCATGATGACTATGGGATATAATGACTCGATCCCATTGAGCACGCATCGCTTCTTGCACCCACAAGGGCCGTCCCAGGTTGCTCCAACTGCGCCTTCTGTCGCCGCAGCTTTGAATCCTGCGCCACCGCTTATTTCCCGTGCTCCCGGCTATGGTCGTGCGAGGTCTGGTACCATCGCAGCGATGAGTGGGCCTGACGGGCGGCAGCGAACGGAGACTGAGCTTCAGCGTGCATTTGGTTTAATGTCATCGGATGCACATGCCACACGACTTCGCAGCACTTCGATGCATTTGCTCTCCGGCTCAACGCGCAAAGACTCGGAAGAATGCTACTTATGTATAACGCGGTTAAGTACACAAGTATCCACCCGGCTGCTTCTTCGGTTGTTTGAGCCGTATGGTCTAATAAAAGATATTTTACTATTTCCTCAGCATGGCGCTGCGCTTATTCAATTCGAAGAGCCTTCGCACGCCGAGCAGGCAGCTGAAGCGGGTGCCACGTTTATTGGCGCCTATTTGATGGAATGCCTCAGTGATCAAACGGTATTGCCTCAATTTTTGGCAAACTCTGGTGCATTACCCGACAGCGCCATTGAGGGCGAGCCGATCAGCACGCGTGTCGTGGAGGTATCGCCCTTACCGCCTGGTATAACTCATGCTGACTTGATGCATCTTTTCAGTATCGCTGGACCCATCGAGCATATTTCTTCGAAAGCTAATGTCTCGCAAATCACGTACAACGGTGTGGATGAGGCTCGTATGGCTTTGCAGCTCAATGGCAGCTTGCCTTTTGGTGGCACCTGGCCGCTATCCGTGTTTTCTGTGCCGGAGGATAAGATATGGCCTCGTCGGCAACCGCGTGCTATGCGTGTTGGTGGTTCTGGAACTATGGTGCCTAGCAGTGACAAGGGGGGTGTACCATTACCCTTAGATCTTACACCTGCGCCAGATTCTGAGACGCAGCAAGCCCTGCTAAAGTCGCTTCACTTTCAACAGGGCGAAGATCCTGAAATGCAGACGATGGACTCACCCGTGGAGCATACGTACGCAATAAATATACCAATGCCTGCAGATGGCGGTCGTGCCAGTCGACGTATGGACCATGCTAAGTATCGTGAACTGCGCAAGACGCTCGAGTCGCATCAGTTGAGCCAAGAAGAAGTCGATAACGTCGCGCGTGAGCAGCTCTCGGTGATCGTGGATCTCGCGCGCAACTATATCGGCAATACGGTCGTTCAGCGTTTCTTTGAACAGTGCTCTGAGACGGTCAAGACAGAGATGCTCGAAAGACTCGCGCCACATCTCGCTTCTCTCGGTACGCACAAAAATGGAACATGGGCGGCTCAAAAAATTATTGACTGTGTACGAACAGAGGAGCAGCAAGACCTGATTACCACGCATATGCAGCCGTACGTTCCGTCGTTGCTTCTGGATCAGTTCGGGAATTATGTTGTGCAGTGCGTGTTGCCCTTTGGTTTTCCCAAGGCTGATTTTATTATGGACGCCATGGTGGATCGATGCTGGGAAATTGCTCAAGGTCGTTTTGGTGCTCGCAGCATGCGTACGTGTCTTGAGCACCCTGACATGCCTCGGAAGCACATTAAGCGCGTGGCTTTGGCGATTATTCTGCACTGTGTCCCCCTCTCGACGTCGTCCAATGGCACACTCTTGCTTACATGGCTTTTTGAATCGTCAGGCATGACAGGTATCTCTCAGCTCATCGCCCCGCGCTTTATACCGTACATGCCGCTGTTGTGTACACACAAGCTGGCATCAGGCATCGTGTTGCGTATCATGATGCAGGCGGACGATTTGGAATCCGCTCACCTGCTTCTTAATGCGCTATTTGATGCGCCTCGCTTCCAAGTGCTCGAGGAAGTACTTCTTGATCCTGTCCACGGTGTTCTTTTGGTTGGCCGTGCTCTGCTGAGCCCCGCACTGGATACAGAGACTCAGGCTAGCTTTGCACAGGCTGTGTCCGAACTCTTGCAAGCCAATGACCTTTTGCAAGTGCGAGCCTATCAACGACTGGCCGAAGAATTGAGTTCCTTACCCTTCCATGGTACTCAGATGCCATTGGTTGGGGTACAGCGACCCCCACCGGGTTTGATGTACCCGGTTGTTGCCCCCCTCCAGCCGCAAATGTGATTAAGGACGTTGGCATGATGTTTTGTATACCACGTTTGTACATCCTTTGACGAGAAAGGTACATAGTGCACGAAAAATATAGCTATGGTGAGAACTTGATACGATCCGCCTGTAAATGCTGACCGTTTACGTCAGTGTCATTCAGGGCATTGCACACGTTGTAAGCATCTTGACCTGAGCCCATAGTTAGACGCACAGAAAACGTCGAGACGCCAGCCAGATTTGCAGGAAAATCTATATCAACAATGCGACCATGTGGTTCGACAAGCAAGCGTACGTCGTCTGCATCGATCGTGGCTGCAGGCAAAAGACCTTGCAGAAGGACCATGGGAGTGGATACCGATATCTTATTATCATCCAGAGACCCATCACTTCTTTGTACGAGTGCATATGACACTTCAATCGGGTAGCCATGCCAGATATGACCATTTAGTGCATGCATCGCAGCTTGTGCACTTTCAGGTGTATCCATATCAATAAAGCCTCGCCGACGCGCCTGAGTGTCGAGCATGGCCAGAATCACACTGTGTACGACGCGCCCAAACCTTCCAAACAGCTCATTTAGTTCACTGGCTGATACTTCGAGTGGTAAATTGAGTACATACAAGTTGCGGTACCCATTGTGCTCATAATCTGCCTCTTGACCGGCGCTTTTGGCCACCGTGGCCCAGGAGGGCTGCAGCATTGTCGATCGAAACCCTTCATCCATACTTCGAATTCGCACAGATTGTCCCAAGATAACACCACTCGATATTCTGCATGCATGTTTCGCATCATCCGTTTTCGACAAGAGCACCGTCGCCGTGCCTTTTCCTTCCTGCACTGTGATAGACACGCTCTCTACTTGCAGTGGGTGTAGGAGACGCACAATATCGACGGTCGTTGCTGTTAAAGGAATCGGCTCAATGAGTACCTTGGAGCTCTGCTTTGGTGGCATGATGCCCAAAACATGACTACACTGCCACGCTGCCAGGTCATAGATGCCTTGTGTCGTTGCCTCGTCGCTGCTGGGGCCGCTGCGCACGGACGCCTAAGAGCGCAGAAAAATATTTGGATGCGCCGGATCGGCCGAGATGCGAGCGTCGACGGGCACTAGCCATGAAATATGACGCTCAACAATTTTGCCAAGGCCGGTCATTGCATATCCAAGACGAGCATACAAGACGACTGTCGCAGCATTGAATATATACTCAAGACAAGGTATTTGCATTCAGTCGCTTGTTTTCTCGAGGAGTCGCTGAACGCACAATGCAAGCGGGTGATTTCATCTTGTATGACGACCAAGAAAGAGATGTGAACTACCCTATTGCGTCACCATTCAGCAGGCCTTCATTCCAGCAGCATCGGGGACAGTTGGCAGATGCGTCGCCCTTGTTTGAAGAGGCGCAATTTTATGCGCCTAATGATCCAACCCAGTCCCAAAGCTCCTCCGAAAATGTGTCGCGCGTGTCACCAGTGACCTTGGAAAATGTATCGCCTGATGCTACACCGCCAAAACAGTCTTCTAGTGGTATACTTGGTACACCGTTGGATCTTTTATCACTTCATGGATCGGCAGATGCACACCAGCGGACAACACCAAAAATGGCACCTTTATTTCCACGCTTGCCGCAGGAGAAACAAGCATCACCGACTACGTCCATGTCACAGCAACCGCCTCAAAATAATGACATGAATGCAGCTACAGCTTCTTTGTTTTTGAAATCGCCAGAAAATGACCCCCATTCCAACATGCAGCTCTGGCGCTCATACTGGAGCACACATGGAGGTAATGCGCCCGTGCCATCCATGATCATGCATCCAGACATGTTGCGTTCGACGAACGAGGCGATGGGTCTGCAGCATGCTCAGCCCAACGACAAGCTTACTGTATCTCCACGCGACTTGCATCTTGACTACAATGAGGCAACGACGCCGCCTGCGAAACTCAAAGAGCCGCCTGCCTTGGTCGATACTGCTCCCTTGTTCCCAGCAGCACCTACGACCGAAGACGGTCTTTGGAAAGCTCCATGTGGTGTATCATCCGGTATTGAAACTGGCTCGAGTACAGAAGAGGAAGATGATGAGGATGAAAGGCCGTTGGTCAATGGCGCGAGTCTTGGAACAACTGTACCAAATGAGCAGCTGCTCCAGCAATGGAGCCAAGCCATGTTTGGCAGTGTCCCGACAGATGAAACGATGCGGACTCAACCTTTTCGTGATTCGGAGACTGTGTGGCCCTCTGTCGGTCCTGTCTTTTCTACGGTGTCGACCTCGAGCGAGTCGGAAGATGACTCGGAGCGCGTCCACAAAACACCACAGACATCGAGATTTTCTTCATATACCCCTCATCAAGCAATGTATCGTGATGGATCAGGTGCCATGGGTGCTTATGGCTTTATGCCCGCTAGCAGCCAAGGCAGTGCTATGAGTACAAATATGAGCACAGACAGCGAATCAAGGCGCAGCTCGGCCGTATCCATGAGTGTATCTGAGAGTGAGGCAGGCGGACAGGATGCCGCCGGTAATAGGAGTCCCTCCATTCGGCGCACAGCTCAGGTGGTAGACCCTACCCCCGATACACAGCTTTCTCCATCGTCACCTGCGCAGCCTGCCATTCGACCGCGTCGTTCATCTAGTCGCAATCTTCGACAGGAAGAAAAGGAAGCCTCTTCGGCTGCCATGGGTCCTCCCTCTTCTGAATCTTCTAGCCCGGACGGAGAAGGAGACGGCGACTCGGATTATGAGCAGACGCATCATGTTGCACAGCCTGTTTCGCGTTCAGTGCCGCGACGCGGACGTCCTCCACGCACCATTTCTGGTCATAACAAGACGCATGGATCGGGTTCCTACCACTCACTAAGCACTTCGCCAACATCGCATGGACTGCCTCGTCGGAATGCATCACCTCCTGCTTCAGGCTCCGTCATTCGCTGTGAGTATGTGTCACCCGTGACGCGCCAAATGTGCGGTACCGTTTTCCATCGCATGTACGACCTTGCGCGTCACCGCATCACGCTCCATGTACGTGAAGAAGCACAGCTCGTGAAAGAGGGGGTGCTCAAAGTAGACCAGTGTGTTGTCCTTGGTAAGGAAGTCGATGTCGAAAAGGCCCTTTCTGACCTTGAGTGGACATGCCGCATTTGTGGTGCAAGCTTTTCTCGAAAGGACGCCATGCTTCGTCATGAACGTCTACGACACCATGCTTAGATGTAGTACTTGATATTCCTACGGCTGCCGTAACGAATGTGTAATACAAGTTCATAACCTCCACCCTTGCCGCGAGCGGCGCGACTCGATTTTCTGTTTAGCTGCCGCATGGATGAAGCACTGCTGCAGGACGTGAGTGACCCGTCAGATTGGACCGGCAGCTGGTCGGAGCTGCGTCACTTGGATATGACGCTTCGATGCGGCTTGTGCTTTGTACGTATGCTATTTTAACCTTGCCAGGATATTTTTCGTGCACCTGTGGCTTTTCGTGAATGCGCGCATGTATATTGCTCTTCTTGTATACGTATGCACATCAACCAGCCTGGTGGTGCGGGAGCGTTTTGTCCAAATTGTCGCCAGAAGAAGGCATATGACTCCGAACTTGTGGTACAACCTGTTCTCGAAGCGGCTTCAAACCACTGGCGACATACTCGGTCTTTTCTCATGAAACAATGGCAAAAGATGCAGGAGCTCGAGTCAAAGAAGTCTGAAATGGAAGATGCGAAAGCGAATGAGGAGCCTCATGAAATTTTGGCGAGATCTCGCAAGCGTGTGCGTGGCACGCCTGATGAGGACCAGGACTATCGTGCATTGGATGCAGGTACGATTGTACAATGTCCTATCTGTCAACGCGAATTCGATGCAGTCGCAATAAATGCGCATTTAGATCGAGGGTGTGGGACAGAAGACCCAGGACCGCCCACCATGGACCATTGGCTTCGCGCGTCGTCACCTGTAACGCACTCAACCGAAAAGCGACTCACTCGACCGCAGTACCAATTAAAAACGGAGCGTGACATGCGCAAACTTCTTGAAGTTCGTACAAACCACTACTGACCCAGGCACTCCAGCTTCCGACGAATGGGAATAAGGACCGCATGGTCGAGCGGCATCGACATTGGGTAAACCTGTACAATGCAAATCTTGATGCGGCACCCGCTCTCAGAGCCTCTTTACCATCTCTTCGAAAGCAACTTGTGCAATGGGAGCGTTCGCAGGGTGAAATGAGCGCAAAAAATGTGCCGACAGAAAAGCATGCAAAAGCTTGGCTTAGAGCGAATCAGCATGCCTATATGGACTTGATAGCCCAGGCTCGATCAACGCTGCCATCTAATATATCCGAGCATGCCAAGAACAGCGAAAAATAATCTAGTTTCCTTATTCCTATTTAGTGCTGACGCGCGTAAATCCCCCGTGCTGCGATAGATCCATAGTGAGCGCAAAGTGGAGCTTATTTGTGACAAGGGGGACACATTTCCGCTACTTGCGCACGTTGCGGCGCAACGACTACCTCTATGGCAAACGAAGAAGCTGTGGGAGATGAAGAGGCATCACATACATCTATGGAACAAGATATTCCATTCAAGCCAGCTGTCGACTTACCTGATGGCCAAGATCCCAAGCGCTGGTCCGTGCCACGAAAGGTCTACGTGAATACCATATTTATGTTCATGGTGTTTGTCAACACCTACATTTCTGGTATATATTCCCCTAGCATCAAGGCGATGTTACATGATGTGCCAATGAGCCGAGAAGTGGCAGACTTGGGTACGGGTATGTACATGTTTGGCATAGCGGTGGGGTCATTGCTATGGGGTCCCATGAGCCAAGTGGTGGGTCGTCGGCCTGTATTCCTGGTGTCATTGGTCGGTATGGTTCTTTTTAATCTTGGCTTATGCCTTTCCATGCACATATCTGGTTTGATCATCTGTCGTTTTTTTGGTGGTGCTGTCGGTGCCACCACATTTTCTAACGTCGCAGGGAGCATCATTGACATGACAACAGAGCGTGAACGAACCCCCTACAATACCCTATTTCGTTACTTTACTTTCATTGGACCCCCTTGCGCTGCTCTTCTTGGAACAGTTGTTGTGCGTGACTCTACATGGAAATGGAATTTACGCTCAGCGCCGATCGCCTCTTTTGTGTGCCTTGTGCTATATACATTCACTGTTCCAGAAACATATGCCCCAGTCCTCATCCAGCGCAAAATTGAACGGGATCGAGAGGTGTATGATGAAAAAAAGCATCATCACTCTTGGATTCATCGAGAGCTGCATCATATCAGACACAAGATACCCGACTTGGCATTGTGGACGGTGGTTGTCTCCCAAATAGCGGAATCTCTGCCTGTGCCATGGATCCTGCTTTTCGAAGAACCTCTAGTCATTGTTGTGACATTTTACACTTCTATGCTGTACGGTTTGCTGTATGGCTCGCTGCTATTCTTTCCGATTATTTGGGGCGACGTGCGCGGCTACACGAATGTTCAAGTGGCGTACTGCTATCTCGCCGTAATCACGGGCTTTACCTTATCAACCTTGATTGTAGGTTTGTGGATTCAAAATTCAGAATACAAGCGAGCGTATGATCAGAACCAACATACGCCTGAGTTGCGCATTCGCTCAGGTATATTCTCCATTTTTTTTGTCCCCATCGGTCTGTTTATTTTTGGGTGGACAGCGCCATTTCTTCACGTACATTGGAGCGGACCATGCATTGGTGTTCTCTTCTTCACGTTCGGCATGTTGTCTGTTTTTAGTTCATGGATGACATACTTAACGGATACCTATGTAAACAATGCGGCTGCAGTGGTATGCATCAACTCGTTCGTTAGGTGCAGTATCGCGGGTGCCTTTCCCCTGTTTACGAGACAAATGGTGCATGGAATGAC
>ENA-OOJM01000229-OOJM01000229.1-human-skin-metagenome-genome-assembly--contig:-NODE-229-length-16954-cov-7.430203_pt1 | contig 16954 bp, 8 predicted proteins | sample MGYA00248875_ERZ500988 | MGnify/ENA primary metagenome ERZ500988 (study PRJEB25958, sample SAMN03398507) | human skin metagenome | study: EMG produced TPA metagenomics assembly of the Human Skin... | reverse complement strand
CACGGGCTCCACGTCGCCTATGAAGCCCAAGAGGGTCGGCCAGTCCTGGTACAGCTTTTCGATGCGGTCGTCGGGCTCGAGAGACGGCGTATACGGCCTTTTTTCATTCAGCACACTCGACGGGCGCTGCAAGTCCACCAAGTACAGATGCAGGCACGCTGAAAACGAGTCGGGGAACACGTGTGTGTCCGCCAACAGCTGCTCCAAGGTCGGACGCTCCAGCGGACGCAGCTCCAGCATGCGCGCGATCATGTCTCTGGTGCCCGTGTGCGGTATCTCGTCGAGCTTAGATCGAATGTCATAGTCGCCTGTGCGGTAGCGATACATTTGACTGAGGGAAAACAGCGGCGATCCATCGCGCCACAGTTCGGCAAGGACACAGCCAAGAGAGAACACATCCATAGCCTCAGTAACGCGACCATGCGGACGCCCAAGCCCGAGCATCTCGTGGTACGGCTCAAACGTCAGCACATCCGACACATTTTCCACCTCGCTTCCCGCGGTCCTCTTGACGGACGCGCTCGACGGCACCTCTGTCACGGACTCGTAAAAGCGCTCAGGCGCAATGTGGCACACTCTTCGAGCTGACGAATCGAAGAACAGCGAAAAATCGGTCGGATCGTCGAGGGGCAAGTACGTCGGCTTGAACAGCGATGCAAAATCAGTGACGTAGACGCACAGCGACGAGGACACCAGCACATTCTCGCATTTAAGATCTCCATGCGCTACTTTGCGTTCATGCGTGGCATGCAGGGCATACACGAGCTGGTACGTGATCCACAATTTTTCCATATCTGTCAAAAAGGGCCGCGTACTCACGCGGTCGTACAGGCTGTAGGCCAGCCATGGGCGGATGAGGTAGCCGGCTACCTCTGTTTCGAGCACTTCTTGCATCGCCAGGACATTGGGTACATTCTCTAGCGCGTCACGCTCTAGCTGGAGGCGCCGCTGGAGGCCCCGTAGACGCATGTCCGCGTCGGGCTTGAGAAACGTTTTGACGACCAGCAGGCCGCGTTCGTGCCGAACGCGCGTGGCGCGCAGGAAACGCGAGGATCCGAGACTGCATTCATACTGCAGTGATGGATCTTGCAGCAGCTCGGCAGCGCCGGCAAGCCCGTGGCTCGTGCCGCTCACGGTATTGCCCATCCACGACGCGTGGCGGCCAACGGCAAGTGGAGACCATCTATTCATACACGGAACTACGTCGCCAGGCCTGCTTTTTTGAGACTGTCGTGTCAGTTGCTCTGCCACGTACGCTCTGCGAATCTCGCCTGGCGTCTTTTGCCACACGTTTCGTCGTAGGTCTTGCGCCATAGAGTCGACGTCCGAGCCATGCGCTTGCACGAGATCTACAAGCCAGGCATGCTCACCCGCCGACGCAAAGCGCTCGACCGGCTGGTGTTCGGCGGCGATTTTTTCCAGCGCTGGAGTGAGTAAGAGAAGACATACCCTGCACAGTGTCTGTATCGCGGCCCTCGTTCAGGCGTGGCGGCATGAGTGACGCAGCCTGGTCGACAGGCTCTTCTTCCTCTGCATTGAGCTGCTTGCCCCACGGTGTCGTCTCGACATGGTCATCTTCGCTGTACTCGATCAAATCCACAATCTGGCCGCTTTCGTCACGAATCACGCGCGCCATGCCCTTGCGTGGTCGATCGGTGGAGGAAGATGGCTCAGCGGGTGCCACTTGGGCATACGGGTCATTCCGATCGAGACCACCCGACTGAGATGCGAGCGTGGGTACCAGTCCGAGTTTGGCATAACTGTGATATAAGTGGTGCGGTCACGTACTTTTGGCGCACGGTCAACTTGGGATCCCAATTTTCACGCAGCACCTCAGGGCCCATGACCGTGGGCGCACGCTTCAGTCGGCGCTGCTGCGATCGCTTCGCGCTCTTGGTCGCACCAGACCACTTGCCCGAACGCGCCTTGCGTCGCTGCCGTGGATTCGCCATCGTGGCTGCCAACAGACAGGCACGGCGGTCCAAGGCAGCACAAAAAAGTGGGGTCACGTGGTAGGACTACGACGCGCATCTACCCAACTCAGGCACCGTATATCGACGCACGGATCGCCTGGATCCGGTCGAAGATGGGATGACGAGGAGGACCCTCGTCGTGACGACGGTCGCTGATACGACCAAACGATCGTGGAAGAGACTCGCGTAGCGGATCGTGCTCTTCGTCTAGCACCGAATCCTGTATGTCTTCTTGCTGCTTTTCTTGCTCCAGAGAGGCACGCACTTGGCGTTGCATGTCGTAGTAAGCCTGCGTAGAGGCGTCATCGTCGTCCTCTTCTTCATAGAACGGCTGTTCATTATACCATTGCTCGCAGTCTGTACTGGTGACAGAAACATTCGCTGGTAGCTCTTCTGGTGCAAGTTTTGAGGGTATCGGCATGAGCTTGGGCGGGTCTTCTTGCTGATGAGCCTTAAGAACGTCCGACGCACTAACAAAGGCTGGTGTATGAATCGATGGAAGAGCGAGTTCTTGGTTACGCTTCCGGCGTTTACGATGCCCGACGGTGGTGCGCTCCAGCATGCGTTGCGCGATACTTTCCAACGGTGATTTTTCCGGCGTAGACGACGTTATATCAAGAGATCCGCCACCAGGAGGAAGATGCGGAGGAACGTCGACGCGCACATTTGTCGAAGGTCGAGGACACGACATACTGCCCTGATGATCGAGAGCGAACTGAGCATTCCGCGCGGCCTTTCGACGCTCACGGCGCTTTTGATTTTTGTGCCGCGTACGGTCCTTTCCTTGACCAGGAGGTACCCAAATGCTTGGAAAAGACGAAGAGTATACACTCGGTTCTGAGTCACCTTGCTCATCGTCGCCTCCCTCGTCCTCTTCTTTTCTCTCTTCTTCATTCTCCTCGCTCTCCTCGTCATCCTCTTCTTCACTCTCTTTACTCTCTTCTTCCTCACTCTCCTCATCTTCTTCACTCTCTTCTTCCTCTTCCTCACTCTCCTCGTCTTCTTCACCCTCTTCTTCCTCTTCCTCACTCTCCTCGTCTTCTTCACTCTCCTCGTCCTGACTCTGCTCTTCCTCCTTCTCTTCTCTCTCATCTTCGTTTTCCTCCTTATCACTGTCCTCCTCATCGTTCTCCTCATTCTCGCCTTCGTCCTTATCACTGTCCTCCTCATCGTTCTCCTCATTCTCGCCTTCGTCCTTGATTCGCACCACTTCCTCTAGCACATCGTGATCATCTCCGAGATCATCCACAATATCATCATAGTCAACTTCGTCAATGACTTCATTCTCGTCCATGACATCGTCATAGTCGACGTCATCCTCATAATCCAGCTCATCCGGCTCTTCATCTAGTTCGGCTTGCTCAATATCCTGCGAAATATCATGCACAAAACCGGACGCATCTGTCTTCTTGCGCTTCACACCCAGCGTCTTTCTCGGTTGTACCCCGCATTCAGAGCGCATTAAGAGCGAAATTTTGTGAGCTTCGGCCATGATCTTGCGCTCGGCGTCAGGATGCACGACCATATCGGTATTTTCCCTAGGAGCTTCGTATACTTTGCGGCGTTTTATCATCGAAACGGTGACAAGACCGTCATCTTGAAGAACGTCGCCCACACAGTCCCACACTTCAAAGTCAAGGACAGAGAGGCACAAAGCGGTCGCAGTCACTTGAGCGTCGTAACGCGTCTGAAGTATGCGCGCTATGCGTTCACGCACAACATCGATATCGTCTGCGCGATCAATTACGACCCAGAACTGCGCAGGTGGGAGCGGGTGCGCCGTGCAGACACGAACACGCATGGGGCTCGCCATGATGATCGTACCTGGCGGAACGGCGCGTCGTCATCACACCTCCACATCGGCCGAGGGGTTCGAGGAGCATCGAAGTTCTGGTCCCTCGTGTTTTTGGGAACAGCCATGGCAGACGAGCGCCTGCGCGCCTGGGTGAGCTCCATTGACGCGACGTACGAGCTCGTCGAGAATCCTGAGGTGCGTAAGACGTGTCCGGATCTGGCAAGCAAGGTGGAGCGGGCTTTATGGGCGTGTGAGTCGGCATGGCATGACTACGGTGTCGATGGCTGTGCGTTCAGTTTCAATGGCGGCAAGGACTGTACAGTGTTGGCGCATATTCTTGCTGCATCACTGCGCCGCATCCAAAAAAAGCAGGGAACTTTTGATGTAGTGCCGATCCGCACGTTATATGTGGCGTGTGATGATCCGTTTCCTGAGGTGGAAGCCTTTATTGGCTATGCAGCGACGAGGTATCACATGCAGTTGCGGACAGAACACGGGCCGATGAGGCAGGCCTTAGATTCGTATATGAAGAGCGCCGATGGGAAAGGCGTGCATGCGATGTTTATTGGCGTGCGACACGATGATCCGCACGGCTCCAAGGCCCGCGTTCGTGTGCCATGCGATCCGACATGGCCCCAGATCATGCGTGTGCACCCGATTCTCGAGTGGGATTACCGCGACATTTGGGCCTTTTTGCGATGCCCATTGTTGCGAAGCAGAGAGGAGCACGTACCTGCTTGTGTTGCTGGACAAGAGGCAGGAGTGCCCTATTGTGTGCTGTATGACCAAGGTTACACGTCGCTAGGTGATCGGTACCACACCACCCCCAATCCCCAGCTGTATGACACGTCCACGAACCGATTTCAACCCGCCTATTTCCTACAGGATGGAAGTAAGGAGCGCTGTGGGCGCCTGTCACATAGTACCAAGCCTACAACGTGATGCTCTTTGGCTTTGCAGGGCGCGCGCATCAGAACCTAGTTCTTGGGCGGGCTCGGCTGCTTGGGTCCTGGCTTCGGTGGGCCTGCCTTTTTGGATCCTTGTCTCGGTGGGCCGGTCTTTTTGGGTCCAGACTGCTTCGAGGGCCCTGTCTTTGGGGGTCCTGGCTGCTTCTTCGGCGGGCCTGTCTTGGGGGGCCCAGACTGTTTCAGAGGGCCTGTCTTGTCGGGTCCTGGCTGCTTCTTCGGCGGGCCAGACGAGGGGGCGCCTCTTTGTTTCCACGCGTTCGGCAGCGGACGCGGGTGGGCGAACGGCTGCAGCGAGAGAGCTTTGAGATGTTGGGCCGTGGCATCAACAGGTCCCTTTTGGGACGTGGCAGCGGATCGGGGGCGCTCCTTCTGTGCCTTGGGCGCGGCCGGCTGGTAAAACAGCGAGCCCTTGATATCTTGGGTGGCGGGCTGTTCGCGTACCTTGAGCGTACGCTGCAACGGCGACAAGTGGGCTTCTTTGACCGACTCCTCGCCCCAGCGCGTGGCGATCTGCGGCGTGCTCAGGTTGAGCACGGATGATGTGCTGACGGTAGCGCCGCGATGATTCGAGCAGGCGTCACCCAGCGTAGTGCCAGCCAGGAACGGCGCGTCAAACACCACATCGATGCATTTGTTGGCGCCGAGGCCAATGACCGTGCCTTTGGCCGCCAGCGGAAGGGGGCCAAAGTCGAACACGTTGATCACGCGATCTCCCATGTCGAACGTCTGCTCCGGCACGCGGTAGCGAGCCTGCTCTGGCTTGAGAAGGGCACCGCGCGGCAGGCCGCGAATGATCTGGCGCTTGACGGCCAGGCCATGTTGCGCTCGCTTCTGCGCCATGATGGACGTAGCTGATTCCAGCAGAGAAATGACAGACCGCTCCAGGCGGTCTACGTAGAGCGGCACGATATCCATGTCACGCAGACCGTTCTCGTGGATCCACGTGCGCAGATCCTTGATCCGCTGCGCCGTGTTCTGCTCGAAAATGTCCTCGGATGAATAAAATTCACCTGATGCGAGGCGCTTCGCCAGTCCACGGCGCAGCTCGGGGAACTTGGTAAGCACGTCCTGCATCAAATGCACGGCTCGCTCGCTGTACTCCCAGCCTTGGGAAGTGCGACGCGAGTAGCCCAGCACCTTGCGGCCCTTGGCCTCGAACTTGAGATTCAGGCCAATGTTCATGCGCTGGTTGCCGTGGTAAATCGCCACGCCACTCGCCAGTTTCGCGAGCACCAAAGAAGATATGCGCAGCTGAGCCGTGACTTCCTGCGTCGTGAAGTACTTGATCTGCGCACGCTGCTGCACAATCTTGCGGAGGATAGCATGTTCCTTGGCCATGTCGTGGAAAAACGCCATCTCGACGGTAATTTGGTCGCCGGCCGTGCCAATCACTCGCGCTGGGCACCCGAAACCAGGTACACCGAGGAAAAAGACCTTGGTGCCCTCCGGGTACTCTTCCGACACGGTCATCGGTGGGCGTTCCATGAAGCGCGCGTCGGGATGACGCACCTGGCTCACCAGCAGCTGCAGAGGATGCACCACCTCGCTCTGTGCCGAGGGCTCGTATTGCTTGACAATAGATCCGTCGTAGCCATGGCTCAGGCCTTTGAACGGACGCACGTGGAGAAGCACATCTATGCGGTCAAGGGCCATGCCATGGCGCTTCAAGTACTGTTCCTTGAGGGCTCTCTGCTGTCTGTCAAACGACTGCGAGCCATACGGGGACTCGGTGCATTGCGTGACGACATCCATGTCTTTCCAGTGCGCACGGTACTCGTGGTGCGAGTCACTGACGCCCACCACGAGACCTTCAAACAGGTACGGCCAATGAATAAATGTCGTTTGACCAATCAAGTCCTTTGCATACGCTGCGACATCCTGCGTCATGCCGGGGTTGTTCATGTGAAGGATCATGGACAGGTCTCGGGACGGCTGACTGTGGACCTCGACGCCCGTCTTTTCCAGCTTGTGGGTGAAAGGCAGCGTCTTGAGGCTGGGGAAACCAGGCATGGCATTGAGACCGAGGCTCACGCCTTTGGGCAGTGTCTTGATAAACCTTCGGCCAGACATGGACGGTAGCGTGTACGTTTCGATCCTCGTGTGGGTATCGAACAAATCGGGCAAAAAGCCAGGTAGGCTCGATGGCATCGTATGACGGTAGGATGCATCGTACCAAAATCGATGCGGATGACCATGACTATTGCGCTCCCTTTCCTCGTTCGTCAGCCCGCCCTGTCGACGATCGAGTGCTTGCGTAAGGCGGTCTTGATCAATGAACGGGATTTTGACGACGGCCTCCCAGCTGTTCTTCTTGCCGTTCAAGTCACTTTCGTAGGTCGCTGGGTAAAAGTCTAGGATGGGCGACGTGGGATCCGTCATGAGTGGCTGGAAGGCTGCCGGAATTAACTGCTTGCTGAGTGGCGGCAGCACACCCATCAACTGCTCAAAGGGCAAGAAAGGTCGGCCCTGGTCGAACGAGAACGTAAAGTCGCCAATGTGTGTGAGGTCGGAAATGTGTGGTGCGTAGTGGTAGTGATAGTACCAGCCCCAAGACGCGATGCCGTCGTAGTAGTAGTGCAGAACCCATTGCATGCCTTCGATGTAGTTGTACACGATATCATGCAGCTGCTCTGGGTCCTTGCTGTCGATGCTCATCTTGCTGTGGTAGTACACAGCCTTTTCGTCACGGTACATGCGCTCGACTTGCCTCGTCGGCCCATCGGACGAGCCTTCCATGTCCAACGCATCTTCCTGTGGATCGTGCGATGCTAGGGCCTCGATAAACGCCGCGATCTTTGAGAGCATCCACTTCTTCGTTTGTTCGCGCATCGCGCCATTATGGCTTTGGTTCAGGCGTAAGGCCTGGGCCCTGCCAGATGGGAAGCCAAAGAGCGAGTGCAACGTGTCGTCTTCTGGATCGTAGGCCATGGTCTCAAACTCCAATTGAAGCTTGGTGGCCATGATTTGGAGTATATCTGTTTCATCCGCGGCAGGGATAGCGGGGAACTTGATGTGGTGGCTAGCGCCCCCTGGGTTGTCCAAGAACGACGTGATGAGATCCACGACGCGGCGCACCGCCTCGGCCTGCCGTGGCGTCAATTCGATACGTTTTTCGAGCTGCATGGACTCCTGAGCCCGTCGCGACTTGTCCATGGCTGCCTTGACCTTGGGCAGATGCGCGTCGACAAAGTTGGAATGGTCTACACTGGCCAGCTCTTTGATCAGAAGCTCTAATCGCCTAGGTTGTAGTCGGCCCTGCTGATTGATGTAGCCACCGGCGCGCGGCAATACGCGCTCGTATACGCGGAACAGGAGCTCAATCGCACCCTCATTGATATGCAAGCCAGGCAAGTGCGGCAAAAAGTCATTGCCGACAAAGAGGTGCAGCAGGATGTAGTCGTCGATGATTTTCTCAAGATCAAATGAGAAGGGCAATGTCTTGCGCATATGCGAAAACTCGAGCTCCAAGTACTCGCGAAGGAGGGAGAGGTGCAGCAAATAAAAGGTCTGGGACTCGAGTCCGATGGACTTTTTCGCGCGACGTGGGCCAAAGACGACCTCTTCTCGCAGCAGCGCAAAGTGGGGGTCGTGGCTTAGCAGGCCCAGCATGATCAGGTCTGCGTCCAGACCATACAGACAGTGGCGCGTGTTGGGGTTGTAGCCAGGCTGTGCCTTGATGGTGCGGATGAATTCCATGATTTTGTGCTCGCCCTCACCGGGCGTTTCGTGACCGGACAGAATGACTTGCACATCGCGCCAGTCGGAGTCTTCATTCACCTTTTTCGCGATAAAGTACTCGAGCTGTATGGAGAGCTTGCGCATAAACACGGTTCCCGGGGTAATACAGTTGGAATCAAATGGCGGTGAGGCGGGAATGTCCTCACCGCGACTGATGGCCTTCTGCAGGCCTTCCTTGGCTTCCTGGGCGGTGCGGAAGCGACGCGATCGCTGCTGGTTCATCTTGGCACGGGGCGCGACACCATCAATCGCCAGAAAAAACACCTTTCTTGGGCGAATTTTGGAGAAGAGATGCTCAATATATGCAAAGATCCCTAGGAAGATCTCTTCTTCGGCAATACGAAACGTCGCTTCACCGTCATTCGGATGCGAGCAGTTATGGATGATGCCGTTCATGTCCAGGTACAAATTATCAAATTCTGGTATACGGTTCTCTTCCACCAACTGCATGATGAGCGGGTATCGCTCCGAGAGCCATCGGAAATATTTTGGCACTCCCATCGTGCGTTCAGGGAGAGAAGCCGCAAGCGGTGGGACACCGACAGATATAGGTCACGTGGCACACCTTCGCCCCCTCGCTCCCTGGTTTCGGAGGCGCGCGCTCCGTCGTGGTCGCTGATCGACTCGGGGGTGTGAATGCGTGGCTTTCGACGCTGCCGTACCGCATCGAGGAGCCGCGAGTGTGCATAGTGGCGAGATCGAGCGAGGCAGCCTGCGGCGGATCACGTTCGCGGGTAGAGTGGGCCGCCCAGTGTGCATGTATCCAAGACGCCCTCTGTCTGTAGTACGTTGTACTAGTGCCGCGAGAAGCAGGCGTGCACCACGCAGGGTGGGCACCATGGCGTCGCAGAGTGCGCCTTTTTTTCAGGCAAGAAAAAAAAATCTCACTCCACGTCTTGAACCATGGTCGACGGCGGCAGTGGCAGCGGCAGCCGCGATCCCATGTCCACTGCACCGGTGCCGGAGGTGCGTGTATTTGTCGGCGACTCGGCAGGACGTGTCAAGGTGCTCTATACGCAATCGAAGCGATACGAAACATTGACGGTCCCTGGATGCCGTGTGGGCTCGGCGATGGCGTGCCAGGCGCTGGCCTGTGGCGTGTTTTCGCTGCCGGAGCCTGCCTGTGTGCTTGTTGTAGCGCGTAAGAACGGCACGCTCGACGTGATTCATGTGGATCAGGATGCAGAGAGCGGCAAGCTCCTGTGCACGATCCACGAAGACCGCATGCGAGTCGGTTTGGAGCGATGGGTCGGTCTGCGGCTGAGTGTGAATGGCCTCTTTGCGTGCACGTCGGGCGGCTCTTTCCGGCATGTGGACCTCGCTGCCTGCTTGCACGAGAACGCTTTGGAGAAGGACCGGGTGAGCGGGGCCACTTGTACGTGGACGATACCGAGCCCACTGCACCATGTGGCATTTTATCCGCCTGATGCCTCGCAGCCGGTGACGCATGTGGCATCGGGTGGCGAGCAGGTCCTCTTATCCATATGGAGCGTAGAGCGGTGGTGGGCACACTATCGGCAGCCGACTGAGACGCTGGAGACGCCATCCACGCCGCCCACGAGCAAGAAACGTGCCGCGCCGACATCCAGCAAGCATCGTGAGCTGGCGCCCGGCGAAGTATGGCGCGCCAAGAACCTGCCGAACGACCACTTGTCACTGGCGCGTCCGCCGATGATTCGGTGCATTGGATTCGCGCGCCATACCCCACCGGACGGCGCGCAGGATGCTTTGGCATCGATGCGTGTCATGGTCGGTACCAAAGACGGCATGCTGCGAGTGTACGAGCCGTCGAAAAAGCCGCGGCATGTGCAGGAATGGCCCGTCGTGCCCAAGGGCCAGGGATCGATCCGTGTGCTGCACGCCATGCCCCATACACTCCTGGTGAGCGATACCTCGCGCCACCTGTACATGCTGGACGGCCGCACCGGCCACGTGCAGTTCCAGTACAAGGACATGACCGGCACCGTCTCAGATGTGCTCACGCTGCATGACTCGCAGCAGGGCCGCACATGGGTTCTGAGTGCATCGCTTGACCACCTCATTCGCCTCTTTGGCACGCAGCGCAGCACGATGCTCGAGCAGTACTTCACTGGCACGGACCATGCCGTGTCGCTCGTCGTTGATCCCCAGTGGACCACACCGGTTGCCCACAACGACGACGAAGATGTCTGGGCGCACATGTCGACAGTCGGACAGGATGCCGACGACGACTCGGACACAGACCCCGACGAGGCGAGCGCCCAGCGCGCTGAAAAGCGGCACCGCCGCACCGTAGAAAAGGCCGTATAAGTGGAGGGTCGGACGTGGCTCCTGTCACCATGGCGGTGTCCAGCAGCGGGTCGACACCGAGGCTCGAAGTGTTGTTGGATGATATGCGATCGACGGATTCGGATGTGCGGTACATGGCGCTGAACGATCTGTTGATGGTGGTGAGGCAGCACACGTCCGAGCTGCGTGGCAGTCGGCAAGAGCAGGAGGCTGTGGAGCGGGTGTTGGAGCTGCTCCAGGACACCCATTCAGAGGTCAAGAACCTGGCTGTGACGGCCCTTGGCGTGTTTGCGACGCGCCTGCGTGATGACCATGTGCAAAGGATGATGGAGGTGGTGTGTGCCGGCATGAGCTCGTCCCAGGAGGAAGAGCGCGATATTTGTGCCTCGGCGCTGCGGACCTTGCTGCACGACCTGTCCCAGGCTGGCGACAAGGCGGCGCGCTGGAAAGAGATGATTGTGCGCTACGTCACGCCCCTCCTCGCGAGCCAGCTCGAGGTGCCCGACTATGGCCTCCAGGCCACAGCTCTCAGTGCTCTCCATGACGTGTTGCTGCAGGCAGGTCCGCTCGTCGCAGCACAGGCACCTCTGGAGCAGGTGGTCGCAGAGACGCTGCTCTCCAAGTTGGCCGCAGATCACTCATCGTTAGTCCGCCGGGCGATGCAGGGCCTGGGCGCCTTGTGCCAACTGTGCTCGGCGCACACCTACAACGCCGTCCTGGAACGTGGCCTGGCGGGACAGCCCTTGTCGGCCCACACGTCCGTGCAGCTGCTGGGTGTGCTCGCACGCGAAACGCCACAGCGCCTGTCCCCGCATGTGCCGACGTACGTCCACCGTGTCCTATCCGTCCTCCGGCAGGCGCTCGGCACGGACGACGACGTCGGCGAGACGTGCCTGGCCACCCTGCAGGGACTCGTGTGTGTCGGCTCCATGGACGCTTCGTGCGTATCTGCCGCTACAGAGGCGGCCCTAGCGGCACTCACCTACGATCCGAATGCCATGGATATGGACGAAGACGAGGACATCAACATGGACGACGACGAGCTCGAGTTGGATGACGTATCGGACGACGACGACATGTCGTGGCGTATCCGACGCGCGGCATGCCGCGTCCTGGGCACATTGTATGAGCACGGATGCATGGATGCATCGCACGCACCGCGCATCGCTGCATCGCTCGCAGACCGCCTGATCGAGCGGGAAGAGACGGTGCGCCTGGAAGCTCTCGCTGCGTTGATGCATGTGCTTCGTGTCGCGCCTCGTGCGCTCGGACCGCATACTCAGATGGTGCATGCGCTGAGCTCGTGGCGCAGTGCCACCGCCCAAGTCGCCGCGCTGCAGGCCCTGACCACGCTCGTCGCGTCGCTGGGGGCGGACCTGCCTCAGTCTGATGTAGCGCTGCACACGGCGCTCAGCGTCATCGAAGACGATGCAGCGGCATCGCATTACAGCAAGGGCCGGTGCATGGCCGGTCTCGAGCTGCTCAAGCAAATGTGTTTGTCAGCTCCCACCGTCGTGCTCGCGGACGTCGATCGCGTCTCGAACACGCTGGCTCAAGTGAGCTGTCAGCCGCACCACCGGACGGCCCTTGAAGCCTTGGCAGTATGCCCTCCCTTTTTTGTACACGTGGCCCCACAGGCACCAGCCGCTTGTGCCGAGCGCTTGTGTGAAGTCTTGTGTCGCCCACGGGACCATGCGGCCGCGCTCGATGCATCGCTCGTGGCGCTCGACGCAGCTTTGTGCGCGGTCGGTCCTCGTCTGGCATCGCTGCCTCGGCTCCTGCAGGTGATCGCCACGCGTCTCCAGGACCCCGTGACGCGCGTGCGGTGCGTGCAGATGGTGCGGGATGTGATGACATGCCGATCGCTGCAGACATGCATGCCCGTACATGAGTTGGGCCGCGAGAGTCTGCCCCTGTTGGCCTCCTTCGCCCATCACCGGGATATGGGGGCCGCAGCGCTGCACGCCTTGCATAGCGTCGCTGTGGTGCTGCCGAGCGATGCACAGCCCACCGTGCTCGAGCTGCTGCAGCGCCCAATGCCGCCGCTCGACACGCCTGCGTTGCCACCGACCCTGGCCCTGGCTCAGCAGGCGGTGCAATACCATCCCCCGGTCGCACACCACGTGGCCGAGTTGGTGCTGCCAGCCATGCTCCCGGCGCTGGCGGATGTGCCGCCACCGGCGCTCGAGGCCTTCTTTGCGCTGCTCACGTCCTTGGCGTCGGCAGAAGATGCTTTGGCGCCCCGGCTGGTCGAAGCGCTCGAGCACGCCTGGGAAGCGCATTGTGCCCAGCGCTCCGTGCACATGCCGCTGGTGTTTGCACAATGCCTCGTGGCCGCCGCCACCGCGAGTGCCTCGATTGATTTGGTGCTATCGCGTGTAGAGGCGCTGATGAATATGCCGGATGTGGTACCACAAACACTCGCACATTATACGATCGGCGTGCTCGGCCAGCGCTCGCTGTTGGCGGGCTGGCCACACGCCAAGACGGTGTACGAGCGCATTGGGAGCATGCACAGCCAAGGCACCGGTGGCACGTTTGCGTTGGGTGGCATGCTGCTGGGTGACCAGCAGTTCCTGACGCCTGTGGCCGAGCGCCTGGCCGAGGACGAGCCCGCGGTCTTGCCGATTCTACGCGAGGCATTTGGCATGGCATCCGAGACACAGACACGCGAGTTGGCGCCCAGCGTGTGGCCGTACCTGATCCGCCCGAAGCTCCTCAGCGCCGAGCCCGATGCTTGCACTGAATGCATCGCGCGGATCGTGTATGCTGACACGAGCCTTCTGTCGGAGCTTGCGCAGCTCGTCGATTCACAGCACGAACAGCACCGGGCCATGGCCCTGGGCGCACTGCGCACGCTTCTCTCCCTGGACCGTCAGCAAGCTCTGGATATCCAGTTGCACTTCTCGGCCTTTATGCAGCGTCTCAGTGATCCATGCCTGTCTGTGCGCCACGCCTCTGTGCTGGCACTGCATGCGGCGTTGAACAGCCGGGCCGCTCTGGTCATGCAGCACGCTGACCTTGTCCTTCCGCTCCTGTACGAAACGACCGTGGTGCGAGAGGAGCTCAAGCGCAGCGTGAGAATGGGCCCCTTCACCGTGATCCAGGACGATGGGCTGGACCTGCGCAAGAATGCGCACGAAACACTGTTTACGCTCGTGGATACGTGCCTGGATCAGGTACGAACACGCGACGTGCTGGACTGTGTGCTTCGCGCTCTAAGTGACGACGACAGCATCAAACTCCTCGGCTGTCTCATGATCCTGCGACTCGCCGACCTCGAGTGCGCGGATGTCGCAGCCTACCTCGACGCCATCGCCCCGAAACTCCACGCGGTACTTACACGCAAACTGCGCGATAATGCCACGAAACAGGAAGTGGAAAAGGCTTCAGAGATCACACATGCTTCCCTGCGTGTGCTTGCACGCCTATCGCCTATGGCCTCGTCCAATGCAGCATGGTCCGACCTGCTCACTCAAACACGCGCCTCGCCGCAGGGCCCAGCGTTCCTCGCGCTGCTGGCCGAGCAAGAAGATCTTACGTAGTGTGGAGGCTCACGTGCCCATGACGGCCGTGTGGGGCCAAAGGGACCGAAGCCGCCTTGTCCTCCGACGGCATGTCTGGCTGCTTTGAGATCCCTGGGCCCACGTCGCCGCTCGCCGTCGGACAAAAGCAACGGTACTTGTGCGTGCCGACCTTTCAGATTGATGCAGGGGATGTGCTGCACAATGTGCCGGTGGCATTCCAGACATGGGGCACGCTGAATCCCGACACGAAAGACAATGCGATCCTCGCGTGCCATCCGATCTCGGGCAATGCCAACGTCGAGGAGTGGTGGACCCCCCTGTTTGGGCCCGGTCATGTCCTGGATACGTCCAAGTACTTCATCGTGTGCTGCAATGCGATTGGATCTCCATACGGAACGCTGAGTCCCCTCACGCGCAAGGGCGGTGAGGACGTCTCTGGCGGGACGTGGAAGTGCAGCCCGCATGTGCATGCTCCCGACGAGCAGACGGAGCAGCTGTGGTGGGGTCCTGACCTGCCAAAGACGACGATACGCGACGACGTGCGTCTGCAAAAGCATGTCCTCGACTTTCTGGGTGTCGAGCAACTGGCCTGTGTCATGGGCGGCTCGATGGGCGGCGCCACATCGCTCGAGTGGCCGCTGTGTTTCCCTGTGCGCTTTCCGTCATCACCAGACGCACTGGTCACCATGACACCCGAGCAAAAGCCTTACGTGCGCTCCATTGTGGTGCTCGCGGCATCTGCGCGACACTCGGCTTGGTGCATTGCATGGTGCGAAATTCAACGGCAGGCGATCGAGGCCGACACGCGATACCAACACGGCCGTTACCTACTGCGCGATCCTCCGAGTGGTGGCTTGGCCGCGGCGCGTATGTGTGCGCTCATGACGTATCGCCAGCCCCACAGCTTCGAGCGCCGATTCAGTCGGCTGCGTGGCAAGTCAAACATGACGAGCGCGCCCAAGGACTCGCAGGCGTCGACGTTGATGGAAGAAGGCGGCGACGGTGACTTCGAGGAGGACGTGGCCAAGATCCGCGAGCCACAGGCTCAGGAGCAATATGCCGTGCAGTCCTACCTGCACCACCACGGCGCCAAGTTTTTGACGCGCTTTGATGCCCTGTGCTACATCCATCTGTCGGACAAGCTCGACTCGCATGATGTGACGCGCGATCGTGCATCGTGGTCGCAGGACACGTCGAGCGAATCGGCCATGCTGAAGGGCGTGCTCCGTCACCTGGGCAAGGCACCCAACTCGCCACGTGTGCTCGTCCTGTCGGTCACGTCTGACATGCTGTACACGCCTGCCGAGCAAAAGGCGATTCACGACGCCGTGCCAGCCTCGGAACTCGTTCACATCGAGTCGTCAGAAGGTCACGACGGTTTCCTGATCGAGTACCCCCAAATCGACCGTGCCATTCGCGAATTTATGGAGCGCCTCAACGTGTCCCATAACTCCTCGGCGCTCTAGCGTTCATACCCAACGGCATCGCCGTGTCTGCTTCAACGCACCCCAGGCCGCCTGCCTGTCCCTAGACCATCATAGTCTTGCCTCCACTTGTTTTTCTTCGTCGACCATGTACTGTATGCGGTGGTGGATTCCGGTCTTTTTGCTGCCGTTTCCGGCAGCGCCGCCGGCGTTCGTGCTCTTGTTTCTGCTTTGCTACACACTGTATACGCGTCCGTGTGTGTACTGCGGTGCGATTGTGCTCGGACTCGTGCTTAGCTCCTGCTACTTTACGACGCCGTACGAACCGGCATCGCTAAGTGTGCCAGCGTCTTGGATGCATACGCGCATCGGTTTTGGGCTCTCGCGCCTGGTGGACTGGCTAGTGTCGCCAGCATCCAAAGGCTCGCCCCATGTGATCGAGCCACATGCTGGATGCTCGTCGTGCTTTGCCACGCTGAACTGGACACACTTTTTTACGCCGCTGGCCCGGCGCCCTTATTGTGAGACGGGCGCCGTATACCCACAGCCACGCACGTCTTTGACACAGTTTATCGGTGTGCCCGGGACCGCCCTAGGCTTTGAACTGGATTGGAATCTATTCATTTCGTAAGCGCACCGCCCTTTTCGGCACGCTGAGCGATTGCAAATACGCACGAACCCACGCGGTGCGCTGTTCTGGCACATGCGCAAATACCTTGTACCGCTTATCCATCTTGAGCACCGATTCCATCGCCTGTATATCTAGCTGTGATGCCATATCCAGTAATGACACCATGGTCCCCTCGTCGTCCTCGTCGATGGTGTCTGCCTCGCTCTTGTCTCGCTTTTGCAAACGTCCCCAAAAATCGACAAAGGCATTCTCACGTAGCATGTCCTGAAACTCGCGCCGGGCCTGAGCATGGCGCCACTGGTCCCATGCATCGAACTCGGCTTCCAGCGTCGTGTGCTGCTGCCCCTGATGCGTGTCGCCCACGAACCGCGGTAGGGCCGACTCGATGTAGGCTGGATCCGCACGCACCAGCGGCAAAATGACATCGCCACCGGTCTGCAACGCGTCCTGCGCATGCTTCGCAAATAGCTTGGCCAGCAGATCACGCCGCTTTCCTCGCAAATGTTCCATATGCTCATCAAAGAGAGCGCGGCGTCCATCGACCAAGTGCTTGGCATCCTCCCATGCCATCCATGGATCGCGGACTGTATCGACCAGCCGCTGCCGGAGATCCGTCTCGTATTGCTCTTC
>ENA-OOJM01000225-OOJM01000225.1-human-skin-metagenome-genome-assembly--contig:-NODE-225-length-17271-cov-7.653578_pt1 | contig 17271 bp, 12 predicted proteins | sample MGYA00248875_ERZ500988 | MGnify/ENA primary metagenome ERZ500988 (study PRJEB25958, sample SAMN03398507) | human skin metagenome | study: EMG produced TPA metagenomics assembly of the Human Skin... | reverse complement strand
TTTCCGCATATGGCCGGAGATGGTCAAATAGCGCATCTCGCAAGTTTTGGTAGGCATGCAGCGACTCAATCATTTGCATTCGTGGTAAATGTGAGAGCGCAGCGACGGCACGGTCATAACTAGATGAAGTGGACGCGTTAGAATTTGTATCGTCATTCTCTTCAGGTTCCGACGGCTCATACGTCTCTTCCTCCTCGAAAACAAATGGGTATATCTTCAGCCATTTTTGGATGCACCCTGTGCATCGACAGAGTGCTTGACGAAATTGTGAGGATAAATACACATCCAAGCGATGAGTGTGGGCATGTGGATCGACTAATGGCGTTGGTTGTACGCATGTATCAGAGTCCAGGCGAGCACGCTTTCTTGATGCTGAGATCTCGAGATCTGGTGACGATCCTATCACATCCCAACCTTTCTCATTGGGTAGAACCGAGAGCCAGCCCGGCTGACCAAGGTAGGCTTGGAGCAAAGCAGTTTTATCTTTTCGTATGCAAGCATCGCATATTATGGTATCAAAGTCATCTTGTGAGATAAGGGGCTTAGTTGCACCTTTGGGGTACAAGCTCGTGCATGATTCATGTAGCCATTCTTCGCATACAAGACATTGAAACATATCTTCTTTTTCTGTTTCCGGATCATAATGCTGTCCACGTTTGCAAACACAAAATTGGCCGTCAAAATTCTTTGTATACACATTTTCATCGTTGGGAATGTCCCAGCCTTTATTAGGGTCATGAATACGCAAGCTGCACGGCTTAGCTCCTTCTGGATACCCCGTATTCTGTTTATGAGGTGTCATGGGCCTGTGGCGATAAAGGTTAGGGGTCCCGCAATCACAGCGAAAGTGTCTGCGATGGAACAATTCCACAAGATCATGATCCGAATGACACGATACGCTGCAGCCCACACATACACCGCCGCCGCCACACGTTTTGCATGCATATATTAATTGGCGCACATATCCACGAGTGTATGTGCACACGTCAACTTGGTACGGAAAGGCTTCATTCGCCTGAGCTTCCAGACGTTCCTGATGGTCAATGAGATCCTGTGCTGTGAAACCTAATTCCGGGTCAATGTTAGGTGCCGCTTTGCTTGGGTCCGGCAAAGGGGGAATGGGTGACGCACGTCCCTGATCCATTTCACGTGTTGGGTCCCGGTGGATTGTAAGATGTGGGAAATTTCCCAAGCCCTTTAGTCGCCACATTCGCGCCACCCCAACCTCGATGCATGTACTAGTATTCGTTTGGGCACTGAGTGTTGCTATTTGTGCATTTTGCATGGAAAACAAAAAACAAGTTGCGCTCCAGGCGCGTACATTACTGCTGGATGATACCACATATTTTGTGGGTGCGTTAGGAACAGTGAAGGATGACGCAACTGCCTTGGTGGCGTACGAGTACTTTGCACCATGTTTTGACTCCCAAAATGAAAAGAGTACCTCAAACCCTGGCGATCTATTGTTCTTGGCACTTCCAGCATCAGAACAATGGCGCTTGACTTTAAGGCCCAACACGACGGCGACACTGGCTATTGCGTCGAGCCCTGACATGAACACAGTCGATGTGCGACATGGTCATATGTCACCTGCAGGACGCTTGCATTGGCCTGAAAACAGACCAGAGTGGCGTCGCGGCATGACATCCAAAGGGCGTATGACTATGTATGGTCATATGCATCTCGTGACACACTCGGAAAGCATCGACACACTAGGCAATTGCTTTGTCGCTCATCACCCTGATGCTGCTGCTTGGGTGCCTGGCTCTCCAAAGAGTCCTCACATCGCTAAGTGGGTGCGTTTTTCTCCCGCAGAAATTCACTACGTAGGTGGTTTTGGCGACGAGCATTTTATCGGTTCTGTGGATATGGACTTGTACCGCTCCGTCAAGCCTGCACTCGATGAGCACAGAGCGCCTGGTTTGTACATGCAGACTAATTGAACAAGAGCCCTGATTCAAGCATTACAAGTACTCTGCCATGTAATCACCCATTGAACATGTAAATATATAATTCCACTCTATATCATTAGACACCAAAAGAGCAGGCTGGCATTCCATCATGCGATGCGATGCAGGGACACGACCGCTGTCGGTGCCTTGATTCGGCCGAGAGACCCAAGCTTATCGTGAACGCCTGGCTACTCCGCGTACCGATTCTACGTGGTTATGTCGGGGATCACACCGGCAGCCAACGCATCATTGTCCATATCCGCCCGGCTCGCGGTCGTTATATTTCCTTGCCTAGTATGCTGGTGGCTGTACAATACTGCAACTGAGGCGGCAATATTGGCACCATTGGTGTTTCTCCCCACATTGTGCATGTACGCTGCATGGGCTTGTGCAAATCATGCAAAGCCGGAACGGCGTGGTCAGCTCGAGACGATGGTATGGATATACTTCTCTGTCAGTATTTTTGGAACCACCTTGCTCGGTCTAGCTCAGCTTTTGGCCTACCTGATTGTTGTGTCGTTAGTCATGGGACCACATGCGCCTGAGTATTGGACCGAGTTTTTACGTGGAACAGTCGATGGCATGACTGTCGAAGAGCGTGAGCGCCGAGCTGAGCTGGCTGGTACTTGGAAAAACTGGCTTCTTATTGTCTTGTTTTCTTTTGTTATGGCTGGTGGCTTCGAAGAAATTTTAAAATACTTGCCTGTGGCCTATGCCCGGTACCTCGAGCAAAAGCACAAGTGGAAGCGCGAAGGTGCGTACATTGACTTTGCCTTGGCTGGATCGCTTGGGATGGCTACCGTTGAATGTATCGGCTTCTTGCACGACACATATGCTGGTGGATTCCATGGTCTCCTTGCGCCTATTGTGACATTAGTTCAACGCCAGATTGCCGGTACAGTTGGCCATATGACGGCCTCAATGCTAACATCGCTGCGTGCGACTCGCTCTGACTTTTATGGCCCAATGCATTCATGGTTCTGGATTATCTCGCCGTCTATGGTCCTACATGGTATTGCGATCATGACTGTGTTCATATCGTGTACTTTGGATGGTCACGTTGGATGGGTTCATCCTACAGAACTAATCTCTATTGCTGGTATGTACGGAAACTTCTTTTGTGTCGTCTTTGTCGTTACAGTTCTCGCTTATCGTGAACACAAGATCCTCAAGTCACTTGGGCTTCATTCGAAGTAATTCGCACCTTGGCAAGGTCCACGGCCACACCAGCGGACAAGAGCGCATCCATCCACACTTTTTGAGGTTCGTTCAATCGATCTTTCGGACTCTTGACTTCCACAAAGCGTACTTGTCGGTCCTGATACCGCCAAAGAGTGAGATCAGGAAATCCAGTCGTACTGGCACCATTTTCACACAGTATGCGACACAGTGCTGCTAATGCAGTACCGCCGATGCACTCGGCTACTTCCATAACGTCATGGATGGGAAAGTCGCCCCATCGGCAACCGATGGCATGCGTTCGTTTGGGACGCTCTCGTGCATCGACCCGATGTATAATATCGCACCCACCTGTTTCTTGTATACGATGGAGTTGTGCCTCGATGGCCTCTTTTCGTGCTTCCAAAAATATATCTGTGCCCAAGTCCATTGGTGCGCGCTGATACGGTGTTTCGAATGCACCTGGGACTGAAAGAAAGAGAACATCCCACATGAGCAGTACGAACACAAATAGTAGCATGCCTCCTTCACAGTGATACCCACGATATCCTTGTAGTGCGTACTGTTCTAAGCAATACTGTTCCACGGTACATGATGTCCCACAGGTACTTTGCCATTGCGTGCGTCCGCCAGATTTGCGTTCCTTCGTTGTCGTTGGCTTGGGTATACGTGCATCGAACGTCAGCACGGTTTGCCGAAGCATGTTACGAGGCTGAACTAGTCGCCCATTCACACGTACGCCCTCGAACTCAACAACACGAGGCTCGCGATGGGCTAAAATAAACGTCTGACGTGCTGATTTGGGTATTTTGAGCTGCGATTCCAGTCGAGCAAGGCGTCGCTGGAGACTGAATGTATATGTTACATGTGTGTCTGGGTCGTGCAGTGCCTCCTGGCATATCGCCAAAGCATGCTGTTTGGAATCATGTCGAGCGCTCAGAATGGAAAGTCGCTCGTGCCAAGCCCCTCGACGCCCGCGCCAAAAGTAGCGCTGGGATAAAAGTTGTCTCAAGATATGAGATTCTCGAACATGCATACCTAGCCGCGCCAAACATTCGCAGCCTTTGAAAAGGACGCGTGTCAGCGCCCATCCATAATGGAATCGCAGAAGATGACATCGATCGCGCGGAACACAGACAGGGTATACGGTGCGCATTTCGTGTGTGGCCTCAAGCCATGCAGGTTCACATATGTCCAAAAGAGGTAGGCATGCTCGAGCAGAATCGAGACTCGATTTCATGCCTTCCACAAAAGCATCCATCTGCTCGACCAACTGCATAGCTTCCTCGTAACGAAGAAGACAATCACGGTCAGGAAACATACTTGAGTCTCGCATGTACACATACGTTGGAAAAGTATATTTTCCAGTGCGAGAAAGTACGGCAGAGGTCAACAACGAGCCCAATACTGGCTTACCGCGATAGTACACGAATGCAAGTCGTTCCATGAGAGCGTGCACAGTAGAATCCAAACAGATGCAGCCACCATGCATAATGTCGGCCATGTACGAAAGGAGTCGATCGTGAGTAGGCTGCAAGCTCATAGATAATTGATGCTGCTGCGAAAATAGCACAGCATTTGTTGGCTTGGCTGTAAGGTTCTTCAGTAATGTGTCCCGGGTGCCCGAACTTTTCTTGCCCAGGCGCTTGGCTAGAAGTTTGAGCTCGTCGACGGTCAGAAGTTCAAGGCGCCATAAAATATTGCCCTTTATATCGCCATCCATCATCGAAAAACGATACGGTTCAATCTGACTAGATGCAGCAAATGGCCGAGATAGTGCATGAGCAGCACTGGAGAGATCTTCCAAATCATTATATTCCAATTTGTCCAGGCGGTACCATTGTCCTTTCTTGCGTTGCAAAAGCCGAACAAACAAGTAGCGCGCATCGTACTGTAATTCAAAAAAAAATGAAAAGCAGGCATGTTCACTTGCTGTAAAAAGATGGCTCTCCTTTTCCAACACAGCACGTAGCATGTCTTGAAAGAGCTCGACATACATCGACTCTTGCTGGTAGCTGCGCTTTAACACACGATCAGAAGTGTCGTTATGGGTATCGGACCCGTGCATCGCGCTTTGCACGGGCCCCTTTTCGAAAAAAAGAACGCCGCTTAGCATGCAAATCCGCAGGTTCGACTTGCTTCGCATCGCGTAGAGGCGGAGTCAAAGGTCTCTGGGTGTACGCTCGTATAAGTTCAAGGGGATCTTCCCTACGCTTGCGCTCTTCATCTCTAAACTTTGCACGCTCAAGTTCCTCTACACTCTTCTTCTGATCAAAACCATTTCTTCTGTCCGCTTGCGTGTACCAGGGCTGAAGCTCTAATTTGATCGATGAACCTGCTGAATGATGGCATGGTTTGAGTGGCGTCTCAGCTTCAGAAGAGCGATCAATATGTTCATAATCCGATAATGTGTTGATGGGATTCTGTCTCTCAGAAGCACCGTCGCGCTGCCGCCGTAGCTGTACAATGCGGTCATGGCGATTTCGTGCAGCTGTGCGCTCCTTTTCATCCGCGTCAGATTTATATGCCACTTCTTCATCTCTCTTTACACGCTCTATATTTTCGCGTCTGTATGGATGATAGCTCTTGTGTTGTGCAAGATGCAAAGGCATACTGTCTAGTCTAGACGCCACCAAGGTGATGAACAACAGGTTGGGCTGATGACACTGGTCGAAATCGTGTGGAGATGTGGATACGTAACGTATATGCGCGCTGATTGGTCAAATGAGGCTGACACAAATAATACGCCTGACCAGGCGCGCGCCTGGCTGGCTGGCGCGTTGGGAACAACACAAGACCGTCAAACCGACCATATTCGTTTGTCGACATGAGCCAAAATATGGGCATCTTTCCGTCTGACCCGGACAGGAAAGATGTCTGGGTGCCAGACAAGGCGCATGGTTACATTGCTGCGTACGTTGTCCAAGAAAAGGACGACCAGAGCATGTGTTGTCTTGCCACGGGAAATACTGTCACGGTGCCCACCGCATCTCTGAGCGAGATGAACCCTCCCAAGTTTGATAAGGCCGCGGACATTGCGGATCTAACGCATCTCAATGAAGCTAGTGTCGTGCACAATTTGCGTCAGCGCTACTTTAGCAATTTGATATATACTTACAGTGGCTTGTTCTTGGTGGCTGTGAACCCGTACCATGCGTTGCCCATCTACACTGAGCATATCATTGAAATGTACAAAAACAAGCGCCGCGAAGAAAATCCACCGCATATTTTTGCCGTGGCTGATGGTGCTATGCAGAATATGCTAAACGGACACTCGAACCAGTCTCTCTTGATCACGGGTGAGTCAGGCGCAGGTAAGACCGAGAATACCAAGCGCGTCATCCAGTACCTTGCAGCCACAGCGATGGACGCCGATGCAGCTGGACCTTGGCATGCTGGTGAACCGCTGGGATTGTTGGAGCGCCAAATCCTTCAGGCAAACCCAATCTTGGAGTCATTTGGGAATGCACAAACCGTGCGGAACAACAACTCCAGTCGTTTCGGCAAATTCATCAAGATTGAGTTTTCTGCGACTGGCACAATTGCTGGAGGCAACATCGAATGGTACCTCCTTGAAAAAAGCCGAGTTCACAGCCGCAACGCAAATGAGCGCAACTTCCACATATTTTATCAGCTTCTCCGCAGTCGCGATCAGACACTGTTGCAGAGTTTGAAGCTAAGCTGTTTTCCTGAACATTATGCGTACCTTGCGAATACCCGCAAGGACGTGGAAGGTATTGATGACAGCATCGAATTTTGTGGTTTGCTAGATGCTCTGCGCACCATGGGCTTTACTATGGCCGAAGAACATGATCTTTTTCGAGTTATCGCCTTGATTTTACACCTCGGTAACATTGAACTGACAGAGGATCGTTCCGGTCAGGCCCGCATCACTAATTCGGATCAGCTCTCGTTGGTGAGTGAGCTGATGGGCGTTGATGCAGCTCAGTTAAATACAGCCCTTGTTCGGCCCACGGTACGTGCCGGCCGTGAGGCTGTGTCACAGCAGCGTACCAAGAAGCAAGTCACTGAAGAGGTTGCTGCACTTTGCAAGACCATGTATGAGAAAACATTTGGGTGGCTGGTGGATAGGATCAACCTGGTGTTGGACCGCCCCACCAGCAAGTCGCAGTTTATTGGTGTGCTGGATATTGCAGGTTTCGAGATCTTTGATACCAACTCTTTCGAACAGCTTTGCATCAACTACACGAATGAGAAGCTTCAGCAATTCTTTAATCACCACATGTTTATGCTTGAACAGCAAGAATACGCGCGTGAAATGATTCAGTGGGATTATATGAACTTTGGTCTAGACCTGCAGCCAACCATTCACCTTATCGAGTCGACGTCGCCTATTGGTATTTTAGCAGCTCTAGACGAAGAGTGCATCATGCCTCGCGCTAGCGACGATACATTTACGGAAAAACTTACAAGCACATGGTCGCCGCCCAAGTCTGGGCCTGATGCTGCTTCATCCAAGTTTTTGCCATCACGTCAGGTCAGGCGATTTATTGTGCGGCACTACGCAGCCAACGTGGAGTACAGCACCGATAACTGGCTCGATAAGAATCGCGACCCGCTCAATGACCACGTTGCACGCGTGCTAGCGACTTCTGCACAGCCCTTCATCTCGTCTCTTTTTGCGGGAATGGCCGAAGAGAGCAGTGGCGGTGCTCCCAAGAGTCGGCGTGGCACGTTCCGTACTGTTGGGCAACGGCACAAGGAACAACTCGTTTCGCTGATGGCCCAGTTGGACTCAACACAGCCACACTTTGTCCGCTGCATTGTACCCAACACAGAAAAGCGACCAGGTCGCATGGAACTTCCATTGGTCCTCGATCAGCTACGGTGCAATGGTGTGCTGGAGGGCATTCGTATTGCGCGACTTGGCTTTCCAAATCGATTGCCGTTCACCGAATTTGTGAGTAGATATGCACTCCTTGCTTCGAGCGCATATGACAAGCAATCTATGGATGGCCGTGTACAGTCGGGCCATATTGCCGAGTCTATTGGTCTTGATCCTGCATGTTACAAGATTGGTTTGACCAAAATCTTTTTCAAGGCTGGTGTGCTTGCTGAGCTGGAAGAACAGCGCGATACGTATTTGCACGATGTATTCACCCGCTTTCAAGCATCATGTCACGGGTACGGAACGCGGCGTATCGTTCGTAAAAGACTTCGTCAACGCGCAGCTAAGCAAGTGCTTCAGGAGAGTGCTCGAGAATACAAGAAACTCGAGTCTAACGCGTGGTGGCGATTGTACTTGCGACTTTTGCCGCTGCTTGCCGCATCGCACAATGATGACGAAATCAAGCGGCACGAAATGGAAATGGCTGTCGCACGCGAGCGAGCCTTGCGTGACGAACAAGAAAAGACGCGTTTAGTGGAACTTGAGAGCAGGCTAACAAAGCGATGTGATATGCTCCAAGAGCAATTAGATGACGAATGCACGAGTCATGCGTCTACACGTGATACTCTCAACGGTACAAAGCAACGCTTGGCAGAAGCAGAAGCAGAGCTCAATGACATCCAAGCTGAGCGCGAAGGATGGTCTCGTGAGGCGAATGATTTGCAGCGACAGATGGACGAAGGAGCACAACGCGAAATGGATATCCAGGCTGAGCTTGCAAGTGTTTGTGAACAATTGAACAAGCAACTGTCGTCGCGTGCTGCGCTTGAACGTGAGCATAGTGAGGCAGTTGATCGCGTTTCGTCGTTGGAAACGATGCTGAATCAAGCCCGTGTCTCTTTAGACGAGCACGTCCAACACGCTGAGCGGCATATCGAAGACTTAGCAGCTAAGCATGAGGCTGAATTGCATGGCGTTCGTACAGACTTGGAACTTGCGCGGCATCAGCTAAGCAAGTCGGATGCAGTGAACGAACGCCTGGCGGTGTTGGAGGCAGAACGACAACAGCTGCAGCAAGCGCACATTTCTGTGCAGGCCACACTAAGTGAGCGTGAGGCCCATTTAAAGCGCGAGGAAGAAAAGCGCGAGGCCCTAGAGGGAGCACTGGCAAGTGCTCAGTCAGAATGTGCAATGTTGCACGAAAAGCTCAAGCATATGAGCGAGAAGTTGCGTGAAACTACTCAGCTTCGGGACCAAGTCAACGAGACGTATGCATCCGAATGTCGAACAAGCAAAGCCATCATGACTGAGCGCGACAATGCACGCTCTGAGCTCTCAGCTCTACGGCAAGAATACGCAAAGGAAAAGGAAGAGATGCAGCGTGAAATTGCAGAAAAAGGTGCCGAACTTAAGAAGGCAAACAGCAAAGCGTATGCCTTGGAATTGGAGAACCGTCGCCTTGAGACGATGCAAAATAAAACAACGGTTGAACATGTCCATGTTTTGGAAGAGGCCAAGAAGTATACAGACCGTCAGCTCTCCGATGTACAAAACGAGCTGCAGGAGCTGTCTACCTACACGCGTTCTCTTGAGCGAACGCGTGCGCGAATGCAGCAAGGTCAAGAAGTGCTATCGCGCACGGTGGGTGGCCTCAGTATTGAAGAGGCTATTTCGCAACGTGACGAGGCTCGTTCTGCCTTGGAAGAGGCTGAGAAGACGTCTTCGAACCAACTGAAAATGGCACGCGCCGAGTACGAAACACGCATCAAAAAGCTGGAAGATGAACTGCGTCGGATGACCAAGAACCAACAAACAGAAAAAGCACTCACATCTCTTGGAAGTGGACGCAAGTCACATGCTGCAGCCGCAAGGCAGGTTCTGGCCGAAATCCAAATGGAAACCGAGCTTCTCGCAAAAGACCTGGCGCGCGCTAGTTCCCTGCACACACCATCTCAGTAGATCGAGTACAGTCGAAGCAAGCTTGTATATGTTTAGTCATTATACCGACGCGCCGCTTACGAGCCAACGAGACGCGGCTTTGTCTCATTACACAGCTTTGCAAGGAGATTGAGCGCGAGCACTCCTAGGCTCATATGTGCCTCGCACGACAATGAAAAATACAACGGCTAACAAGAAGCGTCATGGAGATTCTAAGGCCCAAGCTCGTCAGAAGGTGCGGGCAACATGGCGACTTTGTGCCTTTTGTTTAGGCACGGAGGAACAGAATCGACACACGAACCAATCGGAGCCTCTCGTCGAGTGTAGTGAGTGTCACAGCTGCGGCCATCCAACATGCATGGATTGGGATCGTGAAGGCAAAAAATATGCCATTGTGCGCTCGTATAAATGGCAATGTATGGAATGCAAGACATGCGAACGGTGCTATGGCAAGGAGAATGACGATCAAATTATATTTTGCGATCGATGTGATCGGGGTTGGCATATTTATTGCTTGCGACCTGCTCTCAGTAAACTACCACAGGGTACGTGGTTCTGTCCCCTGTGTAAATCGGCGGAAAAACATGTATCTGCCTCACCAGCCCCCCAGTCTCACGCATCTTTGCCAAAGCGCAAAACTGAGTCGGCTGCGCCCCACAGAAAAATCATTCGGATAAAACGATCTAGCGCAGGGGAAAACGAAAAGGCCACACAGACGACCTCATGGGCTGATGATGCGCCTTTTAGTGGCCTGTTACAAGGCGATGATGCTGAAACCAAGATGAATGAACCAGATAAAGACGATATGGAGCGATTCGAGCGCAGTAAACGCGCGGCTGTAAATTGGTTGGGTGGCGTTGTAAATGCACGACCTCCAAATTCAAACCATGCATCTGGCGTCGATACCGTTTCTACTAACGCCGATGCTGCCCACACTGGTAAAGCCTTGCCTATATCCATGATCCGGTTTGGAGCCTTTGATATTAACACTTGGTTCCAAGCGCCATTCCCTGAAGAATATAGTCTTGTGCCTGATGGACGCCTGTGGATGTGTGAGTTCTGCCTCAAGTACATGAAAAGTCGATTTATGGTGACGCGGCATCGCATGAAATGCATGATGCAGTTTCCTCCAGGCCAAGAGATTTATCGCGCTGACAACATTTCTGTGTTTGAAGTTGACGGAAGCAAAAACAAAATCTACTGTCAGAATTTGTGCTTGCTTGCCAAATTGTTTCTCGACCACAAGACATTGTACTATGATGTTGAACCTTTTCTGTTCTACGTGTTTGTGGAGAGCGATGCATATGGCTCGCACTTCGTGGGATACTTCAGCAAAGAAAAGCGTTCGCCCATGGACTATAATGTTAGCTGCATCATGACGCTTCCCATTCATCAACGCCGAGGGTGGGGCTATTTTTTTATCGAAATGAGCTACTTGCTTTCACGAAAGGAAAAGCGCCAGGGTTCACCAGAAAGGCCGCTCTCTGATCTCGGTTTCCTCACATACCGCAGCTACTGGCGCTTGGCTGTTTTCCGCATACTTGATGCTGACCCGCTATGCTCACTTGAGGACATTTGTTCTCGCACAGGCATGAAGATGGATGATGTCCTTTATACCCTTCAAGACAACAACATGTTGGAGGTATTTCACAATGAAACATCGACTGGTCGACTTCCCTCCGAATATGAAGCCTCTAAATTCGCCGACGAAAAAAAAGTTCCTCCAAATGATTATCGTATTGTGTGTGACACGGAGCACATACGCGCAAACCTAGCAAAGCACGATGCGAAAAATTACGTGCGTGTGGATCCCACAAAATTACGGTGGACGCCTTTCATATATAAGCGCACTGGACTCGAACCCATAACATCGAACGAAGTGCCAGGATAAATAGCATATACGTATACATTCCTATGTTTCCAATGAGTTCGGTGGTGCAGGTATAGGCGCGGAAGATGTGTCATCGATATGACTTGCATCGGGCATGTCGCCATGGTCAACCTCCATTGTTTCTGCAGCGGCACCAGAGGTTGTCATCTCTGTTGATGGAGCATCAGAAGCCGCAGATGCAGCAGCACGGGCGGCTTTAGCACGTTCTCGACTCTGTGCTGCTGCCTCAGCCTTTGCTGCTGCATGCTTCTGTTGAAGGTCACGATACGCTTCGAGTTGTATGCGGAGCTCCTTACGCATCGGAGCGGGAAAATCAAGTTCGCGCATGGCGTCCATAACATTAGTGGCGGTAATGGTCTTGCTTCCGCGGGCAATAGCGACGTCATGCGAAGCGGCGGCTGAGGGTTAGACATCGCGCGACGTACTCAAATAGCTCACAAACACGGAGGCTGACTTCACAAGAGCTGTCATAGTGTCTTTGCGCAATTGCATGAACTCAGGAATCTTCGTAAGCTTCGATGGATATACGTACATCGGTTCGCGCAATTTTAGCGATAGATGCTTTGGGGAGTTCAAATTGATCCAGACCTAAGCCAAAGGTGCCGCCAGCAGCATTCGTAGCGCTCATATTTCGCGCGGAAAGCTCCAGGTTTTCTTTCAACGATTCATCATTTTCATGCTCAGCCACTTCGGGAGCTTTTTCGTGTATGCGTTCTGGTGCATCTGTGTCCATAATGCACGGTGAAGGTCGTTCTACGTTACGACGCGAGATACGCGTTAGATGACGCGCACCTACATACATAATTCCACATCAACGACACTTGAGTCCAGCACATTTGTGGGCTCACATTAGCACACTAGAAGGAAATGGGTATCTATGCCATAGAAAGGAATGTATGAGAGCATGTTAGGGTGCCCAGATTTTTACGCCCAAATCCACAGAGCCTGTAGCGACTACATTTACAGGCTGCATGTGAGATTCAAGAGAACCAGACGAGGACGTGTCAACGTGCGTGCGGCCCCAAGCCATGCACGTAGCAAAATGATTGTGGCATTCAAACGCTTTGAGGCATCGAGCTGTGGATAAATCCCACACACGCATGGTTTTGTCATCAGAAACAGACAGTAGAAACTTGCCGTTAGGAGAAAAGGCCACAGCTCGTACCCAGTTGTCATGGCCTGACAATGTACGAAGGCACTGGCCCTGTTGGCTCCAGATCCGTACAGTCTTATCGCGCGATCCAGATGCAAGATATCTGCCTGGCTCTGGCTTTTCCGGGGATCGCACACTCAAAAGTTTTTGAATAGATTCGTAAGAAGATGAGGGCGCGAATGCGACGCATTCTACAACATGCTCATGACCACGCAATTCATGACGCAATTCACCAGACGCAGTATCCCAAATGCGCACCTCTTGGTCACTTGATGCACTGGCAATCCATCGGCCGTCAGATGATACATCCACGGCACGGACCCAGTCATGATGGCCTAATAGCGTACGTGAGCAGAATCCTGATGTCACTTCCCAAATCTTAAGCGTCTTGTCACGACTGGCCGTGATAATATGCTGGTCTCCGGGCATAAACTGAATACCAGACACACTATGTTCATGACCATGAATGGTACGCACATTTTTCCAATCATTATTACCGTCCCAAATTTTTATACTCAAGTCAGACGAGCATGACGCAATATATTGTCCTGAATGGTCGAAAGCAATGCCTTGAATGGACTTTGTATGGCCCTTCAACGTTTGTTCGAGTTCGCCTGTTTCCCAATCCCAAATTTTGATGGTAGAATCCTCACTCGCCGTGGCCACGAGCGAGAATCTTGGATGAAACGCTACACTTGTTATAGGTTGGCGATGGCCTAAGAGCACATGACGGGCCGGTGGTCGAGGGTACCAATCTTGAACAGAAGCACCTCGCCGTGCACTAGGAGCCGTCTGCAATTCGGCCTCTAATTCCGATACCTTGGCAGATAAATCCATATTCTTTTTCTGCAAACGGATGGTGCTGAGCCACTTTTTCTCTAAAAGGTTGGCATATTTACCTTTTGCGTCAGGCTCGTACGCTGCAAGGGATGCATCGCGCTTCAATGCTTCGAAGGTCTCATGGAAACCAGACGTATGCAAATATTCGAGTAAGGATTTGTGACTGAGATAAGTATGTATCAAACGTACAGCTCGTCGCGTTGACGATCGGACAAGGCACTATTCATAAGCCCTCACGAGCAAAAGAGCGTGATCTGTCACCGTAGACCTACGCTCCGCAAGCAGCCTGCGCCATAGACCCACGTGGCGCCACGTGGTGTTACTCTGGGGTCGTGTTGGTCCCTTGATGCCAGAGACGTCTGCGACCACAACACAGCATGGCGCGAGAACGTGACAGCGGCGCCTCTGCTCTTGCGGCCGTGCAGGTGGCTGTTCGCATACGACCAGATGCAGTGGATGATATCACGCAGACGGTGTCTCGATTCGCACGGCCCGCTGTAGAAGCGACCTCCGCCACAAGTGTGGTACTAGAGCCATCGGTTCTGCCGGTGGGCATGCGCGATTCACGGTACACTTTCAACTTTGATCAAGTGCATGGACTTGATGTGAATCAGATCGAGCTATACCATGAGAGTGTGGAGCCCCTTGTGCGCCGCTTTATGGACGGATTTAACACAACGATCTTTGCTTATGGACAAACTTCCAGTGGGAAATCATACACCATGGGAACGTCAGAGGCAACGAATAGTATTTGCACAGATACCCCTTTTGTCGATATGGACTTGCATGTGGGAATTATTCCACGCGCGGCGCACCAGATTTTTCAGTCTCTTCAAGACGTCACCGCTGAAGGCGAGGAGTGCACAGTGAGTGTAAGCTTTTTAGAACTGTACAATGAGGACTTGATCGATCTCTTGTCTGATGCATATGGTCAGCGAAATAATATTCAAATTCGTGAAACGCGCACAGGCGATATTGTGTGGACGGGCCTTGCTCAGCGATCCGTTTCCAACGCACAGGATGTTGTAAAACTATTGCAGGATGGGATGGCTGTCCGGCAAACACACGAGACGGAAATGAATGCACAGTCTTCTCGTTCACACGCCATATTTACCATTTCTTTAATCCGTAAGCATCGTGCCAAACCTGGTGCTCAGACGGAGCGTGCATCATCCTCATTGGGGCGCGCAAGTCCAGAACGTGCCTTTGCCACACCACGCACGCCTAAAACAGGTTTACCCACGCTCGGTGTCCGTCTACCCGTTTCGCGTGCAGGCTCACCGACTCGGCCACAGACGCCGACGCGCCCGGTTGTGCGTGGCACGCCATTACGTCGAGCTCCCGTGGAAGATACCGTCATTGTTACGACAACGAGTAAGTTGCATTTTGTTGATTTGGCCGGCTCAGAGCGCTTGAAACGTACTGCTGCCACCGGCGACCGCGCTCGCGAAGGAATCGCAATCAATTCTGGTCTGCATGCATTGGGTAATGTGATCAGCGTCTTGAGTGATCCAGGAAGGTCAAAGCGCCCAATCCATGTGCCATATCGAGACAGTAAACTCACTCGGCTTTTACAAGACAGTCTTGGAGGTAACGCACACACACTCATGATCGCATGTATTTCTTCTACTGAAGGTAACGCGGGCGAAACTTTGAACACGCTTCAGTACGCACAACGCGCCCGTAACATTCGCAATAAGGTCGAGCGGAACCAAGTTGAGCCTGGCTGGGGCAATGTCGCGTATCTGCAATCGCAGGTGCTCTCGCTGCGACACGAGCTAGAACTTGTGCACAGCTCCAGGGAGCTTGTGGCATCTTCACCAAAGCGGACAACACACCCTATGCCCTCTGAGCACGAGCGTGAGCTTCTTGCCTGGCAGGAAAAGTGCTCGGCACTAAGTCAGAAAAATGTTCAACTTAGTTTTCAGCTGGTGCAACGCGAGCAAGAGCAGCGACATAATTCGTCGTCAGTCGACTTTTTGCAGGCGGCAGAGCCTGTGATTGTCGAGTACGAAAAAACCGTGGATGCACTCGAGGGACAGCTGAGTATGCTCAAGGCAGCTGTAGCTCATTTGGAGCACTCGGTACAGGAACAGACGTCAGAGAATGTGGCGCTGTCGGATCGGGCTACGAAGGCCGAAAGGCAGATGGATGTGTTGCGAAGTACGATGCGGGATTTACATGAGCGCCTGGACGAGCGAAATGCGCGCGTCGAGGCCCTCGAGACCGAATTACGGCGCGCATCCATGTCTACATCAAGCACAACACCGTTATCTTTCTCGCGCTCGTCACGAAGCAGTTCCATGTCATCAGATCCGGGCGTGCTGCCGCAAAGGCCTTTTGGTGGTATCCTAGATTACAAAGGACGAAATCCCAGTAATCGAACTTACCGTGTCACCACGACACAGTCTCGAGCAACAAGTGATGTTGACACATACCCCACGAGTCAACTTGGCCTGCCCCGCAGTCCATCGTCATTGGAGCAGCAACCGCTTACGAAACGTCATGCCTCAGAAACAACTAGCCCGGATGAGCTTCTGACTGTACATATGCATTGAGTCACTTTTAAATTCTACTTGCTCAGTGAAGCCAGTGCCCCATCGTTGTAGCCTGGATGTGGGTCGAGCGACTGAATCGTTTCAGGGTTCACGGGCTCGATGGGGCCCGTTGGAATTTTGGCACGGCGAGCTTGGACTCCAGCGCGCAAAGTGTTCAGCGCCTCTACAGTCATGTCCCAACCCATGCATGCGTCAGTAATCGACTGGCCGTACGTAAGATAGTTAGGGCCTTCAGGTGGCACATTCTGACGGCCTTCGACCAAGTTGCTTTCCAACATTACACCCATGATGCTCTGAGCATTCTCGTCACCCAAAGCAAGCTGATCTGAAATGCTGCGAGCCGCCTTCAGTTGGTTTTCATGCTTCTTTTCACTATTCCCATGACTGCAATCGATCATGATGCGAGCAGGAAGACCGGCTTCCAAAAGTGAAGTGCGAGTTTGCGTAATGTCTTCTGGATGGTAGTTTGGCCCCTTGTTAGAGCCACGAAGAATAACATGGCACTTATCATTACCCTCTGTTTCAACGATCGCAGAAATACCCTGTTTGGTGACGGACAAGAAATGGTGTGAGCTAGAGGAGGAACGAATTGCGTCCACAGCAATCCGTACAGAACCATCTGTGCCGTTCTTAAATCCGACAGGCATGCTTAGCCCACTCGTTAGTTCACGGTGCACTTGCGATTCGGTCGTTCGGGCACCAATTGCACCCCACGAAACTAGGTCCGCCGTGTATTGAGGAGTAATAGTATCCAGAAACTCTGTGCCCGCAGGAAGACCTATGTTGGCCACCTCCAAAAGAAGACTGCGGGCCAAGCGAAGGCCCTTGTTGATTTGAAACGAGCCGTCGATGTTTGGGTCATTAATCAAGCCCTTCCAGCCAACGGTCGTTCGTGGCTTTTGGAAATACAC
>ENA-OOJM01000211-OOJM01000211.1-human-skin-metagenome-genome-assembly--contig:-NODE-211-length-18409-cov-7.293723_pt1 | contig 18409 bp, 14 predicted proteins | sample MGYA00248875_ERZ500988 | MGnify/ENA primary metagenome ERZ500988 (study PRJEB25958, sample SAMN03398507) | human skin metagenome | study: EMG produced TPA metagenomics assembly of the Human Skin... | reverse complement strand
GAATCTCAAAGTTGTAGTGCCTCGGCAGCAGACTATCAATCGCGCCGTTGAGAAGTGGGTCTTCGAGCACAGATGCCGGAATGCCACCAAAAACAGGGACCGCATCACCTGTCGCCGGGCGTGTAAACCGCCGCTTGGGATGGGATGCGTCGCTCATCCCAGGTGGAAAAAAAGTGTGGAGTGTCTTCAACAGCGCTTTTGGCTGCGAACCATGTCGAGCCTCACGTCGATGCTGGCCTTTGCGCATGGCGGGGGGACAATTGTGCCCCCGAAGGACGCACACATTCACGTATCTGACACGCTGGACGCGCATGGCGTATTTGTTCTGTTGCAGTACGCCATCAAGGCTCTGCAAGATGCACGTCAAGTCGTCTGGGTCAGTGCCCGTGCGGACGGCTCGACACATCTCACACACATCGCTCGTAAAGCCGTACGTTGGACGATACTTACGCAAGGGCATTTCTCTGGATACCCCCCACTTTGTCTATATCGATGCTACCTCGCTCCTAGATGACTCGCTCCTGCCATTGCATGAGATCATTCAGCAAGCTCTGCCGCCGCCAGCATCTCAATCCGACACACAAGCTAGTGCATTGGTCATCATCGACAGCGTATCAATGCTACAGTGGTGCTTGAGCGGTACACCAGAGCACATATACCATACCTTTGTCAATTGGCTCCGCCTCCTGAGACAAACGTGTGAATCGCTGGACGCAGCGCTGCTTACCCTTATGCAGGCCGATGCCTGTGCCGCCGTAAGTCACCGTGGCACACTAGACCAAGGCGATGAACGTCTTTTCCGTTATCTGCTACGCACGGCAGACGTATGGGTCTCCGTCAGTGAGCTGCCGAGTGGCCGCGCAGCCGCCTGCGACGGCGAATTTGGCATGTATGCCCTCGTTCGACCTACGATGGCCAGAACGTCTAGGCCCTCTGACCCCATCTATCCATTTCTCATGGAAAGGTACATACCTGCATCAACCAAGTTCTTGTACCGAATCCTGCCAGACGGAACCGGTCCCAAACAAGACGATGGCACACGTGCCATTGTGCGTGTATGGTCCAGGGGCAGCGGTGCAGATGTGATCTAGATGCGCTTCGCAATCTCAATAGCTCCTTTGCAACCATATTCGACAACGGCCGCAAGTAAAGCATGGGCGGGTGCCTGCTGCGAATCATGCTCAACAGCGGTATCGAGGTGCTCCAGCTCATCATCCCGAAACTCCATCAACACGTTACGTAGAAGCGTAAGAATCTCCTCGAGCTCTTCAGCTTGCTTCCCTTGGTATTCACGCGACAGCGTTTCTCCAATGTGCTTCAAATGAAGCAGCTGGCTGAAAAGTTAGCTCGTCGTTGACATACTCATCATAATGTTCGCCAATTACTGTCTCCACAGCCTCTGTACATGCCATAGCACTCTTTTCACCCATCAGTGCCGTAGCACCACCAAGTATGCGCCCAGCAAATGCCCAAACTGGAGTAAGAGCTGATGGTCGCGTATTATATTCATCTAGCATGGCACATGCCGATTCAAGATGCTTGCGTTCATTGTCCCACATTTCCAGCATAAGCTTCTTGGTGGCCTGCTTTCCCAAAAATCCAAATACATCGGCTTGCGCTTCATATATCGTATTTGCCGCAATCTCTCCTGAGTGGTCTACACGTAGCATGGATGCCACCACTCGCCTATCAGCCGGTGATAAAGCCGCGATAAAGCGTTTCGACTTGGCTAATCTCTCTGCATGATTAGCGCACGTTTTTGTAAAAGCGTCCGATGCCAGATTCTCAGTTTGAAAGTGTCGCACACAACTTGGAATGCTACGCCACCCACTGCGTGGCACTCGCCACGCCATTTGGAGCATGGTATCCGTGTGTCAAATGAATCCTCCACATTACGGCACTCCTCCAAAAGCCCACCACCTGGACCCTCGTCTCAAGAGCTGGCACGTCGGCCCTGCCAATATGGCCGAATGATTCTAGTTTCTAGAGCATATCCTGACAACTATGGCTATGATGGTAGAATGAGGGGTTACCCTTTTGCGTGATTTAGTTTTCGCTGATACAGCATATTAGATCAAACCATGCGTCTGCGTCTTATCCATATTGCATGAGCATGCGCCCTGCCGCTTCGCTTTCGTCATTCATAGGCGATCAATGAAAACCTCCAAGGCACACTGCGTAGAACCAAGTGTGTGCCATATTGCCTGATCAGCACAAGGTAAGATCATGTGCATTTTTCATCTACACATTATTCTCTTGAGTTGTATACTGACTGACATTCGTTGACATGGTTGTCTATGACTCAGGTAGTTTTTCCGCACAGCATGATCTTCCAGCAGTCCAGGCTCATACCTTGAAAGACTGGGATTTTATGTCGCCATATCATTACAATGAACGTCCGTGCGCAAGACGCGTGGCTATGGCTATAAAGTGCCAATCATTTTTCGTGGATATCGAGGGATAGCTATATGTGTTCGCCATGATACAGGCGTGTACTCCTTTTTCCTCTCTCAAGCGAATGTCCCGCCAATTGAAATCACATTGTTTTTCTCAAAACGAGTATAAATTCGCGCGAACGACCAGAGCATCGATACATTCAGTCAGAGAAGACATATAGTCGAGCCATACGCAGAATAGTTTGAATGAATTCATTAGCACTAAATGCAAGATAAAGCATGGAGCACCCCAGGGGCACTCCCTTGCGACGATTGCTTTGATTGTCGACATACATATTTATGTCCAAGCCTTCACACATTGTCAATAATATACGGAAAGGCAGCACCAATATTTTGCTTCCATTAAAATTGAATTGTCTTGATCGATAATTCGTTCTAACTTCAGGGTAACCAAAATTATTTATCGCGTACATGCAATCTCAGTAGTGTGCCCGAGACACAACCTCATCAATGCTGGGCAATTTTGTGTTGCTTGTTCGAATATTAGATACAATGGGTGGCAGAGTTCGTGAGGCATTCTGATGTATATAAGGCTCACGGGTACAAGAGGGGGTCAAGTGTGAAGTAGTCAAGTCTGGTCTCACCGTGAAGAAGCCAGATGCATTAGATTCATTACGATCATACCGAGATTCATGCCAATAAGGTCGTTCAAAAGCACGTCGAGGTTCTGAATAAGAATGTGGCCACTTAAACGGGATTGACGGCGGGGGATGATAATGCTGAATGCTTGGGAGTGAAGTGTTCGTGTTCAAAGATACAGAGGGGGGCACATCGCGAATGTCTCCATGAAGTTGAGATTGTGACAGAGGAGATAAGTTACGAGGATAAGTGTCATTCTGCTGAACGGGGCTCGCTTCCGCACTGCGCGCCTGTAACATGCGTTGACTCTCGGCCATTTTGACCTCAGACGGCATTGACAAATTGAACTTTTTTCGTTGTTTTTGTCTCTTGTTTTGAAAAAAGACTTGAACCTTTCGTGGAGATAGCCCTAGCTGTGCAGCTACTTCCTGACGGACTTGTGTTGACGGAAAGCTGGTTCGTCGCAGGAGATCGTGCAAGACACGGCTCTGTTCCTCCGTTAACAATTTCCTAGCACGTTTACCATTTCCTTTCGTTTGTGCATTTTGTCGGGTCGAGAAGTAAGATTCTTCGGCACCGTGATCTACCGAGGCGTTGTCTGAGGAAGCCTCAGAAGATACCGAACCAGCGTAATTGGGTGACAACTTGGTTTGTAACTCATCGTATGGGTGTGAATTTGCCGGAATATCACTTTTCATACTCCCTGGGACGAAACCCGTAAGGTCCTTACGATCGGGTTAGGGTGGGATCTGGAATATTGGGCAATATGTTGCCGGCCCTAAAATTACTACTATGGTAGCAATTGATGATAGCCTGTCACATAGATGCACCGCAATCGAAGCTGCCTTTTATGAACGGCGTATGATATTGTGCATCAATTATTGGTTGGCGTCATACGCCCTAATTTTGTCCTCGTTGAACGATATGTTGACCCACAAATGTGGATTTTGCACATAATTGGGGTGTACATTTTTCACAAACTCACCATGTGATTGATCGATTCACCCCACACTTTGTGAGCAGCGACAAATGTCTGAGAAATTTGAAACAAGCCAATGATACAAGCTAAATATGTCCGTAATATTATTCATATTGCGAAGTAGTGCGTAGTAGAACTTGGCTGTACGGTACAAACAACACGGTCTTTGTTGCTGCATGGATTCGTAAATATGCGGCGGGGCCCAGGCATTGTTGCTTTGGACAGAAAAAACGCATCGACTGGTCAATATACATGCATATCTCAACAATGGAATGAATCAAAACTAATTGAACTAAATGAGCGTATAGATGACTTTTCTCGTGCTTTGAGGTCATTTGCTGTCAGGCATCAACGTGACATACGTCGAAACCCGCAATTTAGACATGCGTTCCAACGCATGTGTGCTAACATGATGGTAGACCCATTAGCTGGTTATCCCCCTTCAGCTGATGCTAGTGGAAGGCTTGGGCAAGTTGCCAATCTTTGGAGTCAATTTTTAGGGCTGGATGATTGGCAATACGAGCTAGGCGTGCAAATCGTGGACGTCTGTATTAGTACACGCCCTCAAAATGGTGGTATCATTTCGATGGCTGCCTTGATAGATGGCGTAATGCGACTCCGTCATTGCGACTCCATGTATTCCCAGGCGTCATCTAAAAACGTCGAATGGAAAATCAGTGAGGAAGACATTGAGCGTAGTATCCAGGCTCTTAATCCTCTTGGCTGTGGATACGAAGTATTCGATTTACAAGGTGCAAAAATGATTCGAACCATGGCCCGCGAGCTTAGCTCTGATGCACTGCATATCTTGAACATACTATCTTCCTACCACATGGCTCCTCGCGACTGTTTAGGCAATACTTATATTACAACCGAGGTATTGGCATCCTGTTCTAAGAATAATGATCTGCTTGGTGAAAATATTTTTCGGTCGCCAGAGCGAGCTAAACAGGCTCTTGATGATATGCTCATAAATGACGGTACTCTCTGGCTGGACATTGTACCCACGGGTGTAAACAATGAACCTGAACAAAATAGGCAGCGATATTATGCCTTTTCTCTTTTTTCCGGTGAACCCAGCTCGAGCTCCTTTACAGGTAATGGAGTATCATCTTGAGCTCTTTCGCTACGCTTTGCTTCTATGTCAAGGGTGGACATGTGCGTCGCCGCAACTTGGCACGCCCCCACATCGAACGGTAAATAGCTCCACAAAATCGCATGATTATTGCAATTACTATAACCTATTAGGCACATTTTGTACGCATTGACTCTTTCGCATGGGTTGGACCGTTATCACGACATTCTGCGTAGAGTAATCCAACGATGGCGCCAGCACAAGGACGCTTTTCATGGTCAAACATCGCCGTGGGGGCGGTCATGAACATGTTTGAAGTAACTACTCTTGGTCAACCATTTGAGGTTATCAAGACACAAATGGCTTCAAACCGCACGCAAACGATGTATCATGCTCTGAGGACGGTGTGGAACCGCGGCGGTGTACTTGGCTTTTACCAGGGTCTAATCCCGTGGGCATGGATCGAGGCATCTACTAAAGGTGCTGTGCTTCTTTTTACGTCCACTGAGGTACAGAAGGTGGCCAAGTCGCTTGGCATGGGCCCTGGTGCGGCAGGCCTTCTTGGTGGTATGACCGGTGGCATTGTGCAGTCATACGCAACGATGGGTTTCTGCACGTGTATGAAGACTGTGGAAATCACGCGTCAAAAGCAAGTCACCGCTGGTGTCCCGCCGCCGTCTACCTGGAAGGTGTTTGCTGACATCTACACTAAGGAAGGCATTCGTGGCATTAACAAGGGTGTGAATGCCGTCGCTCTCCGCCAAATGACGAACTGGGGAAGCCGGATGGGCTTCGCACGCCTGGCTGAATCGCCTGTTCGTCGTTTCAGTGGCAAGACGGAGGGCGAGAAGCTCAATAGTGTGGAGCGTATTCTGTGCTCGTCCATTGGCGGTGCGCTAGCAACGTGGAACCAGCCCATTGAGGTGATCCGTGTCGAGGTATGTACGCGTGTTTGACATGAATTGCTGACCTTTTTAGATGCAATCGCAGACCAAGAGTGCTGCTGCACACCATTCAGCAAAACCATCAATTCTTGGCACTGCTGCCTATATCTATAAAGAAAATGGCCTGCGGGGTCTTTATCGCGGTGTTAGCCCGCGTATCTGTCTGGGCATCTGGCAAACGGTATGTATATGTTTGTTGCTATTCCTAACCAATCTAGGTTTGCATGGTATCCTTTGCTGACTCGGTGCGCGAATGGCTTGGCACCAGTAAATAGACTCGGTCTTATATTGGTTCTGAAGTGCACCTCCATTCGCAGGCGTCCTATGAGTCGGCCGTATGGTAGACGACAGCGAGCTTGGGCCTGGATAGTCCCGTCTTTTGTCACGTGAATGGACCGACGCACAAAGACCGTGCACGGTGTAGCGTGCTGGCAATTCAACCAGTCTACCATGTCTACCAAGCACGTTTTTGACGATGCCACCGGTCTCGTTGAGAAGGCATGCCTCGGTGTGGCTTCAACGAACCCCGATCTCCGTTTCTTTGCTCATCACAAGGTTCTCTACAATGCAGCGCACCCTCGTGACAAGGTTGCTATTTTAGCAGGTGGCGGTGCCGGTCATGAGCCCGCTTTCTCCGGCCTCGTTGGCAGCGGTCTTGTCACTGTGGCTGTGAGTGGTGATGTGTTTGCTTCGCCTAGCTCGAAACAGATCTGCAGTGGTGTAGACCTTGCTCCCACTGACAAGGGTATTGTGACAATTGTGCTCAACTACACTGGCGACTGTCTCAACTTTGGTTTGGCCTCGGAGAAGGCTCGCTCGGCTTTCCACAGTGAAGGTAAGGGTCGTGACATTGAGATGGTTATTGTCGGTGATGATGTATCCGTGGGTCGTAGTAAGGGTGGCCTTGTCGGTCGCCGCGGTCTGACCGGTGCTGCGTTCACTGCCAAAGTTCTTGGTGCCGCTTCGGAAAAGGGTGATGACGTGCAGAAGATTGCACACCTCGGCCGCACCATGGTCAAGAACTTTGTGACAGTCGGCTCCTCGCTTGACCACTGCCATGTGCCAGGCCGCTCGACTGACCCTAAGGAGCGTGGCGCTTTGAGCCAGTCGGCTGTGGAAATCGGTATGGGTATCCACAACGAGCCTGGTGCTAAGCACATTGAAAACAAGCCGTCCGCTGAGAATCTTATTAAGGAAATGCTCGAGCTTCTCTTGCGTGAGGATGACCCAGAGCGCTCTTTCGTCAAGTTTAACAAGGATGATGACCCAGTTCTTATCATCAACAACCTTGGTGGCATGAGCACCATTGAGCTTGGTGCCATTGCTGCGGAGGCTCGCACGCAGATTGAGCGTGACTGGAACTTGCGTCTGTCCCGCGTCTACTGCGGTACCTATGTTACGTCTCTGAACGCTCCTGGTTTCAACATTTCGCTGTTGAACCACAAGCGCGTGACGGAAGAGTACGGCAGCGATGTGCTTGAGCTGATTGACGCTCCTACGGGTGCCACGGGTTGGGCTGGTGCTCAGACGGGCTGGACGAGCAACAATCCTCTGCCAACCCTCAAGCAGCTAGAGGATGAACCCGCAAAGCTCCTCGAAGAGAAGGCTAGCAGTGGTCACGCTGTGAGCGGCAAGCCGACGGAAAATCAGGCTGCTAAGTCGGGCCCGACAAACAGCGATGGTGAACTTACCAAGAAAATCATCGAGAGTCTCTGCAAGGCCATCATTGATGTGGAGCCGACGCTCACCAAGTATGACACTGTGGTTGGCGATGGTGATGCCGGTGAGACTTTGCGCCACTGTGCTGAAGCAGTGCTCCAGTCTCTGAAAGAGAACAAGATTCCTGTGGACCGTGCTACTTCGACTATCTTGGGTATCACCGAAGCGCAGGAGTCGAGTATGGGTGGTACTTCGGGTGCCTTGTACGCCATTTATCTGACGGGTCTTGTGCAGGGTCTCCTTAAGGGCACTCAGAGCAACGGCGAGGCGGCTACCGTAAAGCACTGGGCTTCGGCTGCTAACCACGCGTTCCAGAGCCTGGGCAAGTACACGCCAGCTCGCCCTGGTGATCGTACGTTGGTTGATGCCCTTGAGCCATTCTGCCGCACACTTGCGAGTGAAGCCGAGAGTGGTAAGAGTGCGAAGGAGGCTCTGAAGGCTGCTGTCGATGCTGCGAAGGAGGGCGCCGAAAAGACGCGTGATATGACCGCCCGCCTTGGCCGCGCCACTTACGTCGGTGAGACGTCCGAGAAGGTGCCAGACCCTGGTGCATGGGGTATTTGGGCCCTTGTTGAGGGTATCTACAAGGTGCTGTAGCTTTCGGTAGACCCGTGGTAGGTCAAAGAGTTTGACACTATATATACTACACGATCCAGTCGGCATCATCGCCCTCGGGGTCTTTTTTGTCCGGAAAGGGCGCAGTGATGTTTCGGACACTGAGGGTGCAGATAGGACAAGAACCTGCAACGATCGTATTTAATTCCGCCCGAAGCTTGTCTAGCTGTGCTGTCCATGATGCAGAAGTAACGGAGCCTTTGGCAGACTCTGCCTGTGTGGATGACCTGTCCTTGGATGCGAGTCGTATACCCATGCTTGGGTCCAATGGTGCAAGCGCACGCCGACCACTTGCCACACCCACTGTCAAACCAGCCGTTATTGCATCCACAATAGCCTGTGGGCGTACGTGCTCACGAAGACGCTCTAAAGATGTGCTCAAAGGAAATGAGGACGATGATACCTTGGACTTGGTGGGCGACGTAGGGCGTGGCTCTGAGGTGCCATCAGCTGCAGCGAGTTCGTTCTGAAGTTGCAGCAATCGGCGCAGACGACGTGATGACAAGTGTTGTGTGACAAGCTGAGTCAGGCAATCTGCATGAAAGCCATGTCGGCAAGGGAAGAGATAAAGCTGCCTTTGAAGAAGGGTAGTGGCGCATTGCATGCAACGATGCTCTGTGTCAATCTCAATGGTGCGTTTCGAGAGCTGATCGATGTCCTGCTGAATGTTTGCAGCTGTCGCCGACGTTCGCTCCATATTTTCTTTTAAAGCATCGATCCGCGTTACGTATCCTTCCAATGTATCGCAAATTTCTGTCTTGAATCCATCAATCACGCTAAAATCGGGAAAGAAGGGGAGTATGTCTTCGACGGTGAGCAGGTCTGTACGGTGCAGAAATGCCATAGCATCTTCCATACTTGCCTGTGACTGCACCACATGCTTTGCACACTGCAACCAAAGCTCGCGTTGGAGCCCCGAGGGTCCGTGTGCTGCTAGATCCGCACACGAACATGCCAAATCAATGTCGTTCGCTTCCAGAGCCAGATGCACAGCATTTTCATACTGTTGCAGACGTGCATAAATTCGCACACAAGCTTCTCGGCATCCGGCCTCAGAACATACACGTAGGGCAAAAGATAGATCCAGAGCATCGGGGGAGGCAAACTCCACAAACTTGAGGAGAGCGGACCGATTCGATGCTCGCTCACACAGCCGCGACAGACGCAATGCATGAGCGGCTGGGCTCTTGCTGCCCTGAATATCAATCACATGTTGTAAGTACATGAGCACGACATCTGACTCGTTTGGCGCCGGCGTGTACTGTAGCAAGGCGGGTATAAGGCGCTCGACATCAAGTTGATCGCATTTTTGCCAGCATCGGATGGTCGCTTCAGGGGCATGTTGCATTAATACTATGCTGCTTGCATAGTACACATCCGGTGTTGACTGCGCGCTGAGGGCATGAAGAGCCTGATTCCATTGTTTTTGGTCGATCCAGTGCTGGACGAGCTTGTTGGAGTCTTGTAAAATACGAGCATAGGCAAGCCATAGCTCCGTGCATTGCTGGCGAGCCAGTAGAGCATAGGTAGTGCGTGCGTCGAGGGCATCATGATGCCGCTCAAGTGTCTCCTGGGCTTCCAGCAAAAGTGTCTGATGATGTTCGGAGGTGGGTTCATGCGCTTGAATGGCGGCCACATACAATTCAATGAGCCAAGTAGCCAGCATGAGACGAGGCACGCGAGCCTGTTTCGGCATCTTGTCGAGACGCAGTCTGACATATCGACGCAATGCCTTATCGGCACAGACGTCCATCAACGAAAGCACAACCTGTTCAAAGGCCGGTGTCTGGGCTTGAGCATAGCACTCGACGGCTTCCATGAGCTGACCTGCGTGTAGCAGTGCATCGCCCTTCTTTTCCAGTACCTGCTTCCGAGACGTCTCATCACGACAAAATGCTAGTGCCTTCTCAAAGTCGCATCGTTTAAGCAACAGATGCCACATATCGCGAGCCTCGTCCTTTATAAGCAGCTCATACAGTCCACCCAGAGAAGTATAAATCCAGCACGTATCTGATGATGAGTCCATGGCTATTCCTAGCACGCGTTCCTCAGCCACTAGAGGGAGGGCTACTTTGTACTGCACATCTGCATCGAAGGCATTCATGCAGATAGCCGTGTCCGAATATACAAGCACATGATGCAGCGATGTGCGCCCCAATGAAATCGGTGTATCATCACGTTGTGGCAAAGCAAAAAGGTCAGCATGGCACACACCTTTATCAGGCAGAAGCTGGGCAGCGTACACGCCAGCACCATTCATCCACGACATGGCACGATGCGATCCATACGGCCAAGTTGCAGGTAGTGTGGCAGTGACGAGAGTACCCTTCCCCTGCGGCAGGTCCGTCTTCCATTGCGTTTGAGAGTTTTGTTGATACTGTTCAAACACTCTTTGGAACACGGGCCCGGGCACTTCGCCAGACAGACCCACAAATTCATATAAACGGGACGATGTAGCAACCACAATTACAATATTCTGACCTTGCGATTCCAATGCCAAACCAGTTATGGCGTTTGCATCTGAAGCAAGGGAATAGAGTCTGTACACCCCACGCTCCAAGGGATACTCTGCTGTACCGGCTGACATGCGCGCCCATCGATCAAAAATATCCATCCGATCATCGCTGCCACCAAGCTGTGCGGTCAGGACCGTCTCAACGAGGTCGCCACGCGCTGTGCCCAGAAGAATGGGTGGAGTCCAAATCCATCGGCGTCCACCCGTCAAAGGGGGGAGTGCAACAGGTGGCGTAGTACGAGGCTCGCCAAATACTGCAGCTGTCACAGGCACACCGTCCAGTTGCATGACGCGACGCGCTCGAGTCCAGCCTGGGGTCCAGTAATAGGTATATGTACCAGCGCAGAGCAACACGTGCGCGGCAGACGCATCAACGAACACACGCGTCGACTCGTGAAGATCGCGCCAACGAGAGCCTCTAGCTTGAGTGGGAGAAGATATAAAGGCTTCTTGTGTGAAAGCAGGCTCTTCGAGATCTAGGTAAACGATACGCATGGGCATGCCGTCAAATGGTGACAAGCATAGCACAAGCTTATTAGCAGCTGCAGCGACATGTATGAGCGGTGCAGGAAGTGTATACTGCACGCGACCAACGTCAAATAGGGGTGCGTCCGAGCCCTGCCCCTTCACGGACGTCGCCATCAACACCAAGGTCGTCGAGACAGCACAACCGAGCCACTCCACGTACGAGCAACGCACATATTGCAGATACACGTGACAATTGGTAGGAGCCTATGCATTCGTACTACGAGTACAGCTTCGCAATCAAGAACTTGACGCCCACGAGAGCCGTAGCCACGTCACCTGTGGCCATCGTTACAAGCTGGACGTGCAGCTGTAGCGCGCCCTGCTGATTACGCGCTTGGATTGCTTGAGCTAGCTGCTGGAGTACAGGCACCAGCTTAGCATCCACCAGGCCATTGTTCATCACATCGAGCAGCAGCTGTATGCGCTTATCAGCATCGTCCAAAATACGCTTTGGTTGAGCATCCACACTGCGAAGTCGCGCTACTTCCCGTGCAAGAGTGTCAGAAACAGGCCGCAAGTTCGGTGGGATGTGGGAGCGGTCGCCGCGGGGGTACTGGAAACCTGGTTTGGAGGCTCCGCCGGGCGTCGAGGCAATAGGAGGCGCACCATATCCACCGCCCGCTGGTGTCATGGAGCGTGGAGGCACCATTCCTGCGTGACCTCTTGGAGGAGCTGGTACGCTACCCACCGCTGCGCTCTGGGAAAATGCTCGAGGCGTCGCGGCAGCTTGTTGCCCGGCAAACTGACTCGGCGGGCCAGTCACTTGGGGACGCAGGTTGGGCGTTCGCGCCATGGGTGGTCGGCCAGGCACTGTCGGCGTCTGGGGTCGTTGCACGCCAGGCGTATTCATGTGACCCTGAGGCATACGACGGCCATAGTCTTGGGATGGCTGGCCGATACCCAATCCGGTTCGTGGCGAGGCCATAGGGGGCGGCATGTACGTGGACGATGCCGCACTAGATGGACGAGGAGGGCCAGTCGGAGGGCCACGAGGTGGCGGTGGCGGCATGGCCGCCGACGCTGCCACCGAAGGTGGTTGGTTCGGGAAAGGCGATGTGATCGCTGCACTTGTCGCTGCAGACGGCGCGCGCTTAGGTGGTGGCGGGGGCAATGAAGGAGCGGGCACATCGTTCCATCCCCCCTTCTCGCGCTTCAGCTGCGGCGGTGGCGGCAGCGGAGACGAGGCGATTGTTCCTACCGCCGGCTCGGGAATCAGGCCAGGTGTCATGGAAGCAGGCGGCGGCGCACCGATGACAGGTGGCGGCGGTGCTTGCATGGCCTGAGGCACGGATTGGGTTGCATAAGCTGTTGTCTGGGCAACAGATGGTGGTGCGGCGACTGGATTGACAGGTGGAGCGTATGGTGACGGTGTGGGGTCCGGTTGCGACAAAGCCGTGGGCACTGCAGGCACGCTTGGTATCGTTGGCATGCTCGGCGCTGCGAGTGGCGGTGGTGGCGGAGCCATCTGGGAAGCCATGGGAGGCGGAGCCAATGGCTGAGGAGCAGGCGCAGCAGGTACCGACGGCACAGCAGGTACATTGTATCCGCCATAGGCACTCTGGTCATATGCTCCCTGAGCATAAGCGCCCTGGGCGTATGGATTCGTTTGCGCGTACTGTGTCATCTCACTCGCACGCAACAGACGGTCATGCGTCCACTCGGCATCGGCCACGGTCGATTGCTGGTTAGGTGTGTAGTCTGGTGGAGTCAATGCCACGAACTTGAGCGCAATGTCCACCAAGCCCTGCTCGGCCAAGACGTTGACATATTCAAGAATGTAGTTGTACAGCGGCGCCAGCTTAAATTCACGCACAGGCACAGTTCCATCATCATTGGGAACGGGCGGTTGTAGATCCTCATCGGTGTATTGCACCGCATGCTGGAAAACAACCACCTTTTCCATAAGCGTCTGCAGTGCCTCAGCATGAGCCGAGTACGGAGAGTTGTCGCGCTGCGTGCTTCCCGATTTGATGGCAAACTCTTCCTCTTGCATCTCCTCGATCCACATCGACATCACTTTTTCGAGACATCCAGCAGCCAGGTAACATAGAACCGCATTCTTGCGGTCATCTAAGCCTGGCGTGCCTTGCTGCGCTGACTGCAAGTATCGGTCTTCGAGACGTTGACCAAGACGCTCGGCTAGGACTGAGAAGTCCTCCTGCTTTGCATAAGTACAAAGCACGGCGAAGATCTCTTGCCATTCAGTCAGGTCAGCATAGTAAACCACATCCGACAAATCCTCTGTCACGATACTCTGCAATAATCGGAGGTAGGGTTTGTTCATCGCATGACGTTTGAAGTATGCGCGCTGCGTCTTAACAAGCAGCTCGTCGCCAGCGCGCGTAGCAAGCACTAAAGCATCTGCGAAGCGATCCTGCGAAACGAGCAGCGACACTGCATTTTCAAAGTCGCCAAGAATCAAAGACTTTGTTATCAAGCGGTCGGGGTCCTGATTGCCATTAGGATGAAGCCTAAATGGCTCAGCCGCCGGCTGAGGCGGTTCTAGGGGCACATCTGGGACTTGATCGAAGAAAGCAGTGGGGTCCTCGTCGAGGACTGACGGGACTTGCTGCGCTGGATCTTCACCTTGTGCGTTTTCATCTTCTAGTGGTGGTAAACCCAAGGCGCCCACAGCTTGCTGAACTTGGCTGGTAATGTCGTCTTTCGAAAAGCCAAGCAATTCAACAAGCTCATCGCGAGAGTCAACATGGAAAAGAGTCTGAAGCGTCTTCCATCCCGCCATGTCTGAAGCACGTGTGTTCGGGTTCTGACATTGCATCACGCAAAAGTCAGCAAGCGTATTTTCATCTAAGGCTTGGCTGAGTACGCGTGCCCGGTCAGCAATGTGCGGTTCAGTGTGTACCTCGTGCACACGCAAAGGAAAGCCTTGTACTCCAGGCACCGGCTTAGAAATTGTCACAAGCTGACCACCAAAGCCAAATGCCACAGATGTAGGGCGGCTTAGCCATTTCGGAGCCGTGACAAGCGGCATACCGCCTGTAGAGGGCGGAGGGGCATTACCTAGCGCCGTGAATAAGTCATCCGGGTTCATGCTAGCTGTCGACACAGCAGCAGCGTCCTGCTCACTGTCCACGGGAATATTCTGTAGAGACTGAACAACCACATGACCATCAAAGCTCGCACTGGCAAGCATGTTGGGATTGCGAGGGTTCCACTGCACATCGAAGGCCCAGTTCGAATGCGGCGGCATCTCTGCCACAATTTCATGGCTTTGAGGGTTCCAACACAGCGTGCGGCTGTCCTTTCCACATGAAAGCATAAGATTTTCGTCTTGACGGCACCATGATAGACCTAGTACTCCCTGTTCATGGCCACTCAGAATGGCTTCTGGCGCACGTGAATTGCGCAAATCCCACAGCACAATACCTGGATTCATATCGTCCTCCGTGGCCGTCGCGATACGTGTGGGACTGAGCGGATGCCAAGCAAGTGAGCTGATACTACGTGCCGAGCTCATTGATGCACCGGCAGTGGAGTTGCGCAGGACAGCAATTTCACGCTTGTGACGCAAGTCCCATACGGTAGTACTACCATTTGTAGATGCCGTGGCAAGTACATATGGAACTTGACCATTCCAAGCCAGACTAGAAATTTCATCCAGATGCTGCGAGCGCGACCCTGGCGTATATGGTTTGGTAGGCGACTTGAGATCCCACACAAAGATCTCGGCATTGACTGAGCCCGTAGCGATCAAATTAGGTTGTGGCTGGTTAAATGAAAGGCCGCGGACAGAGCCTTTGTGAACAGTGTTGCGCAGGATTTGTGATTGTGCGGCAGTGCTAGGATCCATGAGCATACCGACATCCCATACGCCCACCTCACCATTCTCGAGTCCAGCAGCCAATAGGCCGTGCGGCTTGTCCCTGTGCGCAAAGCCCCAGCCAAGGCGATTAAAACGAGCACTTGCATTCACGGATCCTAATACTGAGGGTGACAGGTTCATGGTGTCGTCCGGTGTCGCATCAAGCTTCCACAACTCCAGCACGCTGTCATTGTTGAAACTTTCATCGAGAGCACCGGCCACCGTACCCGTAGCCATTACTAGGCCGTTGACCTCCGCACTAGATGGCGCCCATGAAAAGGCCGCCGTGCGCGGTAGATACGCTTTCATACTGCCTTTTGTCACCAAAAAACAGTCACTGGGACGGCAGCAGAACGATGGTAATGTTGCCGCGTGGAGCTTTTGCGAAGGCCGCGACCGTCGGCCCCGACCCGTGTGCTGGCACCTGGCCACGTGCTAGCCACGTGTATCAATTGAGACACGACGCACTGGTGCCCAACGCGAGAGACTGCAACACTGGTGAGGACGCCAGCAGCATAACACCGAATATCGTTTCATGCGCCGGCGCGATGATGATTACGTGGATAGCACAAAGCTTGAAGATGATTCTGACGAGATGATGGAAGAGCAATCAGACGATTCAGATGAGTTCCACGCTCTTCCATCACTGCCTAATGCGTCGATACGCACGGCTCTTGCAGAGAGATCGAGCGCCAAGCGCAAGAATGATCAAGGGCAAGGCGATGAACTCAATCGTAACAATAAGTCGGCAGCTTCAAGACGTAATCGTCAAATTCAGAAAGGAAACGCCTACAGCTGGGAAGCCACATATCAGCGTTCATGGGATCATGTCCAGGAAGACGAAAGCGGCAATTTGGAAAGTGCTGTCCGACAAATGATCGACATAAACAAGCGTAAGAGGAGCTTGCGCGATAGCATACCGGTACAACGAGGTATTATTCGTCACTTTGTCTTAATTCTAGATCTGAGTGAAGACATGAATGACCGCGATCTAAGACCTACACGCTTTGACCTTACTCTGCAGCTTGCGCGCCAATTTGTGACTGAGTACTTCGACCAAAACCCGATTGGTCAACTCGCTATAATCTGTGCGCGCGATGGTCTAGCTGAACGTCTCTCACTCATGGGTGGTAACACATTCGACCACGGCGCTGTCTTGGCCAGTCGTCGAAAGCTTGAGCCGCGTGGTGAGCCAAGTATTCAGAATTCGCTGGAAATGGCGCGAAGCTCTCTCTCGCACTTACCTAGCTCAAATACCCGTGAAATTCTATATATATCCGCTTCACTCACCACTGTGGATCCCGGCAATATATACCAAACCATCGATAAGCTAGTTGAGGAACATATCCAGGTGTCTGTCATTTCCCTTGCCGCTGAGCTCCGAATCTTTAAAGAATTGTGCACACGAACGGGTGGTGACTTCAATGTGGTTCTGAACGAGAATCATTATAAGGAACTGTTGATGAAGCATGTGCCTCCCCGGATCGTGACTGAGTCTTCATCCAAATTGACAGAGGAAAACAAAAATGACTTGCTCGTTATGGGATTTCCCCGCCGTATCCCTTTTCATGCACCCCCTTCGTTTTGCGCTTGTCATGGCCGTCCGATGACTGGAACGAAAGGGTTATCATTCTCGGATAGAGGCTCTGCTCCAGTTGGATATACGTGCCCGAGATGCTCATCTCGTGTATGTCAAGTGCCCACGGATTGTCCTACGTGTGGTATTACAGTGATTATGAGTACTCACCTTGCCCGGAGTTATCATCACCTATTTCCGGTGCAAAACTATGAGCCAGTAGCTTGGGAAGCGTGCGTATCTACGACCTAACATCCAGTGTAACAGAAACCTCACCGTTATCCTGTTTCGCTTGTTCATTCCCATTCCCACCTCGTCCTAGTGACATGAACGAAGCGTCTACCGCGCGCACCACTATGGACGTTACATTGGCCCCTTCATCTCGCTACATGTGTCCCAAATGCCATCAGCACTTTTGTCTTGAGTGCGACGCATTTGTTCAGGAACACTTGCATACCTGTCCAGGCTGTACATGATTTGATCTTTTCTGCGCGTGCTGTATTATCATAGCGTTTCTGACCTCTGGGTCATTGCACAGCCCAATTGAAGTGGAGGTTGGTTTCGACAAATTACAGCTTCAATGCTAGACCAGACCATGACATCCTTAGCTAAAATTGGTGGAGGTGGGTCATGCGTGGCAAAGAACTAGCGGCAAACATTTTTGACTTGCAAGCATCTTAACAACGTAGGTTGCACACCCTTTGAGCAGCCTCTTGCTTCATTCACTAAGTATCAATTGACTGCGTGTTATACGCGCATTTGTTGCAGTGAAAAGGAGGCATGCCTTCACCGCTCCCTCATCTTGATGATAAGGACCACATATATCACCAAGTAGCGGATCAAAGCTATGTCAACGATATGTCCCAAGGGTCCCCAGATAACTCGCATTCTTTCATTTCAAACGACGAAGGAATTCGAACGCAGGAATACCATGTAAGAGAGCAACAGCCAGCTCCACCAATCACATCATCGCTTGGTGTACCTGTGACTTCTGCAAGCGACTCTTCACCACTTCTCTCGGACTCTATTGCTACAGGACAGCACGAAGGCAATGGAAGTGGCACCTCAGATTCTGGGCTCAATCGCAATGCGTCAAAATCTGCACGTATCCATATCAATACCGGTAGTCAAGGTCCGACAATTACTGTATCGCAACCGCCTGTCTCGCCTGTTGATTCTAAAGCTGCGAACTCACCTATTGCTACTGAGCCTAAGCAAAGAACAGGTATTCAGCGTGCAAATCACCCAGGTCAGATAAACTTGGAGGGACTCCAACCCCACATGCCTAACATATATGAACACAATGCACAAGGCCGAACTGGTGTCGTGAATGTGGAAGGTAACGATCACACTCGACTTGCTGCATTGGCTGAGGAGCTCGAAGATGAAGATAGTGAGGCGCTTTCAAATCCCCCACCTCCTGGCCATGTAATTATTCGTGACGAAGCTTTTCTTGCAGGTCAACCCACGAATCCTCAAGAACTTCGGGAAAGAGACACACAGCTCGCATACGATTATGGAGATGCTACCACGCCAGGCGCCACGTCTTCAGGCTCTTATGATCCTATGGATGACCTCGATCATGTGGATATTATTGAGG
>ENA-OOJM01000208-OOJM01000208.1-human-skin-metagenome-genome-assembly--contig:-NODE-208-length-18431-cov-10.577928_pt1 | contig 18431 bp, 15 predicted proteins | sample MGYA00248875_ERZ500988 | MGnify/ENA primary metagenome ERZ500988 (study PRJEB25958, sample SAMN03398507) | human skin metagenome | study: EMG produced TPA metagenomics assembly of the Human Skin... | reverse complement strand
ATGATCCCAATAATGGGGCTACAATCGATGAGGATATCTGCGGTATGTTAATAGACAATACAGAGGAAGGAAGGTAAAAGGATAGAGCCACACCCAATGAAGTAGCATGAGCGCCCCCCCAAATCGCATATGGTATACCTAAATTAACTCCTGACGAAAAAATAACAAATGGTCCTAAACCTACAGCACCAACACTACTCATATCAATACCAAATAGAACATTAAAGATAGGTGCTAGCGATAGTTGTGAAACAAGTCCAATAAAGGCAGAGACAAGTGCTGAAGCAGCAGTCACAGGGGTAGAAGCTGCTAAAGAGGCAAACACTAAACCGCCTGCAAATGAAGATAAGCCTACTGGAACTAGGACTAATGTTGCCGGAGCTGAAGAACTTGATATAAGTCCGATCATACCAACGGGAATGGAAGAAGCCAAAGTCCAGGAGGCAAGAAAAGAAGAAAGAAAACTAACAGTAGTTGATATTCCAGGGTAAAAGGTGGAGAGTAAAGCAGAAGGGAAAAGCGGGCTACCTATTCCAGACCATATACCAAACCAAGCAAAATAAACGCCTACAGCAACAAGAGAAGAATCGAGAATAGGTATTGTTAACGAAATAAATTGAGCAAACATTAAAGCTATTTGAGGGAGGAGCAGGGAATAGATATTACTTAAGGAACCTGAGATAGAGGAGCCTGCACTAGCACCAAAGGCCAAGAAAGGCAATTCCTGTCCTAAGAGGGCAGAGATAGTAGGAGAGATCAGGATACTTAGGGGAACACTACTGGGGACAGCGATAGATAGACCTGGAATAGAAAGTAAAGAGGTCAATGGAGCAGAAGATAGTGATGGAAGCCCTAAAGAAGGTAACAAACTACTTAAAAATGAAGCCAGAGGGGTAATAGCAGCACTAGGGATGGATAAGGAAATTGAACGCAAGGCGTTACCAAATAAGCTATTGGCCAATGGCAGTAATGGCAAAGCAGAAGAGCCAGAAAGCAAGGGAATAGAAGGCACTAAACTGCTAGGCGCTAGACTAAAGGGGAAAGTGGATAATGCAGCCGAACTAGGTATTGAGCCAGAGCTAGCGACAGAGAATAAAGGTAAGGCGCTTAGCGAAGTACCCGAGAGAGAACTTAAAGTCCCTAAGCTTGAAGGAATACTTCCTGATGCTAGACCAGAAGAAGAGGCCAGAGGCAGACCTAAAGATTCAGGAGTAGCTAATCCACTGGATTGGGAGAGTAAGCCTGATAACAGTGTCGGTAGGCCAGAAGAAACACCAGGTAAGGAGCTGGGCAAAGAACTTAGGCCAGGTAGAGAAGATGCAGACCACAATGGACCCCAAATCGGCAAAGTCGCCAGTGAAAGCGAAGTTGATAATAAAGAACCAATAGGCTGTGAACTAGACAGCACTAGTGGAGCAGATAGTGAAGTGGTTAAGGGATAAAGGATTGATAAAACACTAGCAGAGCTCAAATACAAGGGGATAGAAGTAATCGATTTTGAAGGATCCCCTGAAGGAGTCAGTGAAGTACTAGGCAATAAGCTGGACCCAATCGGATTAGAGCTAGAAGCAACCAATGCATCATTTGAGCTTGCCAGTGGCAAAGCCGAACTGGATAAAGGCAGCATACTGGGTGCTACCAGTGAAGATTGTAGAGGCAAGGCACTGGCATATAGTGGCACAGAAAGCGAATAATAGCCCAAGGATGATAAAGGCTTAGAGGGATCCCCTGAAGGAGTCAGTGAAGTGCTGGGAGCAAGCGAACTACCCAAAGGGGCAGAAGAAGCTTGTACTCCTAAAGTGGTCAACGATTGTAAGCTAGAACCCAAAGAGAAGCCAGGTAATGCCGAAGGAATCGATGACGAACTTAAAGCAGGTAAGCTAGAACTCAATAAGGGTAAGCCCACAGAGCTTGATAAAGGTGAAAGGGACAAGGGCCCTACCAAAGACAAGCTTGAACTTGGCAGGATAGAGGGCAAAGATGAAGAATACAACAAGGGCAATGAGCTTGAAGCCAAGGGTACCCCACTGCTCATCAATGGCAACAATGAAGGGGTCACGCTCAGAGAAGCTAAAGGCAACAGCGAAGTGGTCAACAAGTAAGAAGGTAAAATCAAAGAGGGGCCCGCTGAGCTTAAACTGCTGCTGGGAACAGATAAAGGAGCAGAACTGCTGCTTAATAAAGGATCTACAGAAGACTGAAGACTGAAACCAATGGGCGGGCCGGAAAGAGAGGAACCCAAATTTGTACTGCTTTGTAAGCTGGTCACACTGCTGGCACTGGGCAAAGTAGAAGGTGCAGTTGAAGAGCTGAGACTGGGTAAAGCAGAAGAGAGCGAGGGTAAGCCAATAGAGCTTGACAAAGGAGAAAGAGACAAAGGCCCTAAAATAGATAAGCTTGAACTTGGCAAGATAGAAGGCAAAGACAAGGAATACCACAGCGGCAATGAGCTAGAAGCTAGGAGGGAACCACTAGAACTTAAAGGCAGTGCCAAGGGAGTAAGTACAGAACTCTCTAAAGGCAAAGCACTGGATAAACTTTCATACAAAGGCAGAATAGATGAAGGTCCCAAGCTGCTTGCAGGGCTAGACAAAGGCAAAGAAGGCAGAGAAGAACTGTTCAACAAAGGAGTCAAGCTAGACTGTACACTGCTCCCTAGAGAAGCAAGAGGGGCTAAGGAAGGAGTCAAAGAGCTGCTCAATAAGGGATCTAAAGAGCTGGTTAAAGGAATCAACAATAAGTTAGAAGGACCCACACTGGGTTGAGAAGGGTTAGACTGTCCTGAAGTGAGTAAGCTTAAAGGAAGGGTTGCCGAACTTAATAGCGGCTCTACCGAAGAAGTTGCCAAAGCTTGTGAAGAAATCAAAGACGGGATCGAAGGAGTCAAAGAAGATTGTACAGAACTGCCAATGGGCAATGCACTGGGTAAAGAAGGCAAACTGCCTGATAAGGTTGAAGGTAAACTGGGAACAGCCAGCGAAGGGAATAAAGGGCTTGAAGAGAGACCTAACAAACTCAAGCCTGGCAGAGAGGATTTCATTTCCTCATTAAGGGGGTTATAGCCCTGACCGGGTTCTTTAGGTAGAACCAGGTTACGAGGATATTCAATAGAAGGCTCATAACGATCATGAGAGTGTAAGCCGGCAACCAAATCCACTGCAGCTAAGAGCAAGTTGAGGTATAAAGGATAGGGTTTGGTTTCGCACTGTACGCATTCTGTGCTTTGATCTTCTTCAGTTGCAGGTGTTTGATCAGCTGCAGATTCGGATTGATCTTGAGGATCTATTTGAGGAGCATACACTTGAGGTTGAGTATCTTCAGGTTCATCGGCATGCGCTACTTTAATGGGCGCTGCCTCTATAGCGGTGCTTGCTCCAAATAAAGATACCAATACTAAAGCCAGTTGTGAATGCTTAAATGTGCGTAGTCTTGAATTCATCTTAAGTTTCCTTAAATCTTTGTCAATTTAAAATCAATTTAAAGTAGTCATTGCTACCGTGGATTGCCTGGTTTGAAAAACTATTCATTTTAGCAATAGTTATTCGCAATAGTTATTCTTTTTTCGAACAGGGGGAGACTTTATGAGCAAAAACTTTTCTATTTGTTGCTTTTGTACAACTTTTTGAAGAGTGCTGTCCAAATAAGCCTATTAGTTTTGATTTTTATAGAGAATCATCTTAAAGTATTAATCGATTTATAAATTAAAATAAAATTAAAATAAATAAAAAAAATTTTGAACTATTTTACTTCTCTTTTCCTCCAAAATACACGGAAGCAGTGCTAAAGCTTCTTATAAGTTAGCCGCACTCATGCGGAAGTTTCTAGTCATTATGGATATAAAAGGAAAAACTATGAAAAAACATATTAAGTTAATCGCTTTAGGTACCTTATTAGGTTTAGGTGGTTCTTTAGCCGTAGCTGCCGATACTCTTAGTGAAGGGGCAGCAACAGGCGCTGCTGATATCCCCCCTTCTTCTGTAGATCCTTCTGCAGCTCCTGCACCTGTAGACACCAGTGTTTCTTCTATCAAAGCTTCCGCGAGCGGTAGCACTCATGGGAAAAAACATAACCAGCACTCCAAAGCTAAAAGCAAAACTGTATCTTCTTCTTTAGGAGGCGATTCTTCAGACGCAGTTCCTGCACCTGTAGACACCAGTGTTTCTTCTATCAAAACTTCTGTAAGTGGTAGTACTCATGGGAAGAAACATAACCAGCACTCCAAAGCTAAAAGCAAAGCTACATCTTCAGTTAGTGGACCTGGGTCAGCAGCGAATTAAAGAGTGAGTTGATTTGAAAAATTTTCAAATATCTAAATATCTTATAAATTGTATGTTAAGGCCCCGTATGGGGTCTTTTTTTTGTGGCTCTTATAGAATAGGTAGAATGTAGTTGAGGGGTAAGCGGTCGTCTTTCATCTTAGGAAATGCGGTGAATTAGAAGGAGGTTTCGGTATGGATTTTCTGAAGCGCCACTTAGTGTTGGCGCCTATGGCAGGAGGAGTCTCTACCCCTGAATTATGCGCAGCAGTAAGTAATACGGGGGCACTCGGCAATTTAGCGGGGGGCTATTTAACTCCAGAAATGTTTCGACAGCAACTTGCTGCTGTTGAAGCTTTAACCACTGCACCTTACGGCGTCAATTTATTTCTTTCTGGTGAGCGGTCTGATTTAAGCGAAGAAAAGTTGGATGCTTGGCAAGCTTATCGTAAAACTCTCATGCAAAACCCAGATTTTTCAGCATTCTTGGATAAAGAGCCCAAAAGCAATAATGATTTTTATTGGGAAAAACTAGAACTTGTTCTGCAATCAAAGGCTCGGGTAATTTCGATTACTTTTGGTTATCCAAATTTAGAAACTATCGAACAAATACAACAGGCAGATAAATGGGTTGTATTGAATGCCACCACTCCTGAAGAGATCGAATATCTCAGTAAAACTCCCGTAGATGCTATAGCGGTTCAAGGGAAAGAAGCGGGGGGCCATCGAGCGACAGTGTTGTCTAGTGAAGAAGAAGGCGCCCGTTATACTACTGAAGCGTTGCTCCAACAGGCGTTGGTTCTGACCGATAAGCCGATTATTGCCGCAGGGGGGATAGGAACGACTGCTACTGCGCTTTCGCTTATTAGGCAGGGAGCGAGGGCAGTACAGATAGGGACCGCCTTTTTGCTGGCAAAAGAAGCCGGAACCAAGCTCGCGCATAAAAAAGCCCTGATAGAGATGAAAAATAGGAAAACGCAATTAACCCGGGCTTTTTCTGGTCGACTTGCCCGAACCATAAAAAATCAGTTTGCAGAGAAATATTCTGCAGTAGCCCCTTCTTTATATCCAGAAATTCATTATCTGACCGCTCCTTTACGAGCTGCTGCGAATAAAAAAGGCAATGCAGAATATTTGAATCTGTGGGCTGGGGAGAATTTTGCAGAGGCGCAAGAAGGCAGTGCTGCAGAAATAGTGGAAAGATTCACCCCGTATTAATCTTCTTTTTCTCTTTATATTGGGGGTATAGATCGGAAATTATGCAGATTGGGGTAATAGGAGGGGGTCCTCGTGGTTTGGCGGTTATGGAACGAATTTTGGCAAGGTTTTCCAAAAAGCACTTACAAAAGCGAAAAAAACTCAGTGTAGCTTGGTTTGAAGATACAGTATTTGGTGCGGGGAGAATCTGGAATCCTTACCAAACAAATGCATTATTGATGAATACAGTGGCTTCTCAATTAAATGCTTTTCCAGATAAAAGCACAGGGCTCCAGGACGGCTATCTCACAGGTCCTACTTTTATTAAATGGTTAGAATCTTTAGCTTCACAAGATTTTCTTAGGGATGATCCTGCATTATTAGCAGAAGCTAAAAATGTGAAGCCGAATGGCTATACTTCTAGGGTTTTATATGGCGCTTATCTTTGTTGGGCAGCGCAGTGCTTAATAAATAAATATCGACTTGAAGAAGTCGATATTCACTTAATTAGAGAGCGTGTAGAAAGCTTAGAAAGAAATAGCAGAAGATTTTTATTGCAGACTAACTTCGGACTAACTTCGGAAGAAAAATAGAGGTGCAGGAGTTAGTACTAGCGGTTGGGCACGTGGCTCAAAAAGGTAGTGAACGGGAGAAATTTTTTAGTGAACAAGCTAGGGCGTTGGGTCTTTTATACTTGCCCAGGGGTGAGGCAACGCCTCGAGAAGCTGCGCGGATTCTCTCGAGTAATATTGTAATCTTGAAGGGAATGGGGCTAACTTTTTTTGATTATATAGAATTGCTAACTGCTTATCGCGGTGGAAGATTTGTTTATAGTGAAACAGACAATAAGAAATTTGTTTACCTCCCTTCAGGTAGAGAGCCAAAAATAATTGCTTGCTCTCGGAAAGGGGCTCCTCATCATGCTAGAGGAAAGAACCAGAAACGACCCGATTAAAGATGGATACCACGGTTCTTGGCCAAACCCTGGATAAGCACGCTAAAGCAAGCTAACTTTTCTACAGAGATATGGCCAAAGATCGTACTTGAAGTTGAGCTAGCATTTACATTAGCCCTGCTTGTTCAGCATAGGCTCGAGAAGAAAGTTTCACAAGCAGAAGAAGTTGCAAAAAAAGATATAGGGCCGCTAAAAAAATGGCGGAAGAGCCTCGGTTGTAATGAAAACTTACCTTGGAATGAAATGGCCTATCCTCTTTGGATAAATAGGGATAATCAGAGTTTGCAGGACTATCAGAAAACAGTGGCGGAACGTCTTGGGAAAGATATTGAGGAAGCAGAGCTGGGAAATAAAGAAGGGCCTCTGAAAGCCGCGCTTGATGTCTTTAGAGATATAAGGAATGAATTACGAGAAAGTGTGCAATACGGCCGCATTTCAGGAGAATCTTATAGAGATCATTTACAAAATTATTATACCCCTATGAATACTTTCTTATCTATCGGTCGGTCCACCTTTGCGTCGGGTAAAGGAATTAAAGGCGTTAGTAGAGGCGGGGGTGGTTAAGCTTTTACCAGCTTCTCCCATTGTTGCTTTACACGTAGAAAAGAAAAAGTTTACCTATTTTATGCCTTCTATACCAGACGAATATGGAGAGGCTGATGTGTTAATAGAAGCGCGCATGCCAGAGGGTAATGTAGGCAGATCCGCTGATCTTCTGCTGCAAAATTTATTAAAACAAGGCTTAATTACTCTTCACAAATTTCTTGTAACAAGTACCGATTCGGGGGCAATAAATGTAGATCCTCAGACTTTCAGAGTAAAGACGAAAAGGTTCAGAAGCATAGGTATGTTTTCTTATGGTATTTCCTTGGAAGGATTACAGTGGGGAACTGCAGCTACTATCCGTCCTTTTGTTAATTCCGTTATTATTCATGACGCGGATACTATTGCCTCACAAATAGAAAAGGATCTATATGAATAAAATCAATGAAAAGGCAGGAGATGCCGTTCGTAGAAAGGTTCTAGGGGATGATTATGTTAACACGACTTTAAGAGACTGGGAGGCTGCAGAACCGATATTAGAATTACTAGAAATCGCACCGTGGGGGTTTCTTTGGAGAAGACCAGGATTAGATCTGCAGACTCGGAGTCTTATAACAATAGGTATATTGGCGTCGCAGGACAGGCATACTGAACTGATGATTCATATTCGTGGAGCTCGTCGTAATGGCTGCTCTTTTGAGCAAATTATTGAATCTATCTTACATGCAGGGCTGTATGGGGGTATGCCAGCGGCAGTGGAAGGAGCAAAGATAGCTCGCGCCGTTGCTCGTGAAGAAGAGGAGAAGGAAAAAAATAGCAGCGTAGGAGGGCTAATGGCGAGTTTTGTTAAAATACGCTCTACCTTAAGCGGTACGTGCGGTCTGGCCCTAGCGATGGGCGTCGGTCGCTTTTTCTTTACTCCGGTTTTACCCTTAATGATCACAACCCTGCATTGGGGCAGTGGTCCTGCCAGTTGGGTTGCCAGCGGCAATTATTTGGGCTATTTCGTAGGTTCTTTACTCTGTGCCCATGGTGTTTTAAAGCCCTATGGAAAGACACGTACCGAGTTTCTTTAATTCCACTATGTTGTTGCCTGCAGCGGCGTTGAGTACCAACGTTTATTGACAGGTAATCATCCGTACCCTGGCGGGTGTTTTCTCAGCCTTAATTTTTATCTGCATTACCCACAGTATTCCTCGCGTTATCCAAGAAGACACCCAAGTGGGCCAGGTTTATGCAGGAGTGGGGTTAGGTATCTTGTTATCGGGACTTTTAGTTTTGCTCTTCGGTAATCACTTAAGTTGGCAGGGGTTGTGGATAGGGGCAGGGGTGGTCAGCGCTATTTTAGCTGCATTCGCCTGGCAGTGGCCGGTGCCTCAGGCAGCAGTACCAGCTGCCAAGGCAGTGGTAGGTCCACGAGAGCAAAAGCGTCCCATGCAGTTGTTATTAATAGGCTATTTTTTTCAAGGGGCAGGCTATATCATTATCGGCACTTACCTGGTGGCGCTCGCCGATCCTTTATTTGGACTCACCGCTGCTGCTGCCACCTGGCTATTGGTAGGTCTGGCGGCAGTGCCTTCACCCTTGCTATGGTCGTGGATTTCGGTCAGCTGGGGTGATCATCGTGCTTTGCTCTTCTGCTATATCGCCCAGATTATCGGTGCTCTGACGGTCTTGTTTAGTCATTCGATAGGGTTGCTTTCTATCGCCGCGCTCCTGTTTGGTGCAACTTTTATGGGGATTACCATGTTAACCCTTTCCATTGGCTCTAAGTGGATAAAGAGTGCTTCGGCAAAATTAACTACTTGGTATAGCGTCGGACAGATTGTCGGTCCAATCTTGGTAGGGGTAGTCTTTTCTAGAGAAATGAGCCATGGTTTTATAGGAGCCGCTATTCTGCTGATCTTGGGGTTAATTCTAAGTTTATTGGCAGAAAAAACAGCTAGGAAATCATAAAACAAAAAAATCTTTCTAACTAAAGAGAGCCTTTTTGTTAAAGTAAAATTAATCGGTTACTTTAAGAAGTTGGTCCCCATTGATAAATTTTTTTCGCCCGCAGGTTTTTTAGTCGAGCTAAAAACCATTTGTGATAATAAAATCCAACTTTTAGGACTATTTCAATGATCGGCCTCGGCTTTTGTCGATCAAGGGGTTATACTGCTGAGGGGAGGCGGCGAATGCTTTCTGCCGCAAAAGCTATCCACAGTGCATGTTGTGCCCCATACCACTGTATGGCAAAAAAAAAATCTTCTATGGTCTGTAGGCAGAAAAATTTTTTTTTAGCTTTTTTATCCCGGCGGTCAAATTAAAAGCCACTTTAATCAATAGCCGCATCAGTAGTGAAAAGATTCCCGTGCGCGGTTCTGGGGTTTTTGTCGGGGAGCGAAGGAACTGGGGAGGCAGAGAGCGTGCAGATGGATAAACTGACTACTGGCGAAATCTATACAGAGGGAGGCATCACTCCTACTGCAGCTGATTTAATTAGCGCTGTGGTCTTTGTTACCTCCGATGCCTTTATTAAAGAAGTGACCAATAAAGAGCCTTACCACAGGTAAAGGGGCACGAAGCTTTAACCATTATGACAGTCACTTAAGGCGGCCTTTTTCTTGAGTATGGCAATCACTGGAGATGTCTCTATGGCATGCAGGTGTCCAAACCTATGTAATCGCTCACACGATTAAACGTGAGTGATCGACATGTGCATTGAAGGTATGGTTTGGTGCGAGGCGTACAAACCGAGATGCAAGCGATTGCTTTGAGTATTAAAGAAGGGGGCAGTCGATAAAGTGAGTGTGAGCAGTTATATCAGTATTATGGGGAAAAACGTAGCCAGTGTTGAGATCGCTGACAAAGTGAGTGAGCTATGGGTAAAAGAAGGGGCGCGGGCCCTTGGGGAATGGCTCTGATTCTATCCGCATTAAGCCAGGCACAGTAAATGTGAGCAGAATTAAGACTTATGCCCGGGATGGTGAAGAGATCCCTGGATTGGAAGATGAGATCAGTAGATTGCTATCATTTTTATCGCTGAAGTAAAGAAAAATCCTATGTTTTGGCATAGAACTTTTTTCATACTATGAGGTAGATAGGAAAAAGCAGATAGATGTTAGATCTTTAGATGCAGTACAATGGTCATTTACCGACGAAACAAAAAGGATAAGTCGTGCAAACAATCATTAATAAGGCTTTTGCCAATCAAGAAGAATGGAACGCAAAGAGTGTAAGTCCAGAAATTAAAGAGGCAATCGAGCAAACGATTAAAGACTTAGATACAGGAAAAATCCGAGTAGCGGAAAAAATAAGCGGTGTTTGGCAGGTGAATGATTGGGTTAAAAAAGCTGTTCTCCTTTATTTTAAACTGCATGAAAATCATTTGTTAAAAGGTGACGTCAATCATTATTTTGACAAGGTACCTACTAAATTTGCTCATTGGGATGAAAATAAATTTGCTTCTTCTGGACTTCGTGTGGTTCCTAATGCGGTGGCGCGCAAGGGCGCTTATATCGCGCCGTCAGTGATATTGATGCCCTCTTACGTCAATATAGGTGCTTATGTGGATGAAGGAACCTTGATCGATACGTGGGCCACTGTGGGATCGTGTGCCCAGATTGGTAAACATGTCCATCTTTCAGGGGGCGTTGGAATTGGTGGGGTATTAGAGCCCTTACAAGCGTCCCCCACGATTATTGAAGATAACTGCTTTATTGGCGCGCGCAGCGAAATCGTTGAAGGGGTAGTGGTAGAAGAAAATAGCGTTATTTCTATGGGTGTTTTTTTATCGCAATCGACTAAGATTTACAATCGCTTTACTGGGGAAATCAGCTATGGCCGTATCCCAGCTGGATCGGTAGTAGTTTCCGGCTCTTTACCCAGCAAAAACGGTAGCCACAGCTTGTACTGTGCCGTCATTGTTAAAAAAGTGGACAGCAAAACTCGCAGCAAAACGAGCCTCAATGCCTTGCTGCGAGATATTTGAAGCATGTGTGCTCACTAGGACTACTTAGTGAGATTAGTGAGATGATTTTCTATATTATATGCAAGCACTATTGTTCTTCTTGCTGATTAACTATAAAAATGATGGATGGGTAAATCAACTTGTTTTTTGTACGAATGTGAGGCTTATTTACGACGAGGCACCAAGCCTGCTTGGGCGAATATTTTTTTCTGACAAGCTGCTCCCAAAGCAGCACCGATTTCCCCTACTTTATCGGTATACTGTTGCTGGTTTTTGGCTCCTTTGGCAGCGGCATATAGTTTACTGATAGTGGTGCTGCTGGTTAATTCATTTGCTTGGCAAGCGCAAGTTTTTTTAATTAAGCTTTTTATCTTGGCCTCCGCATTGGTAGGAAGGTGCTTTCTATTCCCTTCTACACAACTGCTTTCAATTGCCTGTTTTTGCGATTTAATCATATTGGCAAATTCAGTTTTAGGGGGCACAGCTGCTGCCATCGAAAAGCTAGCCACAGTTAAAGTCAATAGAGTCAGGCTAAGTTTTTTCATGAATTTCCTCCTTCAAGGGTGGATTACAAAAAATGTGATTAAAGAATCGAACTATGCGTTCTCCACTTAATCAAGACTATGAAAAAAAAGAAAAGTTCAGTTTAAAAGGGCTTATCACTATATAGTTTTCCTTTCAAGTAGCAAGCTAAATAGGATGATCACAAAAAATAGTAGCTTCACGTTCAGCGCCGGTGGAAATGAGACTGATCGGCGCACGGCATAGTTCTGCGAGTCGAGCTAGATACTGTTTTGCTTCTTTGGGCAGTTCATCATAATTTTTTATTCCTACGGTGCTTTTTTTCCAGCCCTTCCAACTTTCATAGATCGGTTGACAACGCTCTATAGCGCGGGCGCCAAAAGGAAAAAGATCTAACTTTTGTCCGTCCAGTTCATAGCCTACACCAATTTTAATTTCTTCTAAATAATCGAGAACATCCAACTTGGTGATGCATAAACTTGTAATTCCGTTAAGCTCTACAGTACGCCGCAAGGCGGCAGCATCAAACCAGCCGCAACGCCGTGGGCGTCCGGTAACTGAGCCAAATTCATGACCTTTTTCTGCTAGATAACGTCCAGTTTCATCGAGTAATTCAGTGGGAAAGGGGCCGCTGCCCACGCGGGTGGTATAAGCTTTAACTACCCCAACTACAGAATGAATATGTTGCGGGCCGACGCCGGCGCCGGCACAGACTGCCCCTGATAAACAGTTGGAGGAGGTGACATAGGGGTAAGTCCCGTAATCTATATCCAGGAGTGCACCCTGTGCCCCTTCAAACAGAATGGGTTTTTTATCGCGTATATATTGATTTAACGTTTGCGAGACATCGCCGATAAGAGGCTTAATAAGGGGGGCAAATTTCAATGTTTGGGAGTAGATTTCATCAAAATCTAAAGCTTGGGCACCATAAAGCTGAGTGAGTTGAAGATTGTATACTTCCAGATTTTGCTTTAATTTTTCGGAAAAATAATTAGAATCGAATAAATCCATCATCCTGAGTGCTCGGCGAGCGGCTTTGTCTTCATAAGCGGGACCAATACCGCGCCCGGTAGTACCGATTTTACCGTTGCCCTTATTTTTTTCACGTGCCTGGTCCAGAGCAATGTGGTAAGGTAAGATCAAAGGGCAGGTAGCGGCGATCATCAAACGTTTTTTAACGGTCAAACCTGCATTTTCCAGCTCTTCTACTTCTTTGAACAAAGCTTCTAGCGATACCACTACCCCAGAACCTATAAAACAGTGCACGTGTGGGTGCAAAATACCAGAAGGAATCAGGCGTAGAATGGTCTTTTTGCCGTTCACCATCAGGGTGTGTCCGGCGTTATGGCCGCCTTGGAAGCGCACCACTGCATCGATTTTAGGGGCCAACAAGTCTACTATTTTACCCTTGCCTTCATCTCCCCATTGGGTGCCGATTATTACTGCATTACTCTCCATCTTTAGTCTTTCTCCAAAGCCATCAGAGCCCATGACCCATTTTTGCATACGATCTTTTGCCCAAAGCGAAGCTCAGAGTCTTTTCCTGCTTCTTGATAATCTATCGCTACTATTTTGCCACTTTCTCTTAATTTTTGAATGAAGGATTTCGCTGGCCGGTAGTCTTCTATGGACACAGCAATTGCCTCTCGCGTGTGGTTATTGGATGCATCGCCTAAAAAATCCTTGAGATCGAAACTAAAACCGCTAGCACTGCGGCCTTCGCCTTCCGCTTTAAATCCAGTATAGCGGCCTCCACGCACCAGCGGTTTACTCCAGCTGTCTAAATAAACGCTGTACAATAAGCCAGTGTGATAATGATCGATGGGCAATTCTGCCAAATCGACATATATTGGGAAATCTTTAAAAAAATCTAACACGTCAGATACTTCTTGAAGAGCGTTTTGGATAGCCGGAGAGCTTGGTAGGTGTCGTTTTGCTTTTTTAAGAACAGTGTCGCCTTCGCCATAAAGTTCGGGCAGAAGGAGGAACAGTTCTTGCTGTTTATGGGGTAAATTTAGGTTTTCCATTAAGTTTTTCAGACTGGAAATGTTTTTACTGCGGATTAAAAGTGCTATTTTTTCTTGTATTTCGGAGTTTAGCTTTGCTGCCTTTGCCAGATCCTTAAAAACTTGTACATGACTCACCGATAAAAGAATTTTTTTAGAAGTAAGGAGGGCAACGGTTTCCAGCATTAAATTGATAATTTCTAGGTCAGCTTTCGTGCTCTTTAGACCAAAAAGCTCAGCCCCCACTTGCAGCGGTTCTCGATCGGCGAACAAAGAAGAAGGCAGGGCATGCAAGCTAGGGACCGCATAGCAAAAGCGACGCAATTCACCTTTTTTACTTAAATGTGCATCGATGCGACGAATCTGGGGAGTGGGATCAGCCCTAACCCCCAACAGGGCCCCTGAGAGTTGATCAGTAAAATAAATGGTTTTCTTCTTAAGCCCTTTGTCTTTGTTGATTAACAAAGTTTCGGCGTATTCTATTAAAGGGGGGAAAATCAATTGGTAGCCATGGCTATAGAAAAGGCGGAGCAAAAGAGAGCGCATTTTTTCTAAATAAAGGGCGTCCGAAGCCAATACATCGGCGATATGTTCTGGCAGTTGCCAAGATTCCATTGTTTCCTTTCAGGATATTTTGGGCGCAAATAGCCAACAGCATAAGTATAGCATTTGCCGGAAAAAGGACGAAGCCGCAAAATGGGTAAAGACACGAAACCGATAGAAAAGATACGTATTTGACAGATGAACGATTTAATTTATAATAACCGGTCTTTCAATAAGCACGTGTTTAATGACGCGGGAATAGCTCAGTTGGTAGAGCGCAACCTTGCCAAGGTTGAGGTCGCGAGTTCGAGACTCGTTTCCCGCTCCATTTTTAAAAATGCGGCCAATGAATATAAATGCGGGAATAGCTCAGTTGGTAGAGCGCAACCTTCCCAAGGTTGAGGTCGCGAGTTCGAGACTCGTTTCCCGCTCCACAACTATTTTTCGATGAGAACGATAGCAAAAAATTAAGATTGATCTATCTATCATAACTGTTTCTCGCGCCGCGATAATGCTTTGGTGGTATATAAGGGAGGCATCGAGATTCTATATCGCTTAAGGGGCTTTAAAGCCTTTGTGTTTATAGACCTCTAATGAGTCATATTATTGATTATATTCATGAATATCATCCACAGTTTTCTGTAAGAAGACATTAAAGTGTATACTCACTTAAGGTGTTTTAAGTTTTTAAGCCTGGATAAAGAACTGAGGAACCAAGGATATTTTTTCAATCCCTTCTTGCCGAAGGGAGAAAATTGAGCCATAATCTGTGTCCTTCTGCTGGCGACAAAGCTTTAAAAGATTGACGCTCGATTAGATAATACTTAAGGCGAAGTGGCAGAGTGGTTATGCAGCGGCCTGCAAAGCCGTGGACGCCGGTTCGATTCCGACCTTCGCCTCCACGAATACGCGGCATCTTCAATGGCCTAAAGATAAGGCGGGATGGCAGAGTGTTGATGCGACAGTGTGCAAAGCTGTATAGGCTCGGTTAAAATCCGAGCTCCCGCCTCCAATCATTTACGCCCGGGTGGTGGAATAGGTAGACACAACGGACTTAAAATCCGTCGGCTTCAAAAAAAGCCGTGCCGGTTCGATTCCGGCTCCGGGCACCACCTTTTTCTAGCATATCTTTAATTCAGCATTCGTTCATCTGAAGGGTCACTGTGGGGTAACAGCGACAGGCTGGAGGATAATAAGCCGATGATGGCAGCCCATTTTTTCCACACTCATAATTAATTGAATTGGCAAAATTTAGGAATTAATTTTGAAAATAAGAAAAGTAGCAGCACTGTTTTCAGCTGCATTATGTTTTACCTCTCTATCCGCGCATAAATATGAATTTGAAGAGATAATAGTTTTCGGCGATAGCTTAAGTGATATGGGTAACGGAGCTGTGGAAACAGCTGAGGGTAGGATTCCTATTAAACTTGTAGCGGGTAATGAAGATCCTTATATCAACTATTTATCTCAATTTTTTACTGGTCATGAAATAAAACCTTTGTGGCAGGGGGGACGGACTATGCATTAAGCGGGGCTACTCTTCTTCCACTCAGAGACTCAGTGTTATATCCCTCAATAAAAGATAGCGGAGAGATCTATCTGGCTAAGAAACAAAGGCAAAAAAATAGTTTATACGTGATTTGGGGGGGAGTAATGATGTGGGCCTTAAATTTCCTGTCTCTCTACTGGTGGCTCCTTTGCCGTTGATTTTTTCCTATTTTAGTGGCTTGAATCCGAGGGGAATCATTACTTCTGCGGACTTAGATAATGACAGCTGGGGTACTAAAGAATCGGCAATTATTGGCAGCTTGGCTTCTGCTTTGAGCGGTCGAGGCGCCGCTTACGTTTTTATTCCTAACTTGGTCGATTTTTCTTTAGCGCCGATATGGATTGGTTTTATCCACCATAATCTACAAGGTGCGCCAGTGCTCTCTTTTTCTCAGAGGGGTCGTTCTCCTTTTCTTACATCTTGGCTGAAAGCTTTTTATCCTATTGTTTCTAACATGGAAAAGCCTTTGCCAGAGGGTGGGGAAGGTAGCGGCGCAGCTTATATACATAGGGCACAAAATGATTTTTATGGTTGGTTGGGCTGGTTGGCAGACTTGGTGGATGTGATAAATGCGCGAGTAAATTATAATATCCGAAGTTTCAACCATCATCTGCAAGAGGAGTTACTTCACCAAAAAGGAAATTTTGTCTTTTTAAGGGAGGGCAAACCATTTTTAACACTCTTTATAATGCTTCACCCAGGGATTTAATAGGCAAAACCAGTGTCATTGCTTTTTTAAGAGGCAGTAGCAGCAAGATCGGCTAGCCTTATGATTACAGGAGTCATCGTAGCAATATGGCTCTCCTGCAAGTGGGCTTTTTCACAGGAATTGATCCTAAGCTGATAACTGGCTGGCAATTGAGCATGGCTTTAGGCAGAGCCCACCCTTATGATAACTATCGCTATCACTATAATAATGTTTTATTAACGGGTTTTGCTAAGTATATTATCAATGATTCTGTATGGTTGTTAGCAGGATTAGACGCAGGGCGAACCGGGGCAGATTCTATTAGGCGCAGCATTCAGTTGGGTAAAGCGATCAGAGTAGAAAGCGGCCGCACTCATGGTCTTGTTTTAGGCGGTTTTGTAAGTGTTGGGCGTGATTTTATTGATCCTTCAGGTTTAACGCTGACCCCGTTTGTAAACCTTTCTTATCACCATTATACCCTTAATCCCTTCCAGGAGAAGGATAGTCGTAGCACCAGCATGCGTTATGAACGCAGTCACTATAATGAAAGCCAAATTGAATGGGCTTTAAGAATAAGTAAGAAGACTTCAACCCATCAGTATTATAGTGAAATTAGTTTGATAGAGCCGATACACAACCGCATCAAAATACCTGCAGCTTTGAAAAGTACGCCCATCACTTTTATAAGAAAAGTCGAACTTCCGCATAGCCCCGCTTTGCGATTGAAGGCAGATTTCAAAAGACAAATCACCCCAGATTTTTACCTAACAGGCGATGTAGGCTACCAGGTAGACAGCCATAAAAATCAAGTGATGAACTACGGTGTGGGTCTTAAGTGGTCGCTGTGAGCTAGAGTTTTAGATGATTTTTTGTTTGATATTAATTTCCTCTAGTGTGGAAGTAAGGATAAATAACAGGTTGAAACAAGTCAGCATGACTGAAGTTCAATCTGTGTTTAGAGCTTATTTACTGAAATGGCGAGAAATGGCTTCTAATGCAAGAATGGTTTTGCGAAGCAAATCTACAGATTTTGGTGTGTTTTGGCTGGATAACTTAACGATCACCACTCGAGTCAAAGGGTCTATGTAGATCCATTGGCCATAAATACCGCGAGCATAGAAAGTGCCATGATGGTCATCGTTCAACCAAAAATTGTCTTGGTAACTTTCTTGCCTATCTTTAAAAAGCATAGCGTCGCCGTGGGCAAATACTTGTTTATCGCCCCCGCGTGTGATTTCTTGAATCACTTGCCTCGGGATGAGCTGTTGGCCGTTAAAAAACCCTTCTTGAAGAAGCATTTGCCCAACTTTGGCAAGGTCAATCGCTGTAGCCTCTAACCCGCCTCCACAGAAGCCAACTTGGTGACTATCAGTGATAATATGAGCATTGCGGGCCATCCCCATTTTAGACCATAGGGTTTTATTAAGCCAGTTAGGAAAAGTACGATGACTCGCCCGTTCCGACACCCAGCAGAGGGTGTCTAAATTAGGAGTCATATAATGCAGTTTTTTCCCATTTTCCCCTTTGGGATGAATTCTCTAAATTGAGCGCCCACGGTCTGCTCCAACAAATTACTGATAGTTGCCTGATCGTATGCTGTTCCTTTTAATTCAGGCACATAGTGGGTAATTGGATCGCTCCTTTTCATTTTGCCTTCATGGATGAGGGTGGCGGCCATTAAGCCGGCAAACGATTTGGTGACAGAATAAAGTCTATGAATAGACACTGGGTTTTGAGTAAAATACCGTTCATAAACAAGTTTTCCATCTTTCAGCACAATCAGCGCGTCTGTGTTTGTCTCTTTTAATGCTTCATCAACGGTTTTAGGTTTATTGTGCCAAGTGAATTTGACAGATCTTGGATCTAAATGAAGGGGGGAGGGCTCGAACTGGTAAGGTGACTGTTGCTCTTTATAGATGGTGATGTAGGTAGGATGGGATCACGGGTTGGAAAATATTGTTTTGCAGTAATAAAGAGATTGCCCGGAATCAACAGTACAGCCCCATAGCAATGCTAGCGCCATACAAACCGTAATAGAAAATTTATTCAACGCCATTTTTTCATCTTTGCAATTCTTAAAAGTAGATTAAGTTGATGCCGTATTGTTTGCCGTATTGTTTAAAGGGCAATTGTTATATGCAGTATAACGGAAAGGGAGAGTGCTTGAAAGATTGAATGACAGCAATGAGTAAAGGGTGAAGTTGATTTTTTAGAAAGATT